>Ga0075431_100006847_pt1 | contig 11323 bp, 5 predicted proteins | sample RhiMetdeltSRZDD5_FD_75297 | JGI IMG/M metagenome (GOLD analysis project Ga0075431, IMG submission 75297) | Populus rhizosphere microbial communities from Tennessee, USA - Rhizosphere MetaG P. deltoides SRZDD5 | ecosystem: Host-associated > Plants > Roots > Rhizosphere > Soil | place: USA...
GACTGTCTTTGCGTATCCAGCCGGGTTCCAGGGATACGCGGAAGCCTGGGCCGTGCTGAGCATGGTGATCATCCCCGCACTCCTGATGGTCAGCACGATCCGATACCGGAGCTTCAAATCGCTCGACCTCCAGGCGCGCCGCAGCTATCCCGTGCTCTTTCTCGTCGCCGTGGGGCTCGCGGCGCTTGCCTCGTCGCCGCGGTTCCTGTTACTGGCGATGGCGTATACGTACCTGGCGTCCGCGTTCATCGGGCTCGCCTGGCACCGGCTTCGCCGCCGGCCGCCTCAGAAGGAAGAGAACGAGGAACTACTGGCGGAGCGCCGGTAAAGAAATCTCGACCGTCGTGCCCTGGTCGCGCGCGCTCTGAACAGCGATGGTGCCGCCGCTCAGCTCTACGTTGCGCTTCGCGATCGGCAGCCCCAGTCCGGTTCCACTCGCCTTGGTGGAGAAGTAGGGCTCGAACGCCCTCGCAAGCGCTTCCTCGTCCATTCCGACGCCGGTATCCGAGACGCGAATTCGGACGTAGCCATCCTGGGCATTCGCCGCGACCTGGAGGGTCCCGGAACCGGGCATCGCGTGCAGTGCGTTCTCCACGATATTGGTGAGCGATCGCGAGATGAGATTGCGATCGACAAACACCGGGGGGAGAGTCGGTGGAATCGTCACATCGAGCTGAATCCTCCCATCGAGGCCAATCCGATACGGGTCGACGATTTCATGGAGCAGGGCCGAGACATCGACTTCCGCAGGCCTGGCGGTCGGCGACGACGCAAAGCTCGAGAACTCTGATGCGATCTGACGCAGCAGTTTGACCTGCGTGAGGATGGTCGCCACACATTCCTGGAGCACAGGACCGAGCGGTTCACCCCGATCGGCATGCACGCGCCGCAGGTGCTCGGCGTTGAGTTGAATCGGTGTCAGCGGGTTCTTGATTTCGTGCGCGACCTGGCGCGCCATCTCCGCCCAGGCTTCGAGCCGATGCGTCCGCTCGAGCTCACCACGCTGGCGTTGGAGGTCAGCCGCCATGTTGTTGAACGCCTCGACGAGGCGGCGCAGCTCGTCGGAGGAGGTCGCAGCGATGCGAGCATCGAGATCGCCGCGCGCGATTCGTCTGGTCGCGCGCGTCAGGCGATTCACGGGATCGGAGATTCGCTCTGCCATCGAGTATCCCAGGCCAGCGCCCGCGAGGATGAAGAGGAGCGCCGCGAGCAGAGCTCGACGATCGAGGGTGTCGAGTTGATCGTCGATGTCGCGCTGCCTGGATGTCAGCGGTACGGTCAGGATCCCGAGCTGGCGGAGTGGAAGCGGTGTCGCGGCAACGAGATATTCGAATTCACCGATTCGTTCCCGGGTTACCGACGCGGCCTCGTTACGGAGTGCGAGGGCGTGATACACGGCGGCGTCCACGCGCGTCGGAAGAAGCCCCGATGCAAAGAGATTGCGTTCGCTCGTTGCCAGCAGTCGGGCGCCGACGAACATGTTCACGTCCTGATCGATGAGGCGGCTGACCCACACCATCAGGTTGTCGTCGACGCCCAGGCCCAACTGCTCGGCCCGTGGCGCAGCCAAATCCTCCACCACGCGGCCGGCCGCCGACGCGGTGCGAATCGCTTCCTGCTCGATACTCGCCTCCATCTGCGCCGCGACGTAGTTCCGCGTCACGAGTACCAGCGCAACGACCGGTACGAATACCGCCGCGACGAAGGCGAGAAAGAGTTTTCGATAGAAGCTGGCTCTGAGCTCTCGCAGCAGCGCCGAGCCACCAAGCTCACGCCGGCTCACGACCTTGAAGACGGCATTCACCAGGAGCAGGAGCACGTAGACGACGAGCGCCAGCACCGTGACTTCCGCGAGGTTGACGAGGTGATCGAGCGGAGCAATCACCGGGAACCCGAGCGCATAGATGCCGCCGCGATCGTTGATCAGGTACACGTCGTAGCGCTGCTGGCCTCGAGCCAGTTGTGCCCACACCTCAGTGCGCGAATCCTCGACGCGCGCGAACACCTCGTCGGGAAGCGGCCACGCGATCGCGCCATCTGAGTAGAGCGTCGAGCGGCTCCATCCGTAGACGGCGAACTCGACATCGCGCCCGGTGAGCCCTTCGCGCTGGAGACGATCGGACGGCAACAGCAACTCGACGTAGGGGTTCCGCGACGAGATGAACGGCAGGTTGCCGTAGTCGTCGGGAAGGGCGTGCACGACGATGGAGCCGAGCGGCCTGGCATTCGAGTCCTTCGAACAAAAGGCGCGCCCCGCGTGAAGGACACGACGCTCCTCGGCGAAGAAGGGCGCGACCTCTTCATAGAGATCCCAGTCGCACGAGCGCTCCTCGGAGGTCGGTGGGGCCGTGAGATCTTCCGGAAGATTGAAGGCGAATCGACTCACGAGCTTCCCGTCAGGACCGTAGAGTTCGATCGATGACGTGATCGGATAGGTGGCAAGGGCGGTCGACTGCCACACCTGAAATGCGCGGTCGGTCAGCGTCTCACTGTCGGTGACCTTCGTGGTGATCAGATCCACGAGTTCCGGCATGGCGTCGATCTGACTGAGGCTCTGCTGAACCTGCATCTGCACGTTCTGCCGCAGATTCCGCACCTGCGGTGCGTACCTTGCTTCGACAAAGTCCTCCTTGGCATCGCGTGCGAGTTGCACGACCGTCGGATAAAAGGCAAACGCCGGTGCAATCATCGGCAGCGTGAGCAGCATCAACCGGAACGCCTGCGAGCCATGACGATAGCGAGCGGCAAGCCGCCCGGCCGCGACCGCGAGACCAATCGCGACGAGGATGGCCGCCAGGAGCGGAAGCGTTCGCGTGCCTGACTCCCCGGCGATCAGTTGCCAGGCGAACGCGGGCAGCGTCCACGCAAGCAACGTCACTAACCACATCCGCCAGTCAGTGCGGGGCAGGCGCCATCGATGGAGCGCCGCTCGCAGGATGACCACCGTCAGGCCGATAGCCGCGGCATGCGCCATCAACAGTGCCACCTGCATGGTCAGTCGCGACGCTTCCCATGGGTGAAGAGAAACGTGAAGAAGGTCGAGGTTGGTGTGCGTGATCGTGTCCTTGAGCAGGGCGACGTGGCCGAGAAGGACAGCTGCCACGAGGAATCCGGCAACGACTTGCGTGATCACAAAAGCCAGAGGGGCATCGGACACGGCCTGCCGATGCTGGCGTTCGTGCAAGCGGAGCGATTCGATCGCAAAGAGCAGCAGCGTGACGATCGCGAACGCGGCGCCGGAGGTGAGCAGGAAATCAAACGCCGAGGTCAAGAACGGCGGAAAGAGCGACGATGCGTAGGCCACGCCTGAAAACATCGCCGCGTCCGACCAGTCGGCGGGTGACGCGGCGCGCAGGATGATTCGGGCGACGATGATTCCGGCGCAGATCGTGACAAGCGCCATCACGTACGGCCGCACCGAACGGGCTCGATTTCGCCAGTCAAGCAGCGGCCCCGTGAAAAGCAATATGGTGACGGCGATGACGATCAACGCGATGGACCGGGTTGCGGCCTGCCACCGGCTCCGCGTGGCTGCCAGATCGTCCGGATCGATCGTCGCGGTCAGCAGCCGGTTACCCGAAGGATCATCGATGGCGAACGTCGTCGCTCCATCGGAGGTAGGCTCGCCTTCGTAGCGAAGTTGCAGAGAGACGTCCGCGATCCAGGTCCGGAAGCGGAAGGCGTCGGTATCCTGTCCCTGAAGGCCGCTGACTCGCCGGCCGGTGGCATCCACGCTCACGGTGACGGGACGCTCGACGGCAATCGTGCCGAGTCGAGTGGCGTTCTCCATCACGGGTCGCACGTACATCAGGCGTAAGCCCGACGCGCCGAGCGCGGCGAACCAGGCTTCGTCACCCTGAAGACGATCGGCGAGCAACTCCGTCGGACGTCCCGACCACGCGACCGGCTCGCCGTCGTTGCCGTAGATCGTCAAGGCCGAGTCGTAGGGGTCGTCCTCGGAAACGACGGCTGCGGTGCTGGTGAGAAGTCGTCGTATGGCGCCCGTGTCTCCGTCGATCGCAGCGTGAATCGTCTGCGGTTCGCCGGCCTCGAGTGCCATCTCGCGCAGCCGCCGGGCCATGCGATCAAAGGCCGACCGAACTTCGGTTTCGACCTTCACGCGCATGCCGGCATCGTCGACGCCGAGCACAAAGCGCTGAGTGAGCCCGCCGGCTGCCAGCACGAGCAGCGCGCACACGGCTCCACCGGCACCAATGCGAAACAGTGAGCGCCAGGACATCAACCACATTGTAGATTTCCGATTGGTGATTAGTGATTGGTTTGTGATTGTTGATTGGGGGATTTGAGATTGAATGGGAGATGGAGACTCATACAGTCAGACCGGGATTCGTCCCGATTGGACGGGAAATTGTGCAAATTGGAATAGGAGGTCGGCGGCTAAGAGCCGAATTCAGGAGTACCATTGAAGAACCCCAGTGTTCTTCCCTTTCACGCTGAAAGATGTTCTTAAACGCGGTGCGCTGGTGGCAGCTGCCAACTGGCCGGTCGCGCTCATCCAGGCCACTGCCGATTCGCTGTTCAAGCTTCTGATCGCCGCACCGCTCATCGGTGGCGTCTTTCTGGTGGCGCTCGTCGTGGGGGCAGAGCCCGTTGAGCTGATGTCGCTCGAGTGGCGGCAGTTGGCGACAACGATTGCCTCCTCGCTGCTGGTGCGCCCGGCTGTCCTTGCCGCATGGGTCGCCGCGCTGGCCGTCGTTCTGGTGGGCGGATCGCTTTTCGTGTTCCTCGTGAAGGGCGGAACCGTGGGTATCCTCGCACGCGGTGAGCGACACGCCGGCTTGATCGAGCGTCCCCCGCTCATGCCCGAATCGATCGGCCGTGCGGCCGCGTTCTCGATCGAGACATTCATCGAGTGCGCCACCGGGCTGTTCCCGCGTTATGCGCGGCTTGGTCTGGCTTTGAACGGCGTCTATCTGGCCTCGGGCAGTGCCTACTTTGTCCTGCTCGCGCGCGCGGCGGATGGTGGCTGGGGAGTGGCTGCGCTTCTGACGGCTGCGTTCGTCGCGTGGATCACCGCCGTGAATCTGTTCTACTTGCTGACCCAGATTGTGATTGCGGCAGACGATTGCTCCGTCAGCGTCGCTATCACGCGCGTCTCGGTGTTTCTGCAGCGGGAGATTCGCGCCGTCGGTGGAGTGTTTCTGATCATCCTCGGGCTGGTCGCGCTGGCGACCGGCGCCTCGGTGCTCGCCACGGCGGCGCTGTGGCTTGTAGGATTCGTGCCGTTCATCGGATTGACCGTGCTTCCGCTCCAACTCCTGGCCTGGGTCCTGCGAGGCCTGGTCTTTCAATTCATTGCGCTGGCCTCGGTCGGGGCGTATCTGAAGATCTACCGCACGGGATCAGCCGAGCCAGTCGTACGTCCGCTGGCCCCAGTCAAAGCTTCATGACCGACTACACGAGGTTCCTGTCACCAACAGGACGGCAGCTGACCGAATCAGCCATTCGGCGCATGGGCACAGTCGTGGCACGCACCGGCGACATGGTGTCGTTCGCGCCCGGATACCCCGACGCGTCGCTCTTTCCGTGGCAGGAACTGCGCGACATCAGCACCGGGTTGCTCGATGGACACGATGCTGACACGTTGCAGTACGGTCCGACGCGCGGCTACAGGCCGCTGCTGGAAGCCGCATTGCGTGTGCTCGGAGAGAGAGCTGTCCATGCAACCCTCGAGCAGCTGATCGTGACCAGCGGCTCCCAGCAGGGTATCGATCTGATCGCACGAGTACTCGTCAGTCCCGGAGACGTCGTGCTGGTCGAACTCCCGACATTCACAGGTGCGATCGCCGCGTTCAAGAACATGCAGGCGGAGTTGAGGGGCATCAGGCTCGAACAGGACGGGATCAGCCTCGAGCACCTGGACGAGGTCTGGCGACACGCGACGGAGTCCGGCAGGGCGGTCAAGTTGTTGTACCTGGTGCCCAATTTTCAGAACCCGACCGGATCGCTTCTCAGCCTCGCCAAACGGGCGCAGGTGCTCGCGTGGGCGGAGCGTCGAGACATTCTGATCGTCGAGGACGATCCGTACGGACTGTTGTATTTCGACGATGTCGCAACGGAGGCAGAGACGAGGCCGATCGCGGCAGACGATCGGACGGGGCGCGTGCTGTATCTGAGTACGGTGTCGAAAATGCTCGCGCCAGGCTTCCGGGTCGGTTGGATGAAGGCGCCGGAGTCGCTGATTGAGCGCTTCGACACGGCCAAGCAGTCAACAGATCTCACGTCGGGGATCCTCGACCAGCATATCGTCCACGAAGCGCTCCGACTGGGCGTGGCCGATCGGCTCGCTCCGCGACTGCGCGCGCTGTATCGAAACAAGCGGGACATCATGGCAGGTGCGATCGGCGCACGGCTGGGTTCCCGTCTGACCTGGCCGACACCCAAAGGAGGCTTCTTCCTCTGGGCCACGCTCCCCGAGGGATGCACCGATACCGAGCTGCTGGAGCGCGCGATTCAACACGGCGTAATCTTCGTCGTCGGCAGTGCGTTCCACGTCAATGGCAGCGGACACGACACGATCCGGCTGTCGTTCTCGGCGCCATCACCCGAGCGCATAGAGGAAGGGGCACGTCGTCTCGCGGAAGCCCTCGGCTAAGTCAACCCCCAACTACCGACCAACTGCCAAGAGGATGGGCTTCGTGCGCCCGTCAACGCTTGGGATTCGTGATTTGGGAGTTGGGAGTTGGAGTTTGGGCGTTCGGAAGGGCGAGAGGCTCCCTGCTGAGCGGTCTGCCTGGAAGCGTTTGAATCGGGATGAGAGGCAGCTCTCGAAACATCATGCCCGTCGGTCGAAGCCCCATCGCGCGAGCATCGCGCGTCACCACCACAATCGCCACACGGAACGGTTCGGGCGTCGTGTCAACCAGCGGGACTCCCTGGAGATCGGCGGCCACAGAAAAGGTGGCGATCGGCGTTCCGGTTGAGGCATCGAACGTTGTCAGTGTGGGCTCGTTTCCGGTGACGAGCACAATGCCACCAAACGTCGACGGTGGGGCGATCGTTCGAGTCGAGAGATTGCGTTTCCAGACCTGATTGCCGCTCCCACGACGCAAAGCGCGCAGCAAATTGTCGAGTGACGCCACGTACACAAATTGATCACTCGCCGCGGCTCCAACGACGTCACCCCCGGCGCGCGATCGGTAGGCGAGTCTTCCTGATGTGGCATCGAGGGCGTAGAAGTTGTTATCAGTCGAGCCCACGAAGACACGATCGCCCGCCGATTCCGGTCTGCTCAGCATGCCCGCGAGCTCGCGTTTCCACTCGAGATGACCGTCGCTTGCGGCGTAACGAATCAGGCTGTTTCCGCTCGAGATGAAAACCCCTGTCGCATTCACCACCATCGCCGGCGAATCCGTCGGCGCCTCGAGCGCATGCCGCCATATTTCTGACCCGTCCGACGTGCGAAGCGCCAGTAACTGGTTCGGCTTGGCCAGGAGAAAGATCCTGTCGGCCTGAGCGGCTGGGGCAGTGATCAGTTCCGCGTCGAGGGCAGTTCGCCAAATCAGCGCGCCACTCGATGAACGAACGGCTTGAATCGCAGCGGAGCCGGCCACATACAGGACACCATCGACGGCGAGTGGAGCCCATGAGCCCGCCAGCGAGATCGACCACTCGATGACGCCCGTCTCTCGACTAATCGCGACAACCTGTCCGGACTCGAGTGGAACGTACGCGCGTGACTCATCCAGGGCGCCCTGCGCCGCGGGCGCCGATGGAAGCGAGACGTTCCATGCTTCCTCCGCCGGAAGCAGTGGAACAGGCAACGGCTTGCGCTCAGCTTTCTGCTGGCCGGCGAAAACTTGCGGGCATGCGCCCAAGCAAAGACATAGCAATAAGACGTACGTCGGGTGCGCGTGAGCCACTATATGTTGTGGGATAATACCGCGTCCGTTGCTCGACTGCGGCGACCGCCTGTGTCACACCAGACCATTCTCGTTCTCGACTTCGGTTCGCAGTACACACAGCTCATCGCTCGGCGGCTGCGCGAGCTTTCCGTGTACTCCGAAATCGTCCCGTTCAACACCTCGCTGACCACGTTACAGGAGAAAAACCCGGTCGGCCTCATTCTGTCCGGTGGGCCGAGCAGCGTGTCCGACGAGGGCGCCCCGATCTGCGATGCGGGGCTCTTTGACATGGGGCTTCCGGTGCTCGGCATCTGCTACGGCATGCAGTTGATGACTCGCACGCTGGGCGGCGAAGTCCGGCGGTCAGGCCACCGGGAGTTCGGTCACGCGCACGTTCGGGTTGCCCGTAATGGCGGATCGGGACCGCATGCGGAGCCGCGCCTTTTCCAGCGCGTTCCAGGCGAGCTGCGGGTCTGGGCCAGCCACGGTGACGATGTTGGGGCAGTGCCGCCAGGATTTTCGGTGGTCGCGACCAGTACCACGGCGCCGATCGTCGCGATGGAAGCGCCCGAACGTCAGTTGTACGCGTTGCTCTTCCACCCGGAGGTCGTGCATACGGAGCACGGCGTCGAGATCCTCCGCAACTTCGCGTATGGCGAATGCGGATGCACCGGGGACTGGACGATCAGCTCGTTCATCGAGGAATCGACCGAGCGAATCACGCAGCAGGTCGGATCCGGCAAAGTGGTGTGCGGGTTGTCCGGTGGCGTGGATTCAACCGTCGCGGCAATGCTGATTCATCGCGCCATCGGTGACCGCCTGACTTGCATCTTCGTCGACAACGGGCTGTTGCGTCATGACGAGGCCAACCAGATTCAGAAGCGGTTTCGCGACAAGTTGCATCTGCCGCTCGACTTCGTCGATGCGACCGATCTGTTCCTGGAACGCCTGGCAGGCGTCACCGATCCGGAGAAGAAGCGCAAGATCATCGGCGGTACGTTCATCGACGTGTTCGAGACGCGCGCGCAGGAGCTTGGCGGGTTCGGTTTCCTCGGACAGGGAACACTGTATCCCGACGTGATCGAATCGGCGTCGGTCCTCGGCCCCGCGGTCGTCATCAAAAGTCATCACAACGTCGGCGGGCTCCCCGAGCGAATGAACTTCACGCTGGTGGAACCGCTGCGCGATCTGTTCAAGGACGAAGTCCGGCGCGTCGGAGCCGACCTCGGCCTCGAGCGCGAGTTCGTCGTGCGCCAACCGTTTCCGGGACCTGGCCTGGCCGTTCGAGTGGTCGGCGAGATCACGAAGTCGCGACTCGACCTGCTGCGTGCCGCCGATCGAGTCGTCGCGGAAGAGATCCGGCAGGCGGGCTGGTATGAGCGGCTCTGGCAGAGTTTTGCCGTGCTGCTGCCCGTGCAGAGCGTCGGCGTCATGGGCGACACGCGAACGTACGAATACACTGTCGCGATCAGAGCCGTTGAGAGCCTCGATGGCATGACGGCGGACTGGGCGCGTCTGCCACACGATCTGCTGGCCGCGATCTCATCCCGCATCGTCAACGAAGTCCGCGGCATCAATCGCGTCGTCTACGATATTTCGTCGAAACCACCGTCGACGATTGAGTGGGAATGATCATGGGGATCCATCGATTTGGGATTTCATGATTAGTGATTCGTGACTCGTTGTTGATTGATAGATGGTGATTGTTGATTTGGTTCGGCGGCGAGGTTCTGATGCATAAACCAACAATCAACAACGAATCGTCAATCAAAGATCAAAGATCGATAAATGTCTGAGTTCGTCCATCTTCACCTGCACACCGAGTTTTCGCTGCTCGACGGCGCCTGCCGGATCGACGAACTGCTCGATGAAGCGGTGAAGCTGAAGATGCCGGCGTTAGCCGTGACCGAACACGGCAACATGTTCTCGTCGGTCGTCTTCCACGACCACGCGCGCGAACGCGGGCTCAAACCGATTCTGGGCTGCGAGGTCTACGTGGCCCAGGGCAGCCGGTTCGACAAGAGCGGTCCACAGACCGAAACGAACCACCTGGTGCTGCTCGCCGAGACCAACGAGGGATACAAGAACCTGATCAAGCTGGTGTCGGCCGGTTACACCGAAGGGTTCTACTACCGCCCCCGCATCGACAAGGATCTCCTCGCGCAACATGCGACCGGGCTGATCGGGCTGAGCAGTTGTCTGAAAGGCGAGGTGGCGAGCGCGCTGAGAGTGGAGCAGGCGCGCCCGGCGCTCGAGGCTGCGGCCCGCCTCCGCGACATCCTGGGACAGGACAACTTCTTCCTCGAGATGCAGTATCAGGGCATCGAGGAGCAGAAAGTCGTCAACCGCGGCATCATTCCGCTGGCCCGTGATCTCGAGCTCCCGCTCGTCGTCACTAACGACGTGCACTACCTGAGGCAGGGCGACTACCAGCCGCACGACATCCTCCTCTGCATCGGCACAGGCAAGACGGTCAACGACGCGCAGCGTCTCCGCTACACCGGCGATCAGTTCTTTCTCAAGACCGCGGAACAGATGGCCGCCGTCTTCACAGACCATCCTCAGGCGCTGCGGAACACGATGCTCATCGCCGAGCGGTGCAACGTCACGATTCCAAAGGGGCAGAACCATCTGCCTTCGTTTAGAGTGCCGGACGGATCCACACTCGACGAGTACTTCGAGCACGTCGCGCGTGAAGGCTTCGCCCAGCGCCTGGTCCGCCTTCAACAGCTGGCGGCGTCGGGGCGGCTCCGTCAGTCCATCGACGAGTACGTCCGTCGTCTCGATTACGAGATCGCGATGATCAGGAAGATGGGGTACTCCGGCTACTTCCTGATCGTGTGGGACTTCATTCGATATGCCCGCGAGCAGGGGATTCCCGTCGGCCCGGGACGAGGCTCCGCCGCAGGATCGCTGGTCGCCTGGTCCATGAAGATCACCGACGTCGACCCTCTCGACTTCGACCTGATCTTCGAGCGCTTCCTGAATCCAGAGCGCGTCTCACTGCCCGATATCGACGTCGACTTCTGCGAGCGACGTCGCGGCGAGGTGATCGACTACGTCACGCGCAAGTACGGCCGTGAGAACGTCGCGCAGATCATCACCTTCGGGACGATGAAGGCGAAGGCCGTGGTGAGGGACGTGGGGCGTGCCCTCGACATGCCATATGCGGATGTCGATCGGATCGCCAAGCAGATTCCACCAGCGCTCGACATGACGCTCGACAAGGCGCTTGCCGAGAACCCGGTCCTGAAGGACATGGTCGCGAAGGACGCCAAGGTCAAGGAGGTCATCGATATCGGCAAACGCCTCGAGGGCATGTCCCGCCACGCGTCTGTCCACGCGGCGGGTGTGGTCATCGCGCCGGGGCCGATTACCGATTATGCGCCGCTCTACAAGGGGGCACGGGACGAAATCACGACGCAGTGGAACATGAAGGAGGTCGAGCGGATCGGCCT
>Ga0075431_100006849_pt1 | contig 11322 bp, 10 predicted proteins | sample RhiMetdeltSRZDD5_FD_75297 | JGI IMG/M metagenome (GOLD analysis project Ga0075431, IMG submission 75297) | Populus rhizosphere microbial communities from Tennessee, USA - Rhizosphere MetaG P. deltoides SRZDD5 | ecosystem: Host-associated > Plants > Roots > Rhizosphere > Soil | place: USA...
AGGTGGCTCTGAACGCCGGCGCGCGCCTCGTGGTCATGAACGCGCAGGAGACGCCGTTCGACCGCGTCGCCGCCGCGGTCATCCCAGAGCAGCTCGGAGAAGTCCTCCCTGCGCTGATCGAGCGCGTGTAGCAGTCAGCGTGTAGCAGTCAGCGCGAAGCGGGACGGGTCCGAAGGCCCGTCCCGCTGACACTGCGTGACGCGGGTTGTCTACCCGGTGAACCTGGGTTCGCCGGTGACCGGCTGCGCGGCTCCCGCTGTCTCCGTGGGTCCGCCGCACGGCTCGCCGTTGTCACCGAGCAGGCAATACAGCGCCGCCCACGCGACCCTCGGCTCCTGATTGATGAGGGGGAGCAACAGGGCCTGGCCGATGGCGTCCGGTCCGGCGGCGGGATCGATGTTCTGGAGGGCTTGCGCCACCTCCTCCGGATTGATCTCGTCAAGCGTCTTCAGCCTCAGGCACACCGCGGCCACCGCGTAGGTCGCAGGCCGGGGATGGACGTTGGGTGTGTCGATCGTGCCTTTGCCCGTCGCCGGGTCCCAGAAGGACGTGGCCTGCTGGCCCGTCGTCTCGTCCGTCACTGGCTGCTGGGTCGCGAGGTCCGCGAAGGCGAGCGCGAACAGGATCGTGAAGTTCAGGTCCCCCGGCGTGAGACTGGGCGCGGTCTGAACACTCTGCAGCAGCTTCGGGATGGTGCTCGACGGGTCCTGGCCGCCGATCAGCTCGCCCGCGAGCGTCTGGACCTGCGCGACGAACTCGTTCCCGCTGAGGCACTCCTGCTTGTACTCCTCGGGGACGGTGGCATTGATCGGTGTGCCGACCTTCCCCTCCTTGGGGTCGATCTGGAGCGTGAGTCTCGCCTCCGGCTGCGACGACGCCGGGCCGGCGAGCGCCGCGACTCCGAGCATGGCCGCCGTCAGCACGACGCCGATTCGCTTGAACATGTGCCCCCCTTTGAGTCGACGCGGCTCTACGCCCGCGCCCCACCGTATGGGAAACCTAGCAAAAAGGGCAAATGGTCATCAACTCCGCGGACGGGCCCACACTGCCCGCCCGGCTACGGGGAGTTGCGCTGCGCCTCGACCGCGGCCACGGCGGCGCCGACGATCCCAGCCTCGTTCAGCAGCTGGGCGGGCACGATGGGCGCACGGGTCTTGAGGTAGCCGAAGAACTTCGTCGCCTTCTTGCTGATGCCGCCGCCGATGATGAACAGGTCGGGCGAGAACAGCATCTCGACGTGACGGAGGTACTCGTCGACCCGCGAGCCCCACTTCTTCCAGCTGAGCTTCTTGTTCTCCCGCACGATCTCGGAGGCGCGCTTCTCGGCCTCCTTGCCCCGCAGCTCGAGGTGGCCGAGCTCGGTGTTGGGCACGAGCGCGCCATCCACGAACAACGCGCTGCCGATGCCGGTGCCGAACGTCAGCATCATCACGACGCCCTGCTTGTCGCGGCCGGCGCCGAAGCGCATCTCGGCTAAGCCAGCCGCGTCGGCGTCGTTCAGCACGACGAAATGACGCCCGACCGCCTTGCCCAACCGCTTGGCGACGTCCTCCCCGATCCACGACTTGTCGACGTTGGCGGCCGTCTCCGCCACGCCACTGCGCACCACGGCCGGGAACGTCGCGCCGACGGCGCCCTCGCCACCGAATTTGGCGACGACCTGGGCGACGACGTCGGCGACGGACGCCGGCACGGCGGGATTCGGAGTAAGCAACCGGTAGCGGTCGGCGGTGAGCGTCCCGCGCTCCACGTCCACGGGAGCGCCCTTGATGCCCGTCCCGCCGATGTCGATCCCGAGCACCTGCTTCGCCACGAAACACTCCCTACCGCTTGCCTGACTCTCCGAGGCTAATTCGCAGCGTTCGGCCGGGGCGGACGACGTGCGCCCGCCGAGGGCGCTTGGGAATACCCGACCCCCGGGGTAGCCTTTCCAGGAGTACAGGCGGTCGACGGGGCGGCCGGCTTGTCGCCCCGCAGAGCCGAGAAAGACCGAGAGGACCCAGATGCCCGGCTTCCGCGAGCTGCTGGCCCAGACCAAGAAGAACATCGACGAGATCGACCCGGCCGCAGCCGAGGCGCGGCTCGGCGACGCCACCTTCCTCGATGTGCGCGAGCTCGACGAGTACGAGCAGGGAACGGTGCCGGACTCGGTGTTCATCCCCCGCGGGCACCTCGAGAGCCAGGTCGAGAACAAGGTCTCGAAGGACAAGCCGGTGGTCGTCTACTGCGCCGCCGGCAACCGCTCGGCCTTCGCGGCCGAGACCCTCCAGGAGCTGGGCTATACCGATGTCGCCTCGATGAAGGGCGGGTTCGGCCGCTGGAAGGACGAAGGCCGGCCGTGGATCACGCCCCAGGTTCTTACGCCCGAGCAGCGCAACCGGTATCACCGCCACGTGCTCCTGCCCGAGATCGGCGAGGCGGGTCAGCAGAAGCTCCTTGAGAGCAAGGTGTTGCTGCTCGGCGCGGGCGGCCTCGGCTCGCCCGCCGCTATGTACCTCGCCGCTGCCGGTGTGGGGACGATCGGCATCGTCGACATGGACGTCGTCGACTCGTCGAACCTGCAGCGCCAGATCCTGCACAACGTCGACCGCATCGGCGAACGCAAGGTCGACTCGGCGAAGAAGACGCTGACGGAGCTGAACCCGGACGTCGACGTCGTCACGTACGACGTGCGCCTCGGCGCCGACAACGTCCTCGACATCATCGAGGGCTACGACGTGATCGTCGATGGCACCGACAACTTCCCCACCCGGTACCTGCTGAACGACGCGTCGCTCCTCAAGCGCATCCCCGTCGTACACGGATCGATCTTCCGCTTCGAGGGACAGGTCACCGTCTTCAAGCCCTACGAAGGGCCGTGCTACCGGTGCCTGCTCCCCGAGCCGCCGCCGGCCGAGTTGGCGCCGAGCTGCGCCGAAGCCGGAGTGCTCGGTGTGCTCCCCGGGATCATCGGGTCGATCCAGGGGCTCGAGGCGATCAAGGTCGCCCTCGACCTCGGTGACCCGCTGATCGGCCGACTGCTCGCCTACGACGCGCTCGAGGAGTCGTTCCGCACCTTCAACGTGCGCCGCGACCCTGCGTGCCCCGCCTGTGGCGAGAACGCGGGCGAGATCGTGATCGCCGAGTACGACGACCTCTGCCTCCCCCACGCCACGCTGGCCGACGGCTCGACCACCGATCACTGAGCCGGCGCGTAGGCGCGCTGCAGGCAATCACGGCTCGATCGGCTCGGCGCGCACGGCGTCGAAGAGACCTTCGGCTTCCCGGCCGGTCGTCTCCCGCAACGGTCGCCACAGAAGCGCCGCCATCGCGATCAGCGCGGCGATCGATCCGACGAAGTACGCGAGCTCGGCGCGGAGGAGCACGTCGCTCCCACCGACGAGCACTGCAACGAGGAAGGCGACCACGCCGACCACCCATCCGAACGCGTACCGACCGTGGTGCTCCAGCGCGATGAGCGCCTGCCCCAGGGTCAACGCGAGCATGTAGAGGGCCGATCCGAAGCCGAGCAGCGCCATGTCGCGCGCGTCGAGTTGGAAGTCGCTGCCGAAGAACGTGCGCACCGCCCACGGCCCGAGCAATGTCGACCCGATCGCGGACACGGCGCCGATCACGATCACCGCGACCGTGAGCTTGCGGAGGCCGGCGCGGAAGGCCTCGCGCTCACCTGCGCCGCGCTGCTCGGACAGCTCGGGCACCAACGTCGCCTGGATCGCCTGGAAGAAGTAGAGGGGTACCCGGGACAAGAGCATGCCGGCGAAGATCCAGCTGGTCTGCTCCGACTCGGAGCTGCTCGACAGCAGCTGCACGACGACGGCGGCCGCGTTGAGCAAGGCGAGCGCGAGCGCAGAGCCGGCGACGAGGAAGCCGATGTTGGCCGAGATCTCGGCCCAGGGCGCGGGCGGGCCCGGTTCCACCAGTCCTTTCTGGCCGCGCAGCGCGATCGCGACGGCTGCGAACGGGGCAATCGCGACGAGCAGACCGTATGGGCCCGCGGTCTCGACGCCGATCACCGCCAGCACGACGCACGCGGCGAGGCGCAGCAGGCCTTCGCTGCCGACGAGCAGGCCGTAGGGACCAAACCGGTCGTTCCCGGCCAGCACGCCCCGGGTCATGTGCTCGGCGAAGTAGCCAATGAGCATGATCACCAGCGCCACGACCAGCAGCGTCTGGCCCTTGAACAACGAGTCGACGAGCGGGGAGACAAGCGCGGCGATGACGATGACGACGACCAGTCCGGCCGCGATCACCCCGCCGGTGAGCGCACCGCGCTGGATCACCGGGGCGCTCCCGGTTTTGCGGGCGCGCCGGGCCGAGATGGCGCGCGCCATCTCTTGCTCGAGTGGTTGGAAGAAGCCCGGCGCGGCCGTGAACGCGATGACCCAGAGCACCGCCAGCGCGCTGTACCGATCGCTGCCGAGCACTTGCCCGGACACGGCCAGGAACAGGTACGAGGTCACGCCCGCGACGATCAGCCACAGGCCGATCGTGGCGCTCCCCTCCGGGAACGGGTTGCGCTCGCGCAACCGCTCGCGGAGCGCGCGTACGCGCGAGCCCGCCATCGCGCTCAGCGAGCCGTTCGGCTCCGCGCCGGCTTCTTGAACCGATCGACGAGCTCGACGAGCGTGCGGACGGCGAACCCCGTCCCACCCTTGACGAGATAGCCGTCGTCGCCCCCGGCGCGCGCCGGCCCCGCGATGTCGAGGTGCACCCACGGCACGCCGTCGACGAACTCCGACAAGAACAGCGCGGCAGTGAGCGCGCCGCCGTAGCTCCCCGTGCTGATGTTGCGCAGGTCGGCCACCTCCGACTCGAGGAGCTTGCGGTACTCCTTCGGCATCGGGAGCGGCCACACCGGCTCGCCGACGGCGTCGGCAGCCGCCTGGACCTGCTCGTTCCACTCGTCGCGGTTCCCCATGAGGCCGGCGATCTTGTCGCCCAGCGCGACCATGCACGCGCCGGTGAGCGTGGCGACGTCGACGACGGCGTCCGGCTTGTCCTCCGCCGCGAGCGCGAGCGCGTCGGCGAGGATGAGCCGGCCTTCGGCGTCGGTGTTCAGCACTTCGACCGTCTTGCCGTTGCGGATCTCGAGGACGTCGCCGGGGCGGATCGCCGTCCCGCTGGGCATGTTCTCCACCATCGGCACGTACGCAGTCACCTTGGTTTTGACACCGAGGTCCTTCAGCACCGACATCGTCGCCAGCACCGCCGCCGCGCCCGACATGTCGATCTTCATCGTCTCCATACCACTCGAGGTCTTGAGCGAGAGGCCGCCGGAATCGAAGACCACGCCCTTGCCCACGAACGCGACCGAGCCCTTCTTGCCTTGCGGCGAGTACGTCGCCTTGACGAGTCGGGGCGGGTTGCCGGAGCCCTGACCGACGCCCACGACGCCGCCGAGCCCTGCGGCCTTGAGCTCAGCCTCGGTCATCACCTTCACCGTGACGCCCTTGCCGCGCAGCAGCTTCTTCGCCGCGTCCGCGAACGCCGCCGGTGACTTGGCGCCCGACGGCTCGTTCACCATGTCGCGCGCCCATGTGACGGCGGCCGCCACCGTTGCGCCGCGGTCGAGCGCGGCTTCGACACGCGTGTTCGCCCGGCCGACGACAACCACCTTGGACAAGCGGGTCGCGTCGCCGTTGCCCTTGTACTTGAGGAACTGGTACGAGCCGAGCACGAAACCCTCGGCGACCGCTTGCGCGGCGACGGGACGTTCGATCCCGGCCGCGTCGGCGAGGTCGACGAGGGTCGTCGCCACCGACGCCGCCTTCGTCGCCTTGCGGGCGACGGCCGCGGCCGCGCGGCGGAGGCCGTCGGCAGTGATCTGGTCGAACTCGCCCACGCCGACCAGCATCGCGGCGGCGGCGCGGAGTCGACCGCGCGTCGGCACTGCCAGCGTCTCGCCCGGCTTGCCGTCGAAGTCGGCCTCGGCCATGAACGCGGCGAGGTCGCCGTCGAGGGCGGCGTCGACCGCCGCCGCTCCCGGCCCGAGCGCGCTGCCGGCGCCGACGGGCACGGCGAGCAGCTCGGCCTGGACGCGATCGACGGGCGAAGCGGAGAGAGTGAACGTGAGCGACACGGGCGCCTCCTGGTCGGTTGCTCAGATCCGGTGGTCGGTGCGGACGGGGCGAAACCCGTGCTCCTGCCAGCGTGCCAGCGTGAAGACGAGGTCGGCGAGTCGATTGAGGTACGGGACCACCTGGCTGTCCTCGAGCCAGCCGGCGTCACGGGCGGCGACCGCCTGGCGCTCGGCGCGACGGACAACGGTGCGGGCCAGGTCGAGCGCGGCGGCGAGCGGGTTCTCACCCGGGACCACGAACTCCCGGGGAGGATCGAAGCGGGTCGTGACGTCGTCGATGACCGGCTCGAGGGCGGCGACCATCTCGGGCGTCACGCGCGAGACACCGGGCTCGAGCCGGTCGCGCTTGGCTGGGTCGGTAGCCAGCTCCGCCCCGGCGACGAACAGCTCGCGCTGCAGGCGGAGCAGCAGCTCGTGCAGCTCCGTCCCTGCCTCCGTCAAGGCCCGGGCGAGACCGAGCGCGGAGACGGCCTCGTCGACGTCGCCGTACGCCGCCGGACCGGGTGCGTCCTTCTCGACTCGGCCGCCATGGAACAGCCCCGTCGTGCCGTCGTCACCGGTACGCGTGTACACCTTCCGGGGCGGTCGACTCATGCGCGGAAGCGTAGAGGACGCATAGAACTACGCTGTCGGGCGATGTCCGTCGCCTCCGAGCGGCCGGCACCGACGCCCGGAGCCCAGGCGCCGGAGACCGGGCGCCGGCCTTCCATCGTCCGCAGCTTCCTGCGCGAGGCGCGCCCGAAGCAGTGGGTGAAGAACGTGCTGGTGTTCGCGGCGCCGGGCGCGGCGGGAGTGCTCACCGAGCCCGCCCAGCTCGGGCGGACGGTGATCGCGTTCGTGGCGTTCTGCCTCGCCGCCAGCGGCACGTACTTCCTGAACGACGCCATGGACGCGGAAGCGGATCGTCAGCATCCGACGAAGCGGAACCGCCCCATCGCGGCGGGGCTCATCACGACCGCACAGGCCAAGGTCACCGCGGTCGTCCTGGTCGTGCTGGCGTTGGCCATCTCTGCGCCGCTGAACAACGGGCGTTTGCTCGTCGTGGTCGCCGCGTACGTCGTCGTCACCGTGTCGTACACGCTCTGGCTCAAGCACGAGCCCGTTCTCGACCTCGGTTGCATCGCGGCCGGGTTCGGCCTGAGGGCGATCGCGGGCGGCTACGCCACCGACGTCCAGCTGTCGAACTTCTTCCTCATCGTGGTCGGCGCCGGTTCGCTGTTCATCGTCGCCGGCAAGCGCCACGCAGAGTTGGCGGAGCTCGGCGAGTCGTCGTCCGGGCATCGACAGACACTCGGCGAGTACTCGGACTCGTTCCTCAACTACGTGCGCGCGGTCACGTCCGGAGTCGCGATCACCGGGTACGCCCTGTGGGCGTTCGAGCGCGCCGCCGAGGTGGGCAACACGTTCTGGTTCCGCCTCTCGATCGTCCCGTTCGTGCTCGCCATCCTTCGCTACGCGCTCACCGTCGAGCAGGGAGGCGGCGGCGCGCCCGAGGAGGTCGTGCTGCGCGACCGCATGCTCCAGCTGCTCGGCGTGGTCTGGCTGGCGACCTTCGCCATCGGAGTCCATGCCGGCTGAGCCCGTGACGCCCGAGCCCCGACGGCTGCTGACGGGATGGGGGCGCACCGCGCCCACCGCCGCCGGCGTCGTCGCACCGGAGACGGTCGACGACGTCGACGACGTCCTCGAGCACCCGGGCCGGCGTGGAGCGATCGCCCGCGGCCTCGGACGCAGCTACGGCGACGCGGCGCAGAACGCGGGCGGGTCGGTGATCGACGCCACCTCCCTCGACCGCGTGCTCGACCTGGACCTCGACCGGGGCGTGATCCGCGTCGAGGCGGGCGCGAGCCTCGACGCGCTGCTGCGCCTGCTGATTCCGCGCGGCTGGTTCGTCCCCGTGACGCCGGGGACCCGGTACGTCACGGTGGGCGGCGCGCTGGCCGCGGACATCCACGGCAAGAACCACCACGTGGACGGCAGCCTCGCCAACCACGTGGAGCGCATCACACTGCGCACGCCGAAAGGCGTCCACGAGGTCGGGCCCGACGACGACCCCGAGTTGTTCTGGACCACGGCCGGCGGGATGGGCCTCACCGGCGTCGTCACCGAGGCGACGTTCCGGCTGATCCCCATCGAGACCGCGTACGTCACCGTCGACACCGAGCGGGCGTCCGACCTCGACGACGCCATGGCCCGGTTCCGGAGCGGCGACGACGCGTACCGGTACTCGGTCGCCTGGATCGACTGCCTGTCCAGCGGCGCCGCCCTGGGCAGATCTGTGCTGCTGCGCGGCGACCACACTCCACTCGAGCAGCTACCGACGAAGCGGCGCAGAACGGCCCGGAAGTACGAGCCGCACACGCGACTCGCGGCGCCGGCGTGGGTGCCGAACGGTCTGGTGAACCGGCTCACCATGCGAGCGTTCAACGAGGCCTGGTTCCGGCACTACCCCCGGGAGCAGCGCGGCCATGTGGAATCGATCCGGTCGTTCTTCCACCCGCTCGACGGTGTCCGCGACTGGAACCGCATGTACGGGAGCCGCGGGTTCGTGCAGTACCAGTACGTCGTTCCCGACCACGAACACGAGACCGTCCGGCACACGCTCGAGAGGCTGAGCGGCGCGCACGCCGCGTCGTTCCTCGCCGTGCTCAAGCGATTCGGGCCCGGCAACCCCGGTCCGTTGTCGTTCCCCACCCCGGGTTGGACGCTCGCGCTCGACATCCCGGCCGGCGCGCGCGGCCTGGCGCCGCTCCTCGACGAGCTCGACCGTCTCGTCGCCGACGCCGGCGGGCGCGTGTACTTCGCGAAGGACTCGCGGGTGCGCCCCGAGCTCGTGCCCGTGATGTACCCGCACCTGGACCGGCTGCGGGAGGTGCGGGCGCGCGTCGACCCGTCGAACGTCCTCCAGTCCGACCTCGCCCGCCGCATCGGGCTCCTGTGACGCGGCTGTGAAGGACTCGCTCGGCTCGGTCCAGTCCGTGCTCGTCCTCGGGGGCGGCTCGGAGATCGCGCTCGCCACGGTGCGCGAGCTCGTCGCGCGGCGGGCGACGACCGTGGTGCTCGCGGCGCGGCGGCCCGATGCCCTCGACGCCGAGGTGAAGGAGCTCCGCGAGCTTGCCGCCGGGCGCCCGAACGTGACGATCGAGGCGGTGCCGTTCGACGGCGATGACCTCGACACGCACGACGCGTTCGTCGACAGCGTGTTCGACCGGTTCGGCGACTTCGACGTGGTGCTGATCGCGTTCGGCGTGCTCGGCGAGCAGAGCCAAGCTGAGCGTGACGGCGCCGCCGCCGTCGAGATCGCCCGCGTGAACTACCTCGACCCGGTCGGCGTCGCGGTCCCGGTGGCGAACCGGCTCCGGGCCCAGGGGCACGGGACCATCGTCGTGCTCTCGTCGGTGGCCGGCGAGCGGGCCCGCCGGTCGAACTTCGTCTACGGGTCGACCAAAGCGGGCCTGGACGCGTTCTTCCAGGGCCTCGGCGACGCGCTCCTGGGCACCGGCGCGTCGGTGATGATCGTGCGGCCGGGCTTCGTGCACACGAAGATGACCGAAGGCCTCGACCCCGCGCCGCTGGCGACGACACCGGAGGCGGTGGCGGAGGCGATCGTCCGTGGCCTGGAGCGGGGGTCCGAGATCGTGTGGGTGCCGCCGGCGCTGCGCTGGGTGATGACCGTCCTGCGCCACGTCCCCCGCCCGTTGTTCCGCAAGCTCCCCCTGTGACGCCTGAGTTTTGAGCAAGGCACCCGAGCGCGTCGTCGCGGCGTTCGACTTCGACAAGACCATCTCGACGCGCGACAACGTGGTGCCGTTCCTCCGTGCCGTGGTCGGGCGCACGCGGCTCACACGGGCGTTGCTCGCGATCAGCCCGCGTCTCGTCCGAGCGGCTCTGAACGACGAGCGGCGGGATGCGGCGAAGGTGGCGCTGGTGCGACGCACGCTCACCGGCTACGACGCCGGCCGGATCGCCGGCGTGGCGGTCGAGTTCGCCGACGATGTCGTTGCCCACCACCTGCGGCCCGACGTCGTCGAACGGGTCGCGTGGCACCGGAACCAGGGCCACGAGCTGGTGATCGTGTCCGCCTCGTTCACGAGCTATCTCGACCCGATCGCGGCCCGGCTCGGGTTCGCCGCCGTGCTCGCCACCGAGCTCGCCGTCGGCGACGACGGGAGGCTGACCGGCGAGCTGGTCCGACCCAACGTGCGCGGCGCCGAGAAGGTGCGCCGGCTCCACGAGTGGCTCGGAGCGACCGCCCACGACGCCGGGCCTGCGTTCGTGTGGGCCTACGGCGACAGCTCCGGCGATCGCGAGCTCCTGGCGCGCGCCGACCAGGGGATCCGGGTCTGAGCGCGCGTTACCAGTAGAGCTTCACGTAGTCGCGCGTGTATGGCAGGTAGTTGTACAACGCGTCACCCGGACACTCCGTCGACGATGTGTCGCGGTGTCCGAGGATGTCGGCCTCCGGATCGTCGAACGGGTCGTCGCCGTGGATCTTCAGCTTCCAGCGGATGACATTCTCCAAGGTGCCGAGTGCACCGTTCGACGGGAGAACCGAGCTGAACGTGCCGAGCACCGCCACTCCGGTCGTCCCGAAGTTCGCGCCGATCGCGTGGGCGCCGACGACCGGTTGGTCGATGCCTCCCAGCCGACCTTCGTACGGTACGCCGTAGTTGTCGATGATGAAGTTGTACGCGATGTCGCAGTAGCCGAGCGACTGCACGTGGTACGCCCATATGCCGCGCATCATGCCGACGCTGTCACCGGGCCCGTAGGCATTGCTGTTGACCGTGTGATGCACGATCGCGGTGCTCATGAACGACGAGTACTCCGGACCGCCCGGGCACGCGTCCCAGTTCCACGGGAGGTCGGGCGCCCAGCTCGACCGGGGCACGATCCCATCGGGAGCTCCGCGCGCAGGCGCTCCGTCCTTGGTCGGCGCGCAGGCGACGCCGACCGCGACCACCGCGACGACGAGCACCGCGAGCAGTCGGCGGCGGCGCACGATGAACGCGACGGCGAGCGACGCGAGCGCAGCGGCCGCCAGTCCCTGCCCAAGGCCCAGCGCCTGCTCCTCGGGCTGGGTGGTTGTGGTCGTCGATGTCGAGGACGATGAGGCGCCCGGGCCGCCGGCCGGCACCGACGGCGTCGGCGCGCTCGGCACCGGGGGCGCGGTGGACGGGGGCGAATCAGTGGTCGTGCTCTCGACGCTCGTCTCCGGCTTCTTGCCGGTCGTCGAATCGACG
>Ga0075431_100006850_pt1 | contig 11322 bp, 9 predicted proteins | sample RhiMetdeltSRZDD5_FD_75297 | JGI IMG/M metagenome (GOLD analysis project Ga0075431, IMG submission 75297) | Populus rhizosphere microbial communities from Tennessee, USA - Rhizosphere MetaG P. deltoides SRZDD5 | ecosystem: Host-associated > Plants > Roots > Rhizosphere > Soil | place: USA...
ACAAGATCGAGCAGGCGTTGAACGCCATTTGGCGGGTGCGGCAGGGACGATCCTGGGAAAGGAAGTTTACCGATTATTTGAGCGTCGTCCTGGTCGGGCCGGTGCTGGTCGTAACGGCGTTCGGGTTGCTGGCGTCCGTCCAAAGCCACACATTGGTGCAGCAGGTGCTGGAGTTCCAACCGCTCGGATACCTGGTGGTCTGGGCCGCCCAGTTGCTGCCGTTTCTCATGCTGTGCCTGGTATTCACCTTTCTCTACAAGTTCATTCCCTATACCAACGTGCAATTCACCTCCGCCCTGGTCGGCGGAATCGCGGCCGCTATCTTATGGGGAGTCGCCGGCGAAGTGTTTGCGAAGTTCGTGGCAGCGTCCGCCAAGTACAGCGCGATCTATTCCAGCTTTGCGGTACTGATCCTGTTTCTGCTGTGGCTCTACACCGGATGGCTGATTGTGCTGATCGGCGCCCAATTCTCATTTTTCCATCAGTATCCCAGCGCGTACTTGTCGCGCTTGCTGTGGCATCAAGGCACCTACGGATTTCGCGAACGATTGGTGTTGAATCTGCTTGTTCTCCTGACCCGTCGGCATCTGAAGGGGGAGCGCCCCGTGAGTGCGTCCGATCTGGCCATGGAGCTCAACTTACCCGTTTCGCTGGTGGAGGACGAGGTGGATCACTTTGTAGAGTACGGCCTCCTCGGCCTCATGAACAAACCCGACGGTGTGAGTCTGATCAAGCCCCCTGAACTGATCTCCGTCAAAGAGGTCTTGGATGTCACCCGGGAAGGGAGCCGGGCCGAGGCGCCGATATCAACCGATGCAGGCGATCCTGTCGTCGCCCTGTTGCGCCGGCGCAATGAGGCCGTTGAAAAGGCGCTCGCGGGACACACCTTGCGATCACTCGTCCTCGAACAAAGTGGTGAGCCCGCAGAGCACCGTCCACCTCATTCTCAAGCCCATCTTCATAAGTAGCTCTCTCTTCTCGACGAAACCAACCTCGAAATCGGGGACCACATGCGTCGCTTCTATTCGAGAGTTCGGAATGCGATACTGACCCGACCGGCAGTATTCATTGGAGCGAACTCGACCGGTGAAACGAGCGGCGCTGATCGAACAGGAGCTGGCGGTCGCCGAGGCCGCTTGGAAGGCAGCCAATGAAGGGAAGGCGCGAGTCTGTGCCCGGCGCGCGGTGGGGCTCGCGACCGATTGGTGGTTAGATCGCCTTCCTGTCCGGCGATGGCGCGGGGATGCGATGGAACATCTCCGGCAGATTCAGCAGGACGCGTCCTTCCCCCTTCCCATTCGCCAGGCCGCCGAGCGATTGGGCACGAAAGTGACCAAGCGAGACTCAGCCCCCTTCACGGAAGATCCGGTCAGCGACGCCAGACTCATCGTGGAACACCTCGCCGCTCAAGATAGGAGCGCATAGCTTATAGCGTATGGCAGAAACTGAGAGTTCCTTCTTGCTCCTTGCCATCGGCTATACGCCATAGGCCATCAGCTCCTGCTTTCCCGCGGCGTCAGTCACGGCTTCTGCGCAACGATGCTGGCGAAGGCGGATTCCCCGTTATCGACCACTTGATAGTCGAGGATCGTGAAGTCTTTGAACCACTCCACCAATTCGTTTCTCTCGAGCAGCCATTCTTTTCGAAACTCCGGCCGATATTTGAGATGGTCTATCGTGTACGTTTCGACGACGACCATCCCGCCCGGCTTCACTGCCTGTTTCATTTTCGAAAACAGACCTCGATCTAAATAATAGGTACAGAGCACTACGTCATACCCATTTGACCCGAGCGGCGCCTGATCCAGGTCAGCCACCTTTGTCTCGATCGTCACGCCCTGTGCTTTGGCCAGGGCCTGCGCCTTCTCCAAGCCCTTCTCCGAGATATCGAGACCGGTCACCTGAAAGCCCTTGGTCGCCAGGAACACTCCGTTTCGCCCTTCTCCCATGGCCAGATCGAGCGCCTTGCCTTTGGGCAAGCGGTTGATCTGCTCGACCAGATACGGAATGGGGTCCTTGCCAAAGCGATAGGTGTCACCGCTGTAATTCTTGTTCCACCGCTCCTTGTCTGTCTCCGCCGATTCAACTCCCGTTCCGAAGGGCGCCAGTGCGATGACCAGCGCGATCAGGATTCTCGGAGCGACCATAGGCACGGCCCGCCGCCACCGTTTTCCTGCGCCGGAACTTCTCTTCGATCCATCCGGCATGATCGTGTCCCCTCGTCTCGTCTCTTCTAGAATCGCGAACCTGTTAACTTCACATCAGCGCGCGCCCACGCCTTCTGAAACTCCTGATCCATTGTTTTGGCATCCTGCATCTTCTGCTGCGCTTCAAGACTTTGCTTCAATCCGAACAGCGCCCATCCGTTGTGGGGATGCTGCATCAGATCGATCCGATAGGCCGCCTCCGCCTCGGCCGGACGGCCTGCCTGCAACAACACCGCACCCAATGAATGGCGCACGGGAATGTGCCACAACGGCGGTTCGTAGTAGCGCAAGGCATCCTCCAACTTGGCCGCCTCATTCAGCTTGTCGATCGCCTGCTCGTATTGCCCCCGACGCGCGGCTGTCTCGCCAGCCAGCACCCGTTCTGCAATCCTGGCCAAATCCACCACGCGGGTGACTCCCATGGTCCGTTCCGATGTGATAGATCCAGCCAATTCCGCCAACGCCTTTTGTTCCTGCTGCGCCTCGTCGAATCGTTTGGTCGCCGCGAACGCGATCCCTCGCGCGTAGTGCCAAATCGCGGTCGTATAGCTGAGTTCGGCCGGCGGTTTGGGGAGCGCGAGCACGTCATTCCATTTGCCGAACCGTACGAGTGCGAAGGGCAAGCTCGATGTAAATTCCTCCAGCGCCAACTCTTTCCTCGCCGCTTCCAAAGGCACGAGCGCCCGAAGATCGTGGGCGGCTTTCATCGCTTCCTTGCTACGCCCCTCCATGGTCAACGCGCTCCAAAGAAAGTGCACGTTGTGCGGATAGTAGGCCATCGGATAGAAGCCGACGAGCTTGCGGTGCGCCAGGTAGTCGTGATCGACCGAGGTCGCGTGCACATTCCGTTCGACCGCTTCCTGGTACATGCCCAACCGGAGATAGATATGGCCGGGCATGTGGACCAGATGGCCGGCTCCCGGTGCCAGATCGGGCAGCCGTTTCGCGCAGGCGAGCGCCCGTTCGGGTTTCGACGAGGCTTCCACCGCATGAATGTAGTAGTGGCAAGCTCCGGGATGATCGGGATTGAGCTGCAAGGCTCGTTCGAGCGTCGCCACAATCTCGATGGCATGACCCTTCGGCTGTCCCTGCGGCGTCCAATAGTCCCACGGCTGCACATCCATCATCGCTTCGGCGTACAGAGTGCCGGCATCGGCATCCTTGGGGTGATCTGCCCACACTTTTTTCATTGCCTCGGCATAGGCAGCATCAAGCACCTCACGTTTTGCATCGGGAGCGGTGCCATAGCGAACGGCGAGCGCCTCGATATATGCCTGTTCCTTCGGACTCACGCCGGCAGCCAGCGTTTGTGCCCGTCGAATCGTTTCATAGGCTCGCTTCTCAGACTCGCGATCCATGGGCAAATTGATATTGGGTCCGAGCGCCAATGCGATTCCCCAGTGGGCCATGGCCGCCTTCGGATCCAGTCGCGCCGCCTCTTCAAACGAATTGATCGCTTCCTCATGATTGAACGCAAAGACCAGTCGCAACCCCTGGTCGAAATACTGTTGCGCTTCGGGCGAGGACGTGGAAATAGGATGGTGCAAGTTCCCCAGGTTATCGAATAACGGCGGGCCGCCCTTTCCACTCGCCGTCGCAGGCTGTTGACCCGCCGATGCAACGCTCGCCGCGAGCGCCACTGCCGCACCAAGTCCGTACAATACCTTTCGCAACGCCTCGCCTGACAGTTTCATGATGTTCACGCCTTTGATTGTCTTAGCATCTGACGGTCTCCCCATCACCATTATGCGAACCGGCCGCAGCAGACTTTCATGTATTACCTATGGACTCTGTGAACCGAGGAGACCAGCGCTTCCCGAAGAAAAGAACGCCCGATTTCCCGCTGAGGAGGATCGTACCCGTGACGACAGCGGACCGCAAGCCGTATCATGGGGGCATCATGTCTCAGCCGTAGCATTCGTCCAAGTTGTCGTGGAGTCCAAAGTACTTCTTGCTCTGGCTCTTTGAGCTTGCTATTCTTCTTCGGCTTCGTCGTTCTGTCTGCTCCTGTAGAAATCTGTTCCGCAACTCAAACTTGGAGATAACAAACCTACGAGCGATCGAGATGTAGCTGCACGGATTGTGACCCTCGCCATCCCTCTGTAACGCCGCTTGCCGAATCGTTCCAGCAATCACCATAGAGAACGCATTTGAGCTGAGCCGGCTATGTGAACTGAGTCGGCTATCGGTCGCGTGGATCACGCGATCGAATGACCTTGTTCCACATTTCCTATGCATTCGAGAGTGACCAGCCGATGGAAATTGAGCATGGAACGTGAGCGGCCCTGGAAAATACATCATGGTGTTCCCGTCAATGGGAAGGGCTGACCGGGTGACCGACACCCCAATACATATTCTCCTCATCGAGGACAATCCGGAGGGTGCCCGTATGCTCCGGGAACTCCTGCCGGATGAGGACCCGGACCAATTCACGCTCACTCATGTCGATCGACTTGCCCACGGGCTTACCCTGGTACAGGAGAGCGGAATCGATATCGTCTTGCTGGATTTGTCACTGCCCGACAGCCAGGGGTTTGACACGCTGCTCCGCATGTACAAGGCCGCAATGGGTGTCCCGATCGTCGTGCTGATCGGCATTGAAGATGAGACGTTGGGATTGCAGTTGATTCAACATGGCGCTCAAGATCATCTCGTGAAAGGACAGATCACGGGGTCACACTTACAGCGTTCGCTTCGCTACGCGGTCGCGCGCGCGTCGATGACCGGGAAACTCAGGGAGAACGTGAGCCTCCTGCAGTCCGTCTTCGATAGCGTAGCCGACGGAGTCGTCATGGCCAGTGAGACAGGCGAATTCAAGGTGTGGAATCCCGCCGCCGAACGAATCATCGGGTCCGGACCTGTGAATATGGCTACCGAGAGTTGGTCCGCGCATTTCGGCCTCTTTTTGCCCGACAGAGTCACACCCTATCCACCCGAAGAGCTTCCTCTCGTCAGAGCCATCCGTGGCGAGTCGGTCAACGAGATCCTGGTTTATCTCAAGACCCCTGATTCCAAAGAGGCGTGGTTGAGCGTCAATGCCCAACCGCTTCATGATGGCACACGGTACGTCAAAGGAGGAGTCGCCGTCTTTCGCGATATTACAGAACGCAAGCGGACCGAAGAAGCTCTCCGGGAAAGCCAAGAGCAATACCGACTGTTGGTGACGAAGGCGAGCGATATCATCTATAGAACGGATGTCATGGGACGGTTTACCTTCGTCAATCCGGTGGGAATGCGTCTCCTGAAATATTCGGAGCATGAACTGTTGGGCCGCCGGTTCGTCGAGTTGATACGCCCCGATCATCAGGAGGCGGCCGAACGGTTCTATGGGCGACAGTTCACCCGCCGGCGGGCGAGCACCTATTATGAATTCCCGGCCGTCGCCAAAGACGGTAGCGGAGTCTGGATCGGCCAAAACGTGCAAGTTCTCCAAGAAGACGGCAAGGTCGTCGGGTTCCAGGCGATGGCTCGTGACATCACCGAGCGCAAGCGGGCGGAGGACGCCAGGCTGGAGAGCGAGGAACGGCTGCGATCGATCGTGCAATCGACCAACGACGCGATCATTCTGATGGATACACAGGGAAATGTCACATTTTGGAACAGAGGCGCGGAGATGAGTTTCGGCTATACAGCCGAGGAGATGGTCGGCCGGCCGGTGGCCCAAATTGTTCCGGAACGATTCCGCGAAGCGCATCAACGAGGTGTCCAGCGAGTTGCCGCCGCGGGTCGATTGACGGTGCAGGCGAACATGTTTGAACTGGTCGGATTGAGAAAGGACGGCACAGAGTTTCCGTTGGAATTCAGCTTAGGGGCTTGGACCGGCAAGTCCGGCCTGTTCATTACCGGCATTGTCCGCGATATCAGCGAGCGCAAGCTGGCGGAAACGGCGCTGAGGGAAAGCGAAGGGCGCTATCGTCGACTCATCGAGAGCCTTCCTGCCGCTGTATATACCTGCGACGCTCAGGGTCGCATTACGCTCTACAACCAAGCCGCGGTCGCACTGTGGGGCCGGCAACCGGAACTCGGCAAGGATCCATGGTGCGGGTCTTGGCGAATCTACCGACTCGATGGGGCGACCGTTCCGCTCGACCAGTGTGCAATGGAAGTCGCAATGCGTGAAGGTCGGCCCATCCGTGAAATGGAGATCGTGATCGAACGCCCCGACGGTACCCGACGCAATGTCCTAGCCCATCCGGATCCGATCTGCGACGAATCCGGCGCGGTCATCGGATCCATCAATATGCTGGTGGACATCACTGAGCGGAAGCAGGCGGAGGAAGAGCGGCAGAAGCTCGCGAGAGACCGGCTGTTGCTGCTGGACTCGACGGGCGATGGCATCTATGGAATCGATTTGGAAGGCCGCTGCACGTTTATCAATAAGGCCGGCGCGAAGATGCTGGGATACCAAACCGATGAAGTCTTGGGCAAGGACATGCATCAGCTCGTTCATCATTCCTTCGCGGATGGCAGGCCCTATCCCCGCACGGACTGTCACATCTTCGAAGTCTTTCGCAGCGGGCGTGGCTGCCAGATCGATCATGAGGTTTTCCTGCGGAAGGACGGAACCGCCTTTCCTGTCGACTATACATCCTTCCCTGTGTACGAACAGGACATTATGACCGGAGCGGTGGTCACCTTCCTCGATATCACCGAGCGTCGGCGGCTGGAAGATGCATTGACCCAGCGGGCCGTGCGCCTGATCAAACAGCAATCGGCCCTGACCGATCTCACCCAGAGCCGATCTTTTCAGAGTTCCCCCCTCATGCCGACACTGCAGCACATTACAGAAATGGCGGCGAGGACGCTGGCTGTAGAACGGGTCGGCATTTGGCGGTATACGGATGATCGAACGGCGATCCAATGCATGGATCTCTACGAATTGAGCCGTGACTGTCATGCGGTCGAGATGACCATCCCCGTCCATTCCTTCCCCGACTATTTTGACGCATTGGTCAAATCCCGTATCATCGCGGCAGACAATGCCCATACCGACGACCGGACCGCCGAATTTTCTGCCGAGTATCTGTCGAGAATCGGCATCAACTCGCTGATGGGTGTCCCTATCTATCTCTTCGGACGATTGGAAGGAATGATCTCCCATGAACATGTCGGACCACCGCGTCGGTGGACGGAGGATGAGCAGATGTTCGCCGTCGCCGTGTCGAACCTCGTCACCCTTGCCTATGAACAGGCGGAACGCCGGCGCGCACAAGAACAACTCGAACAATCCCAGGAACGGCTGAGAAACCTGACGGCGCGTCTTGAATCCATTCAAGAAGAGGAACGAACCAGAATCGCGCGCGAGGTGCATGACGAATTGGGCCAGGCGCTGACGGGAGTGAAATTGGAGTTCGCATCCTTGCGCGATCAACTGCCGGACGCCGGATCGGCAGTGCTCGATAGAGTGGAATCGATCTCTAAGCTTGTCGACGGAACGATGCAATCTGTACGAAGGATCGCGACGGAGTTGAGGCCGGTGGTACTGGACCAGTTGGGCTTGATCCCCGCCATCGAATGGCAGGCGCGCGTCTTTCAAGCGAGAACGGGCATACCGTGTACGCTGAATATCTATCTACGGACCGTCGCATTACCCATTCATCACTCGACCGGTGTGTTCCGCATTTTCCAGGAAATCCTGACCAATGTGACCCGTCATGCGCAGGCGTCAGGTGTGACCATCACCGTGCAAGAGCACGCGGGGCATCTCCTGCTGCAAGTGAGCGATAATGGTCGAGGGATCACCGATGCGGAAGTCTCCGGCTCTCGATCCCTGGGTCTTCTCGGAATGCGCGAACGGTCGCTTCTGTTGGGCGGCGAAACCAGAATAGAACGCAATCCGGTCAAGGGCACGATGGTCACGGTACGCATTCCTATCGATCCACAGCCGGAGTAACATCATCATTGCGTCATCGCCTATGAACAAGAACAGATAGGGAATCCCGCATTCGCCATGAAGATTCTGGTAGTCGATGATCACGCGGTGGTCCGCCATGGCGTCAAACAGATTCTGTGCGAGCATTTCCATCACGCTGTCATCGGCGAGGCCCAGGACGCTGAACACATGTTCGGCGCAGTAGAAAAGACCAGCTGGGACATGGTCGTCCTTGACGTCGGCATGCCGGGCAAGGGCGGATTGGAGGCGCTCAAAGACCTGAAACGGCTGCAACCCAAACTGCCCGTCCTCGTCTTGAGCGCGTATCCCGAAGATCAACTGGCGGTCCGTCTCATACGCGCGGGCGCGGCCGGCTACCTCTCAAAGGACAGCGCCCCGAGTGAACTCGTACACGCCATCAGGAAAATACTGGACGGAGGACGGTTCATCAGTTCCTCGGTGGCCGACCTATTGGCCGCAAATTTGGAGAGCGCCTTGGAAAAACCGCTCCATGAACAGCTCTCGGATCGCGAGTATCAGGTGATGTGCCTGATCGCTGTCGGTAAGAGTTTGAAAGAGATCGCGGATGATCTGTCTGTGAGTGTCAGCACCATCAATACGTACCGTGCCCGGATCCTGGAGAAGATGCATCTGAGGAACAACACCGAGCTCACTCACTATGCCCTTGAGAATCGACTCGTGAACCGGCTGGCCACCTAACCCTCTTGTCACTCTCATTCTCTGTCTCCCGCTCACTCTCCTCTTCATAGACATAAACTCGTAGCATAGACGGCGACAAGTAGACTGCACAAAACATCGACCTTCAAACTGGGGTGACAGCGATAGGCAGGAGGGCCCAATTCCCATATGTATCTGGCTGAAATGAATGCAATGGTCGTCCGATCTTTGCTTCATGACACGCCACAAGGTGGAAGGAGAGAGTGATGCATGGATCAATTCATCACATGCTCGTGTCGAACCAATCGGTCTATGCTTCATTCTGAAGATCCGAGAAATATAACCAACGTAAGGAGAGTAACCCATGATAACCGGCACTGTCGCAAGCAGGGAGCGCGTGGTCATCGTCGACCGTGACTTAGACTTCGGCCTCAAACTCGCCGACTGCCTCGCCAGTAGCGGGTATCATGCGGTGTTGGGCAGGAGCCTTGATGCCATGCTCGAGGATATCGGCGAGATGCAGCCGGGCGCGATTCTGCTCAGCGCTGATCCTTGCGATGGAGAGCGGGACAGTGATGGAGATGCAACATTGCAGGTGGTCAGGACCCTGTGTCCACAGGCGCCGGTGATCACACTGACGAAGCCGGGGCAAGCCGCTTCGGCAGGCATGCGCTCGCAGAAACGCACGATCGAAGAGCGTTCAAAACCCACGACGCCGAACCGAGTAGAGGAGCTACTTCGAACGAAGCTCGGCATCCCGTTCGCGCGCGTCCTTTAACACAACACGCTTCTCTCGAACTGGAGAAACCGCCAGCATCGAGCAGGGAGGTTCTACAATATGGTTCGACGTCGAACAAAGACGACCGACATGGATAAGCGAGCAGGTAAATCGATCGTCAAAACGACCCCGTCTGGGCCGGAACACTTGCAACCGGAGTTCTTGTTGCAAGAGACCGCTTACCGGAGCGCGGCCGATGACAACAGGACCCGTATCGAGAAGCTGGCCTATGAGCTGTATCAGCAACGCGGATGCCGAGACGGCCATGATCACGAAGATTGGCTGGAGGCGGAACGGCTGGCGCTCGAGCAGCAGACAGGTGCGAGCAAGAACGGGAATGGAGTTCTTGGGGGCGAGAGCCCGTACACACCAACCGATCACGGAGCATGAAATGACTCTGTGCCCCAAAGCCGATTGCGGTCAACCGATGCAGCTCGATCCCCATCTCGGCTATGACGCAGGGACGGGACTCCAGTGTATACGTTGTCACCGCTGCGGGCATTGTGGCATGAAAGCACAAGACGGGCTGCATCTTTTGTTTGCCGCACAGCATGAATATGTCTTCAGCTATGGTCCGTCTCCTTCCTATCTGAAGGTCGTGCTCTCCACGGTCGCGCTGAATCTGTTCAGTATAGAAAGCCTCACGCCGGTTCAACTGGCGACCTATGTCGCCGAATGGGCGCTCGTCATGGGACGGGTCTGCGGCACCGTGCGGCTGGCAGGCAACCTGGTCCTTTCAGACTGCTATGACTATTTCCAACGCCGGGCACTTACAGGGTCCGGGATCCTTCGACCGTAGTCGCGTTGAACTCATGAGCCCTCGTCCGGTTGGAGAATCTCACAGAGCCTTATTCTCTCGATGAGCGGCGCTTTCATTCACATGCTACGTTCACATTTCTTGAGAAGACCGTGGTCCCTCAGCCCGACCTCGAAGCTCACCCGTCAAGACTCCCGCTCGACTGAACCACATATGCCGAGTTCTTGAACGTCCTCGCTTCTCACTCAAGGAGAACCGTAAGATGAGCGAAATCAAGCGCAGAACCGCCGCGATTACGCTTGCGCTCGTGAGCAATAATCATCTTGTACGACAGGGCCTTCAAAGAATCATCGAAACTGAGAGGCACATCCGCCTTATCGGGCAACAAGCGGCCGACGGGGTGAAGGCGGAGGAGGTCATCGCGCAGGAACAACCTCAGGTAGTGATCATCGAGATGGAACCCGAAGTCGATGTCAATGAACTCATTCGAAAGACGAAAACCTTCGTCCCGAACGCTAAGATCCTCCTATTGAGCGGCTTCGATGATCATGAGAGTAGTCGGCAGGCACTCACAGGAGCGGTGGATGGGATTGTTCTGAAGGTTCAGCCGGAGGCGGTATTGGTGGCAGCCATCGAATACGTCTGTCAGTCCCCGGCCGGAACCGTACAGCGGGAAGACAACCAAACAGATCACGTCGTATCGAACAGCACCCAGGCATTGATGCTGAAATGGCCGGCCGCCTTGACCAAACGCGAGCGTGCGGTCATCGCTCTGATCGGCCAGGGACTGTCAAACAAGGAAATTGCCGACCGCCTGCGCGTTTCCGATATTACCGTACGCCATCACCTTACGAGCATCTTCGACAAACTCGGCGTCACCTGCCGCCAGACGCTGCTTATTTGGGCTCATCAATACGGTCTCGTGGAACTAAAAGCACCTCCCTAACCTCGTCTCGTTCAGTCAAGGGATTCAGCCTCAAAGCAGCGTGCTCGATTCAGAGAGTCTTCCCCACACAGGTCGGGCGCGGCT
>Ga0075431_100006865_pt1 | contig 11311 bp, 10 predicted proteins | sample RhiMetdeltSRZDD5_FD_75297 | JGI IMG/M metagenome (GOLD analysis project Ga0075431, IMG submission 75297) | Populus rhizosphere microbial communities from Tennessee, USA - Rhizosphere MetaG P. deltoides SRZDD5 | ecosystem: Host-associated > Plants > Roots > Rhizosphere > Soil | place: USA...
CTGTCGTCGAGTCTTTCAAGTCGAAGACGGTCATCTTTCTTCCTGATGAATACCTGGCCAAAAATGTCGCCCGAGAAACGGGAAAGCACATCATCTTTCCAATGAGTCCTGGGCATCTGCCCAGCGCTGATTCGCCGCTGGACTATGCCATGATCGGCTGGCATGGGAAGTGCGAAGTGCACGACAAGTTCACGGTCGAGGATATCGAGCGAGTGCGGCAACAGTTTCCGGATGTGGTGGTTTTGGCTCATCCTGAGTGCCCGCCCGAAGTGGTGCTGGCAGCCGATTTTTCCGGCAGCACTTCGGCAATGATCAAATATGTTGCTGAGACGCGTGCCCCACGTTATCTATTGCTCACTGAGTGCAGCATGGGCGATAACATTGCGGCCGAAAATCCGGAGAAGGAAATGCTGCGACTCTGCAGCGTCCGCTGCCCTCACATGAACCAAATCACTTTGGAAGATACTTTGAACTCTCTTCGATACAACCAGCACATTATCGACGTGCCGCGAGAGATCAGCGTTCGGGCGCGGAGAGCGGTAGAACGCATGCTGCAAATGGGTTAAGCTGCCACAGCCACATTAGGAAATCGGGCGCAGTTTGTGCAGTGGAACCCAGATCTGGAAACGCAAATCATGACGGGTCGGTCTTCCCGTCTCATTAAGTCCCGTCGCCGGGCCGACTTGCTCATGACGAAAATTCTCCTCACCGGCGGTGCCGGGTTTATTGGCTCCCATCTTGCCGAGCGACTCCTCACTTCGGGTCACCAACTCACCATTGTCGACGAGTTGAATGATTTCTACTCCCCTGAAACAAAACGCCGGAATCTTGCTGAGATCCGGGTTCGAGGAACTTTCGATTTTGTCGAGGCGGACATTTGCGACCTGCCTCGATTGAAAGATCTATTCGAGCGGCAGCGACCGGAAACCCTCATTCACCTTGCGGCCCGCGCTGGTGTGCGTCCATCTCTGGAACAGCCTTTACTCTATGAACGAACCAACGTTCTTGGCACATTAAATCTCCTGGAACTGGCTCGCCAGTTCCAGGTTTCCAAGTTTGTCTTCGGGTCCTCCAGCTCTATTTATGGCGCCACGAGCCAGTTACCGTTTTCCGAAAACGAGGCCAGCCCCAACCCAATCTCCCCTTATGGCGTGACTAAGCTGGCAGGGGAAAAGCTCTGCTACTGTTACTCCCAGCTCTATCCGCTGTCTGCGATTTGTCTGCGGTTCTTTACAGTTTACGGCCCGAGGCAGCGTCCCGACCTGGCCATCCACAAGTTTGCGCGGCTAATTGAGGCAGGACGTGAGATCCCCAGGTTTGGCGACGGAAATTCCCAGCGCGACTACACCTACGTCGACGACATCGTGGACGGAATTGTGGCAACGCTCGATCTGGAAGATCGCTTTGGCGTCTTCAACCTGGGAAACTCACATCCGGTTTCCTTGACTCAAATGATCCGGTTGCTCGAGGAGAAACTGGGCAAGCGGGCCCGAGTTGCGGCGCAGGATGCCCAGCCCGGGGATATGCTTTTCACTCATGCCGATTTGAGCAAAGCCCGGCGTCTCCTTGGCTACGAGCCGAAGGTCCCTTTTGAAGAAGGACTCTCGCGCTTTGTGTCATGGTTCAAAGAGACCCGGGATTTGCGTTAGCCGCAGAGGCGCGAAGGCGCGGAAAGAAAGAGCCTTCCCGGGCTTACTGATTGTGCCTCTCTGCCTTTTCCCTAATCTGCGTTTTTCTGCGTCATCTACGTCCGTATTGACTATCTCACCGCGACTCTGCGGCTCCAGTCGTGCTCCTCCCGTTGTGGCTCCCACTGATTTTGTATAATATGTCGCTTCGATTTGACTCGTTCTGTATACATCAGGAGGTCGTGGCATGGGCGTGGATGTAGACATTAAAGCCATTCACGAGAAGGTGAAGCTCGAAAGTGCATTTGTGGAGCGCCTGAAGCGCGAGGTACAGAAGGTCATTGTCGGTCAGGAATACATGATCGACCGCATGCTAATAGGCCTGCTTTGCCAGGGGCATCTGCTGTTGGAAGGCGTTCCGGGCCTGGCGAAGACTTTGACCGTGAAGACCCTGGCTAGCGCTATCCAGACTGGCTTTCAGCGAATACAGTTCACTCCAGATCTTTTGCCGGCTGATCTGGTGGGCACCATGATTTTCGATCAGAAGCGTAGCGAGTTTGTACCGCACCAGGGCCCCATTTTCTCGAACATTATCCTCGCCGACGAAATCAACCGTGCCCCGGCCAAGGTACAAAGCGCACTGCTGGAGGCCATGCAGGAACGTCAGGTGAGCATTGGCAACACGACGTTCAAGCTGGACGATCCGTTTCTCGTGATGGCCACCCAGAATCCGATCGAGCAGGAGGGCACCTATCCGCTGCCAGAAGCTCAGGTGGACCGCTTCATGTTGAAATTGCTGGTCACCTATCCGAACAAAAAGGAAGAAAAACAGATTCTGGAACGCATGACGGAATCGGGAGAAATTGCTGTTGACCCCGTAATCCAGCCTGCCGACATTCGTAATGCTCGAGAGGTAGTGGGTCAGGTCTACATGGATGAAAAAGTGAAGGATTACATCGTAGACTTAGTCTTTGCCACGCGCAGGCCGGAAGACTATCGAGTGGATGCTAAGGATCTCATTCAATACGGTGCCTCGCCGCGAGCAAGCATCTTCTTGGCGAAGACCGCCAAAGCTCATGCGTTCCTGAGCGGACGAGGTTATGTGACGCCAGAGGATGTCAAGTCGGTGGGATTGGATGTACTGCGGCATCGCGTTATCCTGACGTATGAGGCGGAAGCTGAAAACGTCACAGCGGAAGAAGTGATCAGGCGAGTGTTTGACAAGGTTGTGGTGCCTTAGGTGAAAAGCGCAGAGGAAGGCGAAAGGAAAGGGCGAAAAGAGCTTCATTCCTGACGAATCGAGGATCGTCACCGTCCAGAAAACCGGGAACGACCAGTCACTGCTGTTTCATGCTGTCCAAGGAACTCCTAGAAAAAGTCAAACACATTGAAATTAGGACAAGCCGTCTGGTTAACGAGGCTCTGGGTGGCGAATACCACTCTGTGTTCAAGGGCCAGGGCATGGAGTTCGACGAAGTGCGTTCCTATCAGTACGGCGACGATATGCGCAGCATCGACTGGAACGTCTCCGCACGGCAGGGGCATCTTTACGTAAAGCGCTACGTTGAAGAGCGAGAGCTGACCGTCATGCTCCTCGTGGATCTGAGCGCGTCAAAGGACTTCGGCACGGTGCGGCGACTAAAGAACGATCTGGCGGCGGAGCTGGCGGCGCTCCTGGCGTTCTCGGCGATTCAGAACAACGACCGGGTTGGAGCCCTTATCTTTACCAACGTCGTCGAGAAATACATTCCGCCCAAGAAGGGTCGGAAACACGTGCTGCGCGTGGTCCGTGAGGTGCTTGCCTATGAGCCGGTTCATCGTCAGACGTCTATTGAGACGGCCATCCGGTATCTGAATAATGTCCTGACGAAGAAGTCGGTGGTCTTCCTGATCTCTGATTTCTTCGACCAGGGCTACGAGAAATCGCTGCGGGTGGCGAACCAACGGCACGACCTGGTTGCTCTGCCTATCAACGACCCGCGCGACACAGATTTGCCAGACGTCGGCATTCTGCAAATGCTCGATCCCGAGACTGGCGAAATGTTGTGGGTCGACACCTCGCTGAAGAAGATCCGGGATCAGTATCGAAAGCTGGCCATGGGGTTTGTTGAGGCGCGAAATCGTGTGTTTCGAAGAAACCGAATCGAGTTTGTAGACATCTATACCCATCAACCCTACGATGTGCCGCTGGTGAAATTCTTTCGCCAGCGTGCCAAGCGACTCCGGTAAGAACTGGCATGAGAAGGATATCGCCATTGAGACACACCGATACGTTGGCGAAACTCGGTGTCTTTGTGGCTGGGTGGTTTCTTCTGTTGGATTGCCGCTGTTCAACGCTAGCGGCTCCACAGCAGGAAGCGCACCTCAAGACCTCAGTTGACGCCACCACCATCACAATCGGTGAGGTTGTTACGCTGCAACTTGAGGTCCGACGCCCAGAGTCGCTGAAGCTTGCCTTTCCGCAAGTGGGCGCTACACTGGGCGAATGGGTGGTACGAGGAACCAATCGTCTGCCCACCAAAGCTGTGAACGGCGGAGGCGCAGTCTCAGAGGTTCTGGCGCTGCAACTCACCATCTACAAGACCGGCGAGTTTGAGATTCCCAAGATCCAGATTGAGGCCGTCCGGCCGGGAGGCGAAAGGTCCATCCTGACTTCGGAGCCCGTCAAGATCAAGGTTGGCTCAGTGCTGACTGGGAATCAGGATACCCTGAAGGATCTTAAACCTCAGGCGGAGATTGCCGCAGACTATAAGCCATTCCTGCTTTTTCTGGCAGCGCTAGGGTCAGCGGCTTACTTGATCTACCGGCTGGTCCAGCGCCTAAAGCGCCGCCGAAAAGCTTTGCCAGCTATCCTCCAAGACAGGCGTACCGCCGAAGAGATAGCCCGGCAAGCGATTCGGCAGTTGTTGGCCAGAAAGCTCATCGAGCAAGGCTACCTCAAAGAGTTCTATCTGGAACTTTCCGAAATCGTCAAGCGGTTTCTGGGTTCGAAGATGGGCATCCCGTCGCTCGAAAGGACGACTGAGGAGTTCACGGGCGACTTGCGCCAGACCAGCATTCAGGCAGGGCACTATCGGATGATCCAGCAATTCCTCGACGATTGTGACCTGGTGAAGTTTGCCAAGTATCGGCCAGGGGCTGAAGAAATCCAGCAGATTATCGCCCGGTCGAATGAGATCATTGACGCCATGGCGATGCGGCCTGCCCAGGCAGAGCCGATTCTGGAGGTGGCCACATGACCTGGTCAGCGGAGCTTGCCCGCTTGAGATTTGCCGATCCTTGGTATCTTCTGTTGTGGCTCCTAATTCCGCTCATCCTTGCCCGCCGCATCTGGATTCAGAAGAAATATCATGGCGGGCTGCTCTTTCCCCAGCTTGGTCTGGCTCGGCAACTGGGAAGCAGTTGGACGCTTCAAGTCCGCAAGTATCTTCTTCCCCTCAAGCTTGTCGGTCTTTGTCTGCTGATACTGGCTTTTGCCCGGCCGCAACTGGGTTCAGCGGAAGAGGACATTCTGTCGGAAGGAGTCGATATCCTGCTGTCTATCGACGTGTCGGGGAGCATGGCCGCAGAAGATTTTCGCCCTAGGAATCGACTTGTTGTGGCCAAGCAGGTTGTTCAGGACTTTGTGAAGGGCCGCAAGAGCGACCGGATCGGCTTAGTGATCTTTGCCGGACGGAGCTTCACCAAGTGCCCGCTAACAATCGACTACGGCGTTTTGTCCAGGCAAATTGAGGATGTGCAGCTTGGGATGATCGAAGACGGAACCGCCATTGGCAGTGGCCTGGCGAACGCCGTCAATCGGCTGCGCGCCTCCAAGGCGAAGAGCCGGGTCGTTATTTTGCTCACCGACGGAGTGAACAACAGCGGTGAAGTCGATCCCCTGACAGCAGCAGAGCTGGCTCGCAGCCAAGGTGTCAAGGTCTATACAGTCGGTGTGGGCCGCGAAGGGGTGGCTCCATTTCCGGTGAATGACCCGGTTTTTGGCCGACGCTACGTGGATGTGGAGGTGCAGATTGATGAGGAGTCGCTTCGGAAAATCGCCACCACGACTGGAGGCCAGTATTTCCGCGCGGTCGACAAGGATTCCCTGGAAAGGATCTTCAGAACTATCGATGCCCTGGAGAAGTCCAAGATCAGCGTCAAGTCCTATACGCACTATAATGAAGTGTTCACATACTTTCTGTGGCCCGGTCTGGGTCTGATTCTGATGGAATCGATTCTGTCGCACACGCGGTTTCGAAAATTGCCCTGACGTCTCAGGGAGAAGAATGGCTCAACCGCGCTTCCGCGGTACGAAGAAATTCGGGAGGGGAAGCCTCCTGGCGAGCCGTCTATCGCAAAACCCTTCTGGTTCGGCTCAGCAGCCTCGCCCTCCCAAGGGAGCTCTGAAGATTGCAGAATGCAGTAGGGAACGCCCGCCGTGGCGTTCCAGTGGCGCTGATTTCAAAATAGTTTCACCACACTAGGCAACGGGACGGCGCCCGTTCCCTACGACGACCGAATTTTTTCATAGCTTCAGGGGCCACACCGTGCATATCGCTGACGCGCAGTACCTGCATTTGTTCTGGTTGATTCCCGTCCTAGGGATCTTCTACGCGTGGACGTTCCACCAGAAACGCAAGGCACTGCTGCGGTTTGCCGAGGGACCTCTGGCGGAGCAGTTGGTCCGAGGGATTGGGCTGGCCAAGCCGCAGCTGAAAGTCGTCCTTCTTCTGTTCTTCCTGGTCTTCTCGTTTCTGGCGTTGATTCGCCCGCAATGGGGCACAAAGCTGGAAACGGTCAGGCGGACGGGCGTCGACATCATGATCGCTCTTGACACTTCGCTCAGCATGGAGACGCAGGATGTGGTGCCGGGTCGACTGGAAAAAGCCAAGCACGAGATTCGCTCCTTGGTGGACGCATTGCAGGGCGATCGTGTCGGGTTGGTCGTTTTCGCCGGAACGAGCCTTGTGAGCTGCCCGTTGACCATTGACCAGAACGCCGTCAAGCTCTTTCTCGACATCGTGGATACACAAGTGGTCCCCAAGCCGGGAAGCAACATCGGCGAGGCGATCCGGCGCGCAACAGGAGCGTTTGAGGCGAAGGATCGCAGCCACAAGGTCATGATCCTCGTGACTGACGGTGAAAACCTGGAAGGGGATCCTTTAGCGGCGGCTGGGGAAGCCAAAGAGGCGGGCATCGTGATTTACTCCATCGGTGTCGGCACAGGCTCGGGCGAACCCATTCCGCTGCGCGACGAGCGGGGCAGCGTCATCGGCTACAAAAAGGATCAGGCTGGCAGCGTGGTGGTGAGCCGGCTGGATGAAGCCACGCTCCTTGAAATCTCCAGTATCACCGGCGGCCAGTACTATCGGGCCACTCCCAACGAGGATGAGGTTCAAAAGATCTATCAGGCTGTCTCTCAGATGGACAAGAAGGAATTTGAATCGAAGGTCTATTTGACTTATGTCGATCGCTTTCAGATGCCTCTGGGCGTCGCGCTGTTCCTTATCTTTGTGGAGTCGCTGATCTCCGATGTGAAGACGCCTAGGGCACGCTGGAGCTGGCTCGACCGGTTGACGAATCAAGCCAGGCCTAACCGCGAAGGCGCGAAGAACCCGAAGTTACAAGGCACGTAGCCTAAACCAACATGCACGACATCAGAAAGATCTTGGCCTCGTTTTCCAGGTTCATTTGCTGCCGCCGAACGCCGTGGCTTCTGCATCTGCGCGGTTTGTTTTTCTTGTGGCTTCTGGCCGCATTCACGATGGGGCAGGTATGGCAGGATAGAGTGTCGCGCAAGAATAGCGAAGGCAATAGGTTGTATCAGGAGAAGAACTATTCAGGGGCGCTGGAAAAATACGTCGAGGCCAGGGATGGGAAACATCATGAGCGGGAACTCGCCTACAATCTGGCCAATGCCTTCTACCAGCAGAAGAAGTATCCCGAGGCACTTCAGGAACTGCAAAAAGCGTCGTCAAAAGATAGCCCATCGTTGAGTCAGAAAGTCCATTTCAATCGAGGGAACGTCTTCTTTCAGATGGGGAAGTACCCCGAGGCCATCGAGTCCTACAAGAAAGCATTGGAACTCAATCCGAGTGACAGGGACGCCAAGCACAACCTGGAACTAGCGCTCAAAAAGCTGCAAGAAAACCCGCAGCAGAAGAACTCGAAACAGCAAGATCAGAAGCAAGATCAGAAACAAAACGAGAAACAAGACCAGAAACAATCCGGCCAAGATCAGAAGAACCAGAATTCCGTCCAGCAGAAGCAGCAGCCATCTCAGCCCAAAGACGCGCAGCCGAAAAGCGCCGATGCAGAGCCACAATCCCAGCAGAACCAGAACAACCAGCAACGCAAGCCACAGCAGGCCGGCATGGATCCGAAAGAAGCTTTGAGAATCCTCGATGCGCTAAACCAGCAGGAGAAGCAGGAGCAGCGCAAACAGGCTTTGAAAATTCAGCGTCAACGAGGTTCCGGCAAGGATTGGTGAATCTTATGAAAGTCTCAGATTTCAAACTTCACTTCTTCGATCCTCCGCTTCGAAGAAAGGGTCTCACTGGTCCCGGGGATGCGTTCTCTCCGTCCCGCATTACGAGTGGCGTACCGCCGAGTTGTGCCTGCTCGCTGCGCTCAGTTGCCTTCTGCCTCTGGGCCTTGGCTTTCTTCTCAATCTGGACGCCGGTATCGCTCGCCCAGGACGTCTCAGTGACGGCCGAAGTGTCGCCTAACCCGGCGGGCGTGGATGACGAGGTAACCCTCACGATCAGCGTCAGTGGCGCCGGCGGTGGTGGGGAACGCCCGCAATTTCCGAAGATCAGCGGATTGAAGCTGGTGGGCGGACCTTCAGTCTCCACTCAGTTTCAATTAGTCAACGGTCAGGCTTCTTCGTCCCAAAGCTTCACTTATTTGCTGCTGCCCGAAAAAGAAGGCATCGTGAAGGTGCCGCCCATTCCCGTTCGCGTGGGTGCGAAGAGCTATCAAACCGAGGAAATCACTCTGAGAGTAGTGAAAGAGTCCACGAGCCAGGACCAAAGACCGCGCAGGAGAAGTCCGTTTTCCGTCTTTGACGATATGGGATTGGACGAAGATAGTCCTCTTCGTGACCGTACGCCGCGCCGCGCTGAGGTCCTCACGGTGGCCGAGGTGGATAAACGATCTGTCTTCGTTGGTGAGCAGATCACCCTGACATACAAGATCCTGACACAGTTGCCCATCAGTCAAGTCGAAACCAAAGAGATTCCGTCGCTCAACGGCTTCTGGGTTGAGGAGATTGAAATTCCCAAGAATCCGTCTGCCAATAACCGTGTCATTAACGGAAAACCATATGCCGAGTACGTCATCAAGAAACAGGCATTGTTTCCCACCAAGGACGGCATACTGCAGATTCCGTCCTCAACATTTGCACTCGTGGTGAGAACCAGCAGCGGAGGCTTTTTCTCCTTTGGCACTCAGGAACAAGTCTTTCGCAAAACCGATCCAATCCCGATCAAAGTGAACCCGCTTCCCGCCGAAGGTAGACCCGCGAATTTCAGCGGCGCCGTGGGTAGCTTCAAACTGGAATCTGCGATCGATAAGACCACGGCCGAGACGGGCGACGCCATCAATTTGAAGGTCACCCTTTCCGGAACGGGAAACCTGAAAACCATTACCGAATTCGCTTTGCCCGAGTTGCCTGGCTTTAGGATCTACTCGTCTAAGAGCAGCGACAACCTTGCAATTCGTAACGACCTGCTGCAGGGCTCGAAATCCTGGGAGTATGTCATTATCCCTCAAGCTCCCGGGAAGGAGCTGATCCCTGATTTAAAGTTCCCCTATTTTTCTCCATCGGCCAAGCAATATCGTGAGGCTCAAGCTTCCAGGCTGGAAGTGGCTGTTCTGAAGGGAAAAGGTGTGCCGCTGGGAGAAGCCAGTCAAACGGCAGTCCTGCAGCAAGGGATTGTCAAACGAGGAGATGACATCAACTACATCAAGGTAGGTTCCGGCGCCCTGCGAGATCGTTCTCGGCGGCTCTATGAATCCGTTTGGGTCTATCTTGGCTTGGTGTTACCGCTCCTCTTCAATGGAGGCCTGCTGGTCTACAGCAACCGGCAGGCGCGGTTGCGGCAGGATGCCACCGGGTTTCGCAGCCGCCGCGCTGGAAAGATTGCCGAGAAACGTCTGGCTGAAGCCCAAAAGTGCCTCAAGAACCACCAGTACACTCAATTTCACAGCATATTGGAATCATCCATTACGGGATACCTGAGCGACAAGTTCAATCTGCCCCAGATCGAGATCACCACTCAGCAGATCAAGCGATTCATGGAAGAGCGGAACCTGAATTCGAATCTGGCAGAAGATGTCAGCGCCCTTCTCGAGGAGTGCAATTTCGCTCGCTACGCGCCGGTGCAGACCGAGCGGAACAACCTGGAAGCGCTCTACGAAAGAGCGAGAAACGCAATCATTCGCATCGAAAAGGAATCCGAGCCCCGACGATAAGAGGTGGACAAGCCAGAGCAAGCCGGGCTGGACGTGGATAACCCGGCCAGAACTGAACGAAACGATGCATCGGGTTTCATAGATGCGCTGACGTATCGTCTGCCCTTTCTACGGCTGTGCCGCCTGATGTGCTCAAAGTCTCTGGCTTTGTGCTCCCGACCTTCCGTTTGATGGGGCTGCGCCCGTTGCGGGCGGGCTCACAGGCGAGGGCTGCCGGAGGAAAAGCTGAGCCTTCCGCATATCGGACGGTGGGGCCGCAGGTTGGAAACGTGACCGAACCAATAAAACCCGGCAAGGCTAGAAAAATCATCTGGGCTTCTCCTTTTCTGACGCAAGAAGCGCGTCTGTCTTTCTTGTGCGGGAGGACGATTAGGATAAGCTTGGTCGTCTTATGGTTGTTGGGTACTCCCGCCTGGGCACAGGAATCGGGAGTTCGTCAGTTTCTAGAAGCCGGCAACCAGTCTTATGCTCAGGGGAACTTCAAGGCTGCCATAGAACAGTACGAGAAGATTGTTCAGATTCCCTTCGTCAACGAAGTCGCTTACTACAATCTGGGGAATGCCTACTTCAAGGATGGCCAACTGGGGAAGGCGATCTTGTACTACGAGAAAGCTCACCGGCTCTCGCCAGGAGATCGCGAAATTGCCGACAACCTGAGTTTCGCGACGATGCGTATTTCCGACAAAGTCGAGAAGCCACCGGAGGGCTTTCTGGTCACCCAGTCAACGCGACTGCTCAACCTGCTACCGCTGGACGTGGAGACTTTTCTCGCGGTGATCTGCTTTGTAGCGGCTAACGGCTGCTTCACCCTTTTCGTTCTGGGACCATCGCCGTCGCTTTCAAGGTTGGCGCTCTATGCCTCATTCGGCTTGCTGGCGCTGTTCCTGCTATTCGGAGCGTCCAATCTGTTCCGCATTTACCAGTCAGAGACGGCCCGTGAAGGTGTGATACTGACCGACAAGGTGGATGTGCTCAGCGGCCCATCGACCGACAACCCAACGCTGTTTTCCATTCACGAAGGATTGAAGGTCCGAATCGAGAATGAGGTTCAGGACTGGCTGCAGATCAGCCTGGAGAATGGTTGGAACGGGTGGGTCAAAAGGGAAACGTTAGGGACGATTTGAGCGCACGGGGACGATCCTCAATAACCTGGCAGAACTCTATGTCATGCGGCATCGCTTTGGAGAAGCGGAGCCGCTTTACCAGCGGGCTCTGTCAATCCGAGA
>Ga0075431_100006867_pt1 | contig 11310 bp, 4 predicted proteins | sample RhiMetdeltSRZDD5_FD_75297 | JGI IMG/M metagenome (GOLD analysis project Ga0075431, IMG submission 75297) | Populus rhizosphere microbial communities from Tennessee, USA - Rhizosphere MetaG P. deltoides SRZDD5 | ecosystem: Host-associated > Plants > Roots > Rhizosphere > Soil | place: USA...
GAGAGCCGGGACCGGAACGCGCGATCGTGTTTCAGTCGCCGTGCCTGCTGCCATGGCTGACCGCGCGCGAGAACGTCGAAGTGGCGGCGACGCAGGGCGCGACCCCGCGAAGCCACCGCGACGCTGGCGCGGCAGCCGATCACTATCTTCAGCTCGTCGGCGTGTCCGATGCTGCCGACCAACTGCCGCCTCAGCTCTCGCTGGGCACGCAGCAGTGCGTCTCGCTGGCGCGAGCGTTGTCGGTGGAGCCGCGCTTTCTACTGCTGGACGAACCGTTCTCCATGCTCGATTCACTGACGCGCTTCGAGCTGCAGGACGTCCTGCTTCGCGTGTGGGAGACCTCAGGCAGGACAGTGGTGATGGTCACGCACGACGTCGACGAAGCGCTCTACCTCGCCGACCGCCTGATTCTGATGACCGATGGACCAGAAGCGACCGTCGGCGACGAGCTGAAGGTGCCGTTCCCTCGACCTCGATCCCGTGCGGCAGTGCTCGGACACCCGGAGTATCACGCCTGCCGTCGTCATGTGATCGATTTCCTCGAGCACCACGCACACCAGTCGCGCCCGAGCGCACTCGACGAGCTGTTGCACAATCCGGAGCGATCGAGCTAACGCGCCGGCGTCACGAAAGCGCCATCGCCGCGAAATCGGACCATTCCCCGCCGTCGGGTGGGGTCACTGTTACTCCTGATAGCCAGCGCCGCGCCTTGGTCGCGAGTAACTCCCATTCATCCCGATTCGAAAACGCCTCACGTTCAAGGAATGCCAACGCAAGCGCAGTGGCCCAGGCGCGGGTGGCTTCGCCGGCGTCACCGCGAACGCCAGCAATTCGCGCGGCGAGATCGGACAACGCGATGCCCACCACCTGGGCGAATGCCTCGTCGAGATCCCATGAGCCGTCGGCCCGTTGCAGCGCGACCAGGCGATCGAGCACACGTGTCGAGTCACGCACAGCGTTGGCGTCTTCTTTCACGCGGCTTCGCCCGAGGCGGGCGAACCGTCGCGCCGCGGTCCAACGGGACGCCTGAGGGGGCGGGATGCTGCGAAATCCCGTCACGATGGGTCCCTCTGAGGGCGCGAACGCGTCGAATCCAAGCAGCGTACTCGGGTCGATGCTCCCCGTCTGATCTAGTGACAAGCTATTCAGAGACAGCGCTTCGTGATCGCGACCTCCCCACCCGCTCGTGATCGCGATCGGGATGCGGCGCAACGCGGCTTCCGCGGTGACCGGCACTTCCCTTTTTTCCACGGCCACCCACGATGTCTCACGGGAGGCCAGGCCGTACTCCATCGCGAGACGCACAATCTCAGTGACCGCACGATCGCCCTTACGTTCGCGTTGTCGCGATCCGCGTTCGGGAGACCACTCGCCACCTTCTTCGAGCTCGCGAATACGCGCACGTGCAGCCAGCGTTCCAATGGTGCTTCCGCCGGCAATATCGACCTGCTGCAGATCCATCTGCCAGGAGAGAGGACCGTTCGGCCCAACCGCCCGCAACGAGACCGTCGTCGCCGCGCTCTCTATCCACGCGTAGGCCCGTAGTGGTTCGTCCCCAAACAATGGACCGACGGTCGCCGGAATCGTGACAACGCGAGCGTCGCTCCAGTCGACGCGTACGTCGCGGAGCGCCGGCGACATCGCCCGGCGGAACAACCGCACCACTTTGCCTTCGAGCCGCTCGCCAGGGTAGACGAACTCGGCGGCACCACCGCCGACGCGAGCGAGGCCTCTCACGAGCTGATGGCTGATCCCGCGTCCGATGCCGAAGGTGAACACGCGAACGCGATCGACGTGACCGCGGACCGCGTCGAGCACGGCGTCGGTGTTGGTGACTTGCCCATCGGTCAGCACGACGAGTTGAAGCACGCGGGTTCGAGGTGCCTGTTTGAGGACGAATTCCAACGCGGGGAGAATCTCGGTTCCGCCCAGGTTTGCGTCAAGCGCGTCGACGTATCGACTGGCCTCGGCCAGCGTGCGCTCATCGTAGGGCCGACACTCCTCGAACAGCGACTCGAATGCGGATCCGAACCCGACGATGTTGAACCCACTGCTTGATTGGAGCGATCGCAGGCAGAGCTGCAAGGCATTGCGAACCTGTTCGATCGACGATCCGTGCATTGATCCCGAGCGATCGACAAGAAACACCACGTCGATAGGCTCGTGTGCGACGCTGAACGTCAGGCGAAATGTCACCGCTGCAGCGAGAGGTCCGGCCGCCGTCCGTTCGACGACGACGTGCGGAGCCGCCGGTTCGCTCGGCGTGATCAAGAGCACGAGGTCGCGGTCGAGCGCGACACGCTCCTGTGACAGCGTGACGACAGCGCGATCGCCGTCCGTTTCGACGGCAATCGGATGCGATGGCGACTCGATGCGTCGTATCCGGCTCGAAGCGGAGACGGTGGCAGTCAGCATCAAGCCATAGGGCACCTCGCGTGCGCGTGGTGGATTGAGGGCAGCCTCAGGCGAACGGCCGATGCCGACGCGATCTTCCGGCGGGGCATAGCGCGGCGACACCGTCGTCGGCAGCATGAACCGAATCGACTCCCCCTCGAACGGAAGTTCGGCGACGTAGGTCACCTCGATTTCCACTTCCGTCCCTGGTGCCAGGTTGCCAACGCTGGCCGTGAACACATCCGGTCGCTCTTCGTCGAGAAGGAACGCCCCGTGCCCTGCTGCGATCGCATCGTCGTACGCCTCGAATGCCTCCTCTCGTGGCTTGACCGTGCCCACATACCGCGTGCCACCGACGACGGCAGCAAACCCGCATACCGCCGCCCCTTCGTCCAGCGGGAAGACATACACCGCTTCAATTGGGCGGGGCTCGCTATTGCGGTATCGCTGCGTGCAGGTGACTCGCGCCTGCGCACCCTGAATGTCTGCACGAACGTCGACACGTTCGAGCGGCACACGCGCGTCCGCGGTGCAGAGGCCAACCCGTGAGTGAGAGAGGAGGGATGTTGGCATGATGGTCACTCGTCAATCGAAGAAGTGAAATGGAGGCGGCACCAGTCCGCCAGCTCACGCAGGCGGCCCGGAGCCGGAAGGGTGACGTGATGGGCGACGTGCAGCTCGATGCCTGGCACGAGCTCGAGACGACGCCACACCGAACGTTCAGGCGTCACGACATCGCGCCTGACGGCTCGCGTCGCCGTGCCACCGTTGACCGTCGCCCGGATCTCGTCGAGTGAGCGCCCCGCCGCCTGAAGCTCTTTGACCTGCAACAGACGTTGGAGATGCGTCTGCGAGTAGTGCCGTCCACGCCCGACACCAAGCGGTGCGGGAAGGAGCCCTTCCTGCACGTAGTACCGGACCGTTCGACGTGACACATCCGCGAGATCGGCCAGATCCTGGATGGCGTAGCGCGTGTCGGCAGCCACGCCGATAATATAGCCAGTTCACTGTCACATTTCAACTGTCATATTATCGGCGGACGTCACGGACGTCTTTTGAGGGCCCGCCTTCCAATTGAGCCACCGCCTCCATTGAGAGACGTCGGATCGAGTATCAGAGTTTTCGGAATTTCAGCGATCGGAATTCCCGGAACCAACGGCTCAGTTATTCCGAATCTCTGTTCCAGAATCGAGTTGCCATCACGGCGTGTCACTGCCCGCAACCACGCGAAAGATGAGCCTACGGATGGACGCTGCTGTCGCGCGATTGAACACGCGATAGGTTCACAGGTCTTCCGGTGCCTGATCCGATCTTCACGCCGTTCGTCTCTGCCATCCGGGGTTTCGTCCCTCGCCTCGGGGCTCGCGAGCGCTATCGTGAGACACGCGCCTCAGCGGCCTTGCACTCTGAGCGTCGATCGAACTCGACAAACATCCCTATCGACAATCACTTGCCGCATTTGAACGGCTGCGGCCCGGGCATTGCTACGTCTCCGGCGATGGCCACGCGCTGGTGGACGGCAATACGGCGGCATCGCGTCCTGCTCGTTGTTGTCGCGACGGGCATCAGTGGTGGTCTGATCGTTGAAGCGCTGACGTATCACGCTTGGGGCCTGTTGCTGTTCGTGACAGCGCCGCTGTATCTGGTCGATCGGATGTACCGCAACGGCGTCAGTGAGAACGATCACCGGCTGCTGCCGTTCATCGAGTCGCTTGACGAAGGCGTGTGTGCCGTCGATAGCGAGGGCCGAGTCACGCAGTGGAACGAGGCGCTGCAAGCGATGTTGAATTGCCCGCGCGAACACGCCCTGGGCCAATCGCTGGCGGCGGCAGTGCCGACGCTCCGTCACACGGCGCTCACGAAGGCTATCGACGAGGCCATCGCCGAGCGCAGCCCGCGGACGCTGGAACGCGTGATACTGCCGACCAAGGACGGTGCGGCCAGCGTTCTTCGAGTCAAGATTCTCCCGCAACGTCGAGGCGTCACGCTGCTCTGGCACGACCTGACGGACGGCTCGCGCGCAAATAGCGCTCTCCTGCACAGCGAAGAACGTTTCGCGCTCATGGAATCGAATATCAGTGATGGTCTGTGGGAGTGGGATCTTGGACGCCAACAGGTCCGCTTCTCGGCACAGTGGAGAAGCATCGCCGGCCTGACCGCGGAGGGAGCGCACGGCAGTCCCGAAGACTGGTTCACTCGAGTTCACGCTGACGACCGTGAGGCGCTCACGCAGGCGATCGAAGCGTCTCTCTCCGGACGCACCGCGAGGTTTGATCACGAGCACCGGCTGCGACACGAGGATGGAACGTACAGGCACGTCGCCTGTCGCGGTATCGTGGTACGTGGCGCAAGTCGGCGAGCGCTCCGCATCGCGGGATCGTTAACCGACGTCACCGACCGCGTGAAGGCACAGGGCGGCGCCGGATCCCGCGATCCGCTGACCGGCCTGCATAAGAGAGCGACATTCGTCGAGGGGCTCCACCAGCGCCTCACCGCTCTGCGTCAGCACCGAGGCAGTCATTTCGCTGTGCTTTTTCTAGACCTCGACCGCTTCAAGGTTGTCAACGACAGCCTTGGCCATCCCGTTGGAGATGAGCTGCTTGTCGCCGCATCGCGGCGTATCGAATCGTCCTTGCGCGACGGCGACGCTCTGGCGCGGCTCGGCGGAGACGAATTCGCCGTTCTCCTGAACGAGCTCACGGACGCCGGGCAGGCCAACGCCATCGCATTCCGAATCCAGGAGTCGCTGAGTGCGCCGTTCTCGATTGGCGGGCGCGAAGTGTTCACGTCGGCCAGCATCGGCATCGCGTTCAGTGCGCCCCACTACGGCGATGCCGAAGAAATCATGCGCGACGCAGATACGGCGATGTATCACGCCAAAGCCAGGGGAAAAGCGCGTCATGAGCTGTTCGAGGCAGACATGCACGCGCACGCCCTCGACCGGCTCAGTCTCGAGAGTGATTTGCGCTGTGCGATCAAGAGCAGCGACTTCGAGGTTCACTATCAGCCGATCGTGTCGCTGGCGTCCGGCTCGTGCGCGGGATTCGAGGCGCTCGTTCGTTGGAAACGTCAGGGCAAGGCAGTGTCGCCCGACAAGTTCATCCCGATTGCCGAAGAGCTCGGGCTCATCGAGTCGCTGGGCGCCTGGGTCCTCGGCGAAGCCTGCCGTTCGTTCGCGACCTGGCAGCAACGGTTCCCCGAGAGTGGCCTCGAGTGCATCACCGTCAACGTCTCAACCCGTCAACTCGTGCAACAGGGTTTCGTCCATGTCGTCGAAGAAGCGGTGCAGAAAGCACGGCTGAAGCCCTCGGCGCTCCGTCTCGAGATCACGGAGACCACGCTGATGGACAGCCCGCACGTTGCGGCGGCTGCGATCCAGGAGCTGCGAAATCTCGGCGTGAAGGTCTACCTCGATGACTTCGGAACCGGATACTCGTCGTTGAGCCATCTGCACAAGCTGCCGGTCGATGCTCTCAAGATTGACCGTTCGTTTGTCAGAAGCCTGTTGCTTCCCGAGCGCCCGGCCATCGTGGAGAGCATCCTGGCGCTCGCCCGGACGCTGGACACGGGCGTCGTCGCCGAAGGCGTCGAAAACGAAGTGCAAGCGCGCGAGCTGGCGCGTCTCGGCTGCCGTCACGCGCAAGGCTTCCTCTTCTCGCCACCCGTCTCGGCCCAAGCTGTCGAAGAACTCCTTGCGTCGGGGAAACCGATCGGCCCGCCCGCGCAGCGGTGTGACAGCGCTGAATCGAGCCGCGAGCAGGCGCACGCGTTCTCGATGCCGTTCGAATGGCCGGAGGAGCTCCGCACCACATCCACCAGCCAAGACACGCGTCCGACGAGCTCAAACCCCTCCGACGAGGCGTGCGTTGAGTCGCTCACGGCGATGTGGGCATCGCCGCACCACGACGCGGCCTGAATCCCTCCTTCGAACCGCCAATACCGCACGTTGTTCCAAAACGAGACTGGACGTACGGGGTTGAACCACGATCGCCGCACGATCTTGCGCAACCCTGCCTGAAACGAACACGGTTCGACACGGGCCCGGCTCTTGCGACGTGTGACAACGTGAAACAGGCCCGGCCACCGCTCGAGCGCTTCGGCCAGCTTCCGCTGGGGGCGAGGCTGCTCATCGCAGGCTGCGTCGCAGCGGCGACGCTGTTAATGGCGGTCGTCGCGGTGTGGCCACGCCACAGCGGAGTGTTTCTCGCGCTGCTGGCCACGGCATTTCTGTCGTCAGTTTTCAAGCTTCGTCTTCCGACCACCAAGCAGCGCGCGACGTTGTCGGCGTCGTTCGTCATCGCGTTCGTGTCGCTGCTGTCCCTGGGTGCCCATGCGACGACGTTTGTCGCGGCGGCAGGAGCACTGAGTCAATCGCTCTTCGGCGGAAAGCGCGCCAACCCTGTGCACCGGACGCTCTTCAACGTCGCCTGTTTCGTCATCACGATCGAGGCGTCGGGTTGGGTCTACATGGCGCTCGGCGGATCGACCGGTCATCTCGAGTGGCCATCAGCCGTCACACCGCTCGCGGCCGCGACGATCGTCTACTTCCTCGTCAATAGCGGCCTGGTGGCGCTGGCGGTTTCGCTATCGACCGCGCAATCCGCCAGCCGGGTATGGCAACAGGAGTTCCTGTGGAGCGGCCCCAACTATTTCGTCGGCGCGGCGGTTGCGACCGCGTTTGTCGAACTGGTCGACAGAGGGCTCTGGCAATTCCTGCCGCTCACGGCGTTGCCGATCTACCTGACGCACCGAGCCTACACGTCGTATGCCGGCCGGCTCGAATACGAGCATCGCCACCGGGAGATTATCGAGTCGCTCAACGAGGGCATGGTCGTCATCGATCATGACGGTCGCGTCACCCTCTGGAACGACGCGATCGAGCGGATCGTCGGTCGCAGCCGCGCCGATGCTGTTGGGCAGCCGCTGCTGAGTGTCGTCAAGGACCTCGCCGACGATCGGCTGCCCGAGCTCGTGCAGGCGGCTATCGCGACAGGAAAGCCGCAATTCGCGAATGAGATCGTCGTGTCGCACCACGATGTCCGGCGCATCATCCAGGTCAGGGCGTTTCCCTACGCGTCCGGCGTGACCCTGTTCTGGAATGACGTGACGGACCGTGTGGAGGCGCAGGAAGCATTCCGCCACGCAGCGCTGCACGATTCGCTGACCGGCCTTCCCAATCGCGCCTTCTTCGTCGAACTGGTCGAGCGTGCGCTGGCGCAAATCAAGAGGCATTCGAGTCGACGCTGCGCCGTTCTCTTCATCGACGTGGATCGCTTCAAGACCATCAACGACAGCCTCGGCCACCAGGTGGGTGACGATCTGCTCAAGTGTTTGACGCAGCGCCTCGCAGGCTGTGTACGGCAGGGGGACACGCTCGCCCGGCTCGGCGGTGATGAATTCACTGTCTTACTCAACGACCTGCACAACACCGACGAGGCCATCTCCGTCGCCGACCGCATTCAGACTGTGATGCAGGCTCCCTTCACGCTGGCAGGGCGTGAAGTCAGAACCTCAGCCAGCATCGGGATCGCACTCAACCGGCCCGATCATGCCGGATCGGATGACATCATGCGTGACGCCGACATCGCGATGTATCGCGCCAAGTCCGCTGGCCGAGCGCGGCACGAAGTGTTCGACGCCACGATGCACGCCGAATTCATCGACAAGCTCGGCTTCGAGCACGATCTACGACGGGCGGTCGAGCGAAGAGAGTTGTTCTTGAGTTATCAGCCAATCGTATCGCTCGAATCCGGCCACCTGGTCGGCTTCGAGACGCTGGTTCGATGGAAACGCGAGGGCACCCTCGTGCCCCCGTCGCAGTTCATTCCCGTCGCCGAAGACCTGGGCATCATCGAGCCGCTCGGCGCGTGGGTGCTTCAAGAAGCGTGCGCACAGTTTGCGGGATGGCGTCGCCGTCGACCGGACAGTCCCGTCCGTCACATCACGGTGAACGTGTCGACGCAGCAACTCGTGCAGCCGAATTTCGTGGCCATCGTAAAACGCGCAATTCAGCAGGCGCAGCTCGAGGCTGGTGCGTTGCATCTCGAGATCACAGAAACAGCACTCATGCGCGATCCTGCGCTCGTGGGTGCCGTGCTGAGCGAGCTTCGGTCCTTTGGCGTGCAAATTTACCTCGACGACTTCGGCACCGGGTTCTCATCACTCAGCCACCTGCATCGTCTGCCCGTCGATGCGCTCAAACTCGATCGATCCTTCGTCGGCAGCTTGATGAAGGAAGGGCGTCCCGCCATTGTCGAAAGCATCCTCGCACTGGCTCAGACGCTGGGGACACCGGTCATCGCGGAAGGCGTGGAGACCGAGGACCAGTTGCGGGAGCTCTCACGACTCGGCTGCGCCAGCGCACAAGGCTACTTGTTCTCAACCCCATTGGCACCAGGTGCAGCCGAGGCGTATCTCATGGATGCGCAGCCCGCCTTGGCCAGGCACCGCCCCGTTGTCCAGAACACCGCTGATCGTCCGCAACACGAGACCCGCAGAGCGTCTCAGTCTGCTCCAGTCGTCCACTAACACCTGACCCGTTCTCCCCGGCAGACCTCGCGAATCCTGCTCACCGGTGTGATCTTTCTTGCACTCTGTTCTCTTCGTGGCTGTTCCACTCGTCAACCCGAGGCGAACCACTGTCGCGTGTTTAGACGCGCATGTGGCAGGACGAGACACAGCCCCCTTCCGCCCGCATCTAGCAAATTTCGTAAGGGTTGTTGCAAAACTCGCGGTTCGAGAGTGCGTCGATCACATATTTCGCAAGGCAGCCGTGTGTCGTGACGGAGCAGCGGTACCACGGGTGACGCCAATCGATCCACTTAAGCACTTGACCGCTCGCGACTTAATCGATCAGAGCACGGTGGTCTCCCGCTTGCTCAGCAGTAGAGCCGAGGAGCATACCGTGTCGAGAATCGATGTGAAGAACGCGACGCACAGACCTGCGGGGCGTTGCGCAGCCTCGATGAGAGGTCTGGCAATCCTGACGCTTGTCGCGTTGCTCACGGGCACGCAGACCAGAGCCCAAGCCCAGGGAAAGGTTCAAGAGAGAGCGTCAGCGCGAGTCGACGCCCTGCTCGCCCAACGCTTGGAGACGAGCGGCGACAGCGAATCGCTTCGCGTGATTATCACGGTGAAGCCGGGCGCCAAGAGCGGCTTGATCAAGGCGCTGCAGGCGCAGGGCGCGACGATCAGCGCTGACTTCACAATAATCGAGGCGTTCGCCGCTGACATTCCGGTTGGTCTTTTGCGTGCGTTGCAGCGGCATCCCGATGTTGCGTCGATCTCGACCAACGCAGACGTCACGGCGAACGGCGTGACGACCAGCGTGGCGGGCGCAAGTCTCGGCACGAGCTACACGCTCCGCAGCACGCTTGGCCTCGACGCGCCCAGTACCACGGTGACGACACGTTCGTTCCAGCAGGGTGACGCCAACGGCTACGTCTCGACGGTGGACGGCGCGATCGATAGTTCTGCCACGACCGCCAACTCGTCGGCGGTGTCCAGCGTGTCTGTTGAAGATGAAGGCGTGTTCGGCAGGCGAGCGGGCATGATGTTGCGATTCGACAACCTGTTCGGGTCGGGGGCGAACCAGATTCCGTACGGGTCGACCATCACATCGGTCACGCTGGAGATCGACGACGACGCGAACGGCAGTTCCCTGGCGTCTGCGCGTCTCCATCGCATGTTGGTGCCCTGGAGTGCCTCCGCGAGCTGGAGCTCGCTGACCACCTCCGGTTCGGGCATTCAGTTCGACAACGTCGAGGCGCTCGCGAACGCAGACGCGTCCATTCAGAATCTGACGGTCGTCGACAGCTCGCGCACGTTTTCCGGCGCCGCGTTGACTGCGGCCCTGCAGTCCTGGGCCAACGGCAGCCCGAACTACGGCTGGATCCTGTGGCAAACCTCCGGGAACAGCTGGACGATTCGCACGTCAGAGGATTACCAGACCTACAACCGGCCGGTACTCACCGTCAGCTTCAAGGCACCTACCGCGACGACGTCGCGCACGGGCGCCGGCGTGACGGTTGCCGTCATCGACTCGGGACTGACACTGGACGGCGGTGGCTCTTCGCGGATCAAGACGACGAGGGATTTCACCACTGGCCTCACTCTTCCCCTCTCGATTCTGCCGCTGGACGGATTCGGCCATGGCACGCACGTCGCCGGGCTCATCGGCGGAGACAAGGCAGAGGCCAAGGGCGTCGCGCCAGGCGTGTCGTTCGTCAGCTTGCGCGTCCTGAACGATCTCGGGTCGGGATCGACGAGCTCGGTCATCACGGCGATCCAGTGGGCAATCAGCAAGAAGAGCACGTACGGGATCGATGTGATCAACCTCTCGCTGGGGCATCCCATCTACGAGCCCGCGGCGTCTGATCCGCTCGTACAGACAGTCGAGGCCGCTGTCCGCGCCGGAATCGTCGTCGTCGTGTCCGCAGGGAACATGGGCGTCAACCCGCAAACCGGACAAGTGGGGTATGCCGGAATCAGCTCGCCCGGCAACGCACCGTCCGCAATCACCGTCGGCTCGGTGAAGACCTTCGACACGACGTCGCGTGCGGATGACGTGATCGCCGACTACAGTTCGCGCGGCCCGACGTGGTACGACGGTTTCGTCAAGCCGGACGTTGTGGCCCCCGGTCATCGCCTGGTTTCCGTCGCACAGTTGACGGAGAAGCTCTACCTCGACAACCCCTCATTACGGCAGCTCCGAGGAGGCCGCCCGTACCTGACTCTGAGCGGGACAAGCATGGCCACTGGTGCTGTCAGCGGCACGGTGGCCCTGATGATCGAGCGCGCCCGCGCGTTCTTCGGCGTGGCGCCAGCGCCAAACGCGATCAAGGCGATGTTGCAACGAAGCGCCTTCCCGATGAGTGACGCCACCGGCACACCCTATTCCCGGTTGGCGCAAGGCGC
>Ga0075431_100006870_pt1 | contig 11306 bp, 8 predicted proteins | sample RhiMetdeltSRZDD5_FD_75297 | JGI IMG/M metagenome (GOLD analysis project Ga0075431, IMG submission 75297) | Populus rhizosphere microbial communities from Tennessee, USA - Rhizosphere MetaG P. deltoides SRZDD5 | ecosystem: Host-associated > Plants > Roots > Rhizosphere > Soil | place: USA...
GTGCGGCGCCGGCCGTACTCCGTCGTGCTGTTCGACGAAATCGAAAAAGCTCATCCGGACGTCTTCAACGCGCTTTTGCAAATTCTCGAAGACGGCCGCATGACCGACGGACAGGGACGAACGGTGGATTTCAAAAACACTGTCATCATCATGACCTCGAACCTGGGCAGCCAGTACATTCAAGATCTCGCCGCCAAAGATCGAAAAGAAATGGAGCAGCGGGTGACGGCGACTTTGCGCGAGTCCTTCAAGCCCGAGTTTCTCAACCGAATCGACGAGACGATTATTTTCAACAATCTCGGTCGCGACCAGATCGCGGCGATCGTTGACATCCAGCTCAAGCGGCTGCGTAAGAATCTCGCTAGCCGTAAAATAGCGCTTGAGCTTACCGAGAGCGCTAAATCGCTGATTGCCGAAAAAGGCTACGATCCGGCATACGGAGCGCGCCCGCTCAAACGGACGATTCAGCGATTGATTCAGGATCCGCTCGCGGTTAAGATTCTTGGCGGCGAATTCAAGGAAGGCGACGAGGTTAGGGTCGATGCGGACGGCGAAGAGCTAAGCTTCAGCCGTGGCACGGCGGTTCCTGCGCACGATGTGTACGAGCAACGGACGGTTCACTGACGCCGTCCTCGCGCCGGGCTGAAAAAACCTTACCGGCTAGGCCTTCGTAACTCACTCTGCAAGCTCAAATCGGAGGGAGCCGCGCCAGCAAGCGTGCTCCCTCTTTTTTATGGAAACCCATGTCGCAGACGAGCAAAGAGCCCATGCGCGCCTGGTGCTCTATCAAGTCTCCCTTGGTCTGGTTCTAGTTGCGATCAATCACCGGGCAATCCAAGTCGCGCTGCCGACGCTCACCCATGTTTTTCGCGCCGACCTGTCCTTCATTCAGTGGGTACTGTTAGTCTATGACCTCGCGGTCATCGGACTGGTGCTAACGTTGGGCCGGCTTGGCGACCTGTTCGGGCGCAAATGGGTTTACATTCTCGGCTTCTTGGTATTCGTCGTCAGCTCCGCTCTTTGCGGTTTCGCGCAGACTTCCGCGCAGCTCATCACCGCTCGCGTGTTTCAAGGCATTGGCGGCGCCATCATTCTCGCCAATGGAAGAGCGCTCGTGTCGATCAACTCACTGCCGTCGGAACAGGGTAAAGCGCTCGGTCTCACCTCGACGGCTTATCACGTCGGCTACCTGACCGGACCGACGCTCGGCGGTTTTATCATCGATACCATCGGCTGGCGCTGGATCTTTTTCATGACCATTCCGATCGGCCTGATCTCCGCCTATTTCGCCTCGCGCGTGTTGAAGGAAAGAGAGAAAAGCTCGGCAAGCATCAAAGTCGATTGGCTCGGCGCCCTGTATTTGCTGCTCACCAACATTTGCTTTGTCTACGCTTTGAATCAGTTGCCGCACCTCGGTCTGGGCCATCCCGTGGTGTTCTCGTTCTTTATCGTCTCGCTGGCGAGTCTTGCGCTTTTTATCAACACCGAACGAAGGGCCGCGACTCCGATATTAAGCCTTTCCCTGTTTCACAACCGCCTCTTCACCCTGTCGAACTTGAGCCTGTTTTTCATTACCTCGACGCAGTCGGCCATCAGCGTACTGCTGCCTTTTTATTTGCAAAATCTGAGGGGCTTTACTCCCACGCAGATGGGCTGGCTCCTGATCGGCGGCTCGGCGGTGATTATTTTGTTCGCGCCGCTTGCCGGTTGGCTGTCCGACCGCTTCGGCTCACGCCTGCTTTGCAGCGCGGGCGCGGCCATCATCGTTCTAGGACAGTATTTGATCGCTTCTCTCACCCTGCAGTCGTCGGTATTCCAATTGGTGCTGCCACAGATCCTCATCGGTTTTGGCTGGGCGTTATTCAATTCGCCCAATCAGAGCGCGATCATGAGCGCGGTATCGCGCGATCAAGTCGGCGCCGCCTCCGGCATGACCGTCACCACCGCGCGGGTCGGCGGCGCCATCGGCATCGCGTTGTCGGGCGCCATCATGACCTACGCCTTGAGCGCCAGCGGGCTCACGCCTGAACAGATCGAAGCACCGGAAAGCTGGAGCGCGGCGCCGCGGCAATTCCTCGACGCTTTTGGTTTCACCGCGCATTTCTTGAATGTCTTCGCGCTGCTGGCGATTTTGTGCTCAGCGCTGCGCGGCGGTAATAGGAATTAACTGATGCTTTGCCGCGGCGAATGCGCCTGTGCTATGCGGAACAAAAGAATGGGACCGATGCCACGAAATCGGAAAATCATGAAGGAATCAAATTCCCTCCGTCGGTCCTGAGCCTAGTCAAAGGACACCGCGCGACTTTTCAGCATCGTGCCAGGCTTCGACGAATTGTGAACGGACCGTTTCCAACAATTTGCTTGCAACAACAGAACCTCAGGCGCTGAAATAGTTAAATTGGAGAACGATCCGAACACTAGGCGCGCTTCGCGCCTGATCCTGCTGAGCGTGTGCATCGGCCAGATCATCGTCGGCCTCGATCTGCGAGCGATTACGGTCGCTTTGCCGACGTTGACGACAATCTTTCACAGCGAGTTTACAACCATCCAATGGACGATCCTCGTTTACGATCTCGTCTTGATCGGGCTCATTATCACCATGGGCCGGTTGGGCGATCTTTTCGGGCGGCGCAGGTTTTATAGTCTAGGCTTTGTAATATTCGTCGTCGCTTCGGCGCTGTGCGGCCTCGCGCAAACGACCGGGCAGCTGATTTTCTTTCGCGCCGTTCAAGCCATCGGCGGCTCGATCATTGCAGCCAATGGCCGGGCCATCGTATCGGTCAATTTGCCTCCCGCGGATCGCGGCCGGGCGCTGGGGTTGACCTCCACGGCGTTTCATATCGGCTTTCTCACCGGGCCGGCGCTGGGCGGTTTTCTCATCGATACGATCGGCTGGCGCTGGATTTTTTATATCAACATGCCGTTTAGCATTTGGGGCGCCTATCTCGCCTGGAAGGTCGTGCCGGAAACTCGAGCCCGAGAAAAATTCGCCATCGATATTCCCGGCGCAATTCTCTTACTTTTGACCAACGGGGCATTCATTTACGCCATTGATCAACTGCCGCGAGTGGGATGGCGCCACCCGGCCTTTCTTATGACTTTGACGTTTTCTATGATTGGGCTGTTTTTTTTGCTGCGCACGGAAGCCAAAGCCAAGACGCCCATTCTAGCGTTACAGATGTTCCGTGATCGCCTTTTTAGCGCGGGAATTTTGAGTTTGTTCTTGACCGCCGGCACCTTGTCGGCGATTAATTTTCTTCTGCCATTTTACTTGCAGTATCTTTTGGGCTACTCGCCATCTCAGGTCGGCTGGATCATCGTCGCCGATTCCGTCGTCATCATGATCATGGCGCCCATCGCCGGCGCGCTCTCCGATCGCCTTGGTTCTCGCCTTCTCTGCACCATCGGCTGCGCGATCGTCGCAATTGCGCAATTTTTCTTGGCGTCGCTGGATATAGAAGCGTCGCTGCCGAGAATTATGGTTCCACTGGTCATTTGGGGGGTCGGTTGGGCGCTCTTCAACGCGCCCAACCAGAGCTCCATCCTCGGCGCCGTCAGTTCCCAGAGAATCGGCGCCGCCGCAGGCATGATTGCGACCACCGCCCGCGCCGGCGGCGCCATGGGCGTGGCGCTCTCGGCGACCCTATTCGGCCACCTGGTCGCAGCCGCCGGCTTCAGTAGCGTTCAAATCGGCAATGCCGAAAACTGGCGCGCGGCGCCCGAGGTATTTATGGATGCGTTCAGCACGACGGTCTATGTGTTAAATTTTTTCACGGCGCTGGCAATCATTTTTTCAGCTGTAAGAGGTCAAAGACGTGTGGATTGATAGATCCAACGAATCAAGCCTCGAGATCCCGAATCGACAGTCATTCCCGCACGCTTTTAGCGGGAATCCAGGCGAAATCGTATCAACGGATCTTTCCGCTTGACACCACCCAACACAGCTCACTAATCTCGCCATCGACCCGGAGGCAGCCATGAAGTTCACAACCAGAATTGTCCGATTCGTCGTTATTACTGCCGCTCTGACAATCGGCGGCACGTCCCATTCGGTCGCCGAGCTTTCCGCGGCGGAAGCGCCGAATTTGCGCATCGTCTACAACGCCCTCGGCGGATCGATGGCGCCGATTTGGGTCGCTCAAGAGCTCGGGCTCTTCGCCAAGCATGGCTTGCAGCACAATCTCAATTATCTCGCCGCGACGACCGCCGTTCAAGCGATGGCGGCGGGCAGCGAAGAGATCGGCCTGGTGGGCAATCAAGGCATCGATATGGCATTGGAAGGCGCCGACACGGTTTACGTCGCCAGCACCGTGCCCAGGTTCATCTTTCGCCTCTATGGCGATCCGTCAATTCAAAATATCGGCGACCTGAAAGGAAAAGTCGTCGCGGCGACGCAACCTGCCGCTTCGACCGATTATGCGACACGGATGGTTTTGCGGAGATTCGGCCTGACTCCGGACAAAGACGTGAAGATTCTGTATGCGGGCAGCATGCCGGCGCTTGTGACGATGCTCAAGTCGGGCAACGCCCAAGCCGGCCTGATATCGGCCCCGACCACCTTTCAAGCGCAAGAAATGGGCTTGAAGCAGATTCTCAATGTAACCGATCTGAATATTTCTTTTATTTTTGTCGGCGTCGCCACCACGCGCAAAGTGATACAGCAAAAACCAGACGCGATTACTCGCTTTTTGCGCGCCTACACGGAATCCATCGCGATCATCAAGCGCGACAAAGAAACGGCGTTCAAAGCGATGGGCAAATTTCTCAAGACCGACAATCGCCAGGCCCTCGAAGGTATTTACGAAGAGTACGCAGGGGCATTCCAAAGAGCGCCGTTCATGACCAAAGAAGAAGTCAGAGCGGTCCTGGACGTTGTCAAAAGCCCCAAAGCCCAGCAAGCGAAGCCCGAAGACTTTTACGACAATTCGTTTCTGCAAAAAATAGAATCGTCCGGGTACATCAATTCGCTTTACGCGCGCTGATCGACAGCAGTGAACCATGAGTTGGTATCTCCATATCGACATGGATGCGTTCTATGCATCGGTCGAAGAAGCTCTGGACCCGACCCTCAAGGGTAAACCCGTTATCGTCGGCGGGCGCAACGGCCGCGGCGTGGTCACTTCGGCTTCCTACGAAGCGCGTAAGTTCGGCGTGCGCTCGGCGATGCCGGGTTTTCAGGCCAAGAAATTATGTCCCCAGGGAATTTTTCTTCCCAATCGTCGAGGCACCTACGTGGAATTTTCTAATAAAGTATTTGCGATCTTGGAGGAGTATTCACCCGACGTTCGCGCGCTTTCAATCGACGAAGGACTGGTCAATCTCACCGGCACCGACAGGCTTTTCGGTCCGCCGCTGAGAACCGCCGACACGATTATTCGGCGCATCGAAAGCGACGTCGGCCTCCCCTCTTCCGGCGGGCTTTCGACCAGCAGCGTGACCGCAAAAATCGCGGCAACCTTGGCCAAGCCGCACGGGCTCGTTTACGTGCCTGCCGGCTCGGAAACCGATTTTCTCGCGCCCTTGGCGGTGGAAATGATTCCCGGCGTCGGACCGAAGACGCACAAGGCGCTGGCTCAGAGAGGCATCAAGACCATCGCCGATCTCTTGCAGCGCCCTGAATCGGCAGCACGGTTCCTGGATCTAAGTTTCTCGGCAGAACAACATCGCCGTCACGACCACTCCATCGGCAATGAAACGACGTTGGATAAGCCCGTCAAGACGATCGCACAGATGGAAAAAGTGCTTTGGGAGCTGGTCGAAGAGGTCGGCGGACGGCTGCGCCGCGAAAAGTTTTTCGCCCGCTGCTTGACTGTAAAAATTCGCTATACGAATTTTCAAACCATCACCCGCTCGCGCACGCTGGCCGAGCCGACCTGTTTCGACAAAGAAATCTTTGAAGTCGTGCGCGACCTATTGCGCCAGAACATCAACCGGGGCGGAGTGGTGCGCCTTTTAGGCGTGAGCGCCAGCGCGCTGCAAACCACCGGCTGGCAGGAGCCGCTTTTGAACCGTGACAAGCGCAGATCTTTTGCAAAGCTCTACGATGGCATCGACGAGCTGCGCCGCAAGTATGGCGAAGATGCCATCGGCGCCGCCACGCCGCGCCACAAGGCCGGTTGATTTTCCACGCAAAGCTTCTTACTGTTTCGTCGTTCCGTCCAAATCCTCATGACAAAATCAAATCATCCCTTTATCGCCGCCTGCCGCCGCGAGCAGACTTCCTACACGCCGGTTTGGCTGATGCGCCAGGCCGGGCGCTACATGGAAGAGTACCGCAAGCTGCGGGCTCAACATGATTTTCTCGAACTGTGCAAACGCCCCGACCTGGCGACGGAAATTACCGTCACCCCGGTCGAGCGCCTCGGCGTCGACGCGGCGATCTTGTTCGCTGACATATTGCTGGTTCTCGAACCGATGGGCGTCGGCTTGGAGTATTCCAAGGGCGATGGGCCCGTGATTCATCACCCTGTCCGCAGCGGCAAAGACATCGACGCTCTCAAAAATTTCGACCCGGAACAGGAGCTTTCGTTCGTCTATGAAGCGGTCAAGAAAATCCGCAAGGCGCTTGATAACAAAGTGCCGCTGATCGGCTTCGCCGGCGCGCCGTTCACGCTCGCGTCCTATCTGATCGAAGGCGGCGGCTCGCGCAACTACGTGCACACCAAAAAGCTTTTTTATGGCGCTCCCGAAGCGTGGAGGCGTTTGATGGAGCGGCTCGCCAAAGTGATCGCCGAATATTTGAATTGCCAGATTGCCGCCGGCGCCGAGGCCGTCCAGCTCTTCGATAGCTGGGCCGGCTGCCTCACGCCCGGCGACTACGAGCAGTTCGCGATGCCCTATACCAAAGCAGTGATCGACGCGATCACACCGGGCGTCCCGGTAATCAATTTCAGCACCGGCACAGCCGGATCGTTGAAACAGATCCGAGCCGCGGGAGGAGACGTCATCGGTTTGGACTGGCGGGTGAATCTCGATGAGGGCTGGGCCGCCGTGGGTCACGACATCGCCGTGCAAGGCAACCTCGATCCCGTGGCGTTATTCTCTTCGGCCAAAGAAATTAAAGGCCGCGCCGCCGATATCTTGCGGCGTGCCGGTGACCGTCCCGGCCATATTTTTAATTTGGGTCACGGCGTACTACCCGAGACGCCGGTCAATAACGTGATCGCGCTTATCGAAGCTGTGCACGAACTGAGCGCCCGATAACTGATTGGAGTGCGGGAGTAATGGAGGATTGCGGAGCAAAGATTAGTTTTTCAATACTCCAGTACTCCATCGCTCCATCACTCCATTCCAGCGCGTCTTAGCGCTCATGTCTCAACTCTACCAAGCCATACTTCTGATCGCGTTCGGCGGTCCTACGTCACCGGACAACATTCGCCCATTTCTTGCGCGTGTAACCAAAGGACTACCGATCCCGCCCGAGCGCCTCGAAGAAGTCGCCCGCCACTACGCAGCCGTCGGCGGCAAATCGCCGCTCAACGAAATTACTTTTCGGCAAGCCCGAGCCTTGGAGACATTGTTAAACGGCGGGCCTACGCGACTGCGCGTGTATGTCGGCATGCGCAACACCTCGCCGTTCTTCACCGAGACGCTCAAGCAGATGGCGAACGGCGGCGTGAAAAATGCTCTTGGATTTATTCTGTCTTCGCACCGAACCGAAGCGAGTTGGGAGCGCTACCAGAAGAATATTGCTGACGCGCGCGCCGAGCTTGGCGGTAAGGCGCCGTTTCTCGAGTACTGCGACGGTTGGCACGATCATCCGCTTTTCATTCAAACGTGGGTAGAACTTATCGACTCGGCTTGCGCCAGGATCGCCGCCGAAAAAAGAAAATCTACGCCGCTCATCTTCACGGCGCACAGCCTGCCGAACGCCATGGCGTCGCGATCGCCGTACGTGGATCAGTTGCATGACAGCGCGCGAATGATCGCGGAGAAACTCGGCCGGCATGATTGGTCCCTCGCTTACCAGAGCCGCAGCGGCAAACCGACCGACCCCTGGCTCGAACCCGACATCGGCGACGTTATCCGCAAACTCGCCGACGACGGCCAGCGCGACGTCGTCATTGCGCCCCTCGGTTTTGTCTGCGATCACGTCGAGGTGCTCTATGACCTCGATATTGAGGCGAGGAAAATCGCCAACGAGTTGAAAATTAATCTAGTGCGCGCGAGCTGTCCCAACGATCACCCGACGTTCATCCGGATGATGGCTGACGTGATTGAGACAAAACTCAAAGCCGCCGAGAATCGAGGATAGAGGACGAGAATCGCGATTTTCGATCCTCGATCCTCGAATCCCGGTACCATGAATCGCATCATCGTCATCGGCGGCGGCATCGCCGGACTCGCCGCCGCCCATCGCATCGTCGAACTCAACCAGGAACGATCACTGAATCGCGAAGTTTTGCTCCTGGAAGCCTCTCCCCGCCTCGGCGGCTCCATCGCAACCGAACGCGTCGATAATTTTCTCGTCGAGGGCGGTCCGGATTCCTTCATCACTGAAAAACCCTCGGCGCTTCGGCTTTGCGAACGCCTCGGCCTGACTTCCCGTCTGGTTTCCACACAATCCGCCTACCAGAAAATCTATGTGGTCCATCGCGGCAAACTGGAGCCGCTTCCCGAAGGCTTTTTTCTACTTGCGCCGACCCGGCTTTGGCCTTTTGTGCAAACGCCGCTGTTTTCGTGGGCGGGCAAGTTGCGCATGGCGAGCGAGTTTTTTATCCCGCGCGGCGACGTGGATAATGATGAAACCCTCGGCGCCTTTGTCCGGCGACGTTTTGGCCCCGAAGCGCTTGAGCGGGTCGCCCAGCCGTTGGTCGGCGGCATCTACGCATCGGATCCCGACCAACTCAGTCTTGCCGCCACCATGCCGCGCTTCAAGGAAATGGAGCGCCAGCGGCGCAGCATTCTATTGGCGATGTGGTCCGAACAGCGCCGCCGCGCGCGCCATCGTGAAGCCGGCAGCGGCGCGCGCTGGAGCTTGTTTGTCACTCTGACGGAAGGTATGCAGGAACTCGTAGACGCCGTCGCCAAACGCCTTCCCGAAGGCGGCGTACGCTCCAATACACCGGTCACGGGTTTGGTTCGCGACGAAAAAGCAAAGCAATGGGGCGTAACGCTCCGCAACGGGGAAAACATCAGCGCAGATGCCGTGATCCTCGCCACTCCGGCATTTCAAACCGCCGCGGTTCTGTCGGCGGTCGACAGCGATTCGGCCGACGAGCTTAAAAAGGTCACCTATGCGTCCACGGCAACGGTGAGTCTCGCTTTTTGTCGCGCCGATTTCCCGCGCGAGCCGGATAGCTTTGGTTTTGTCGTACCGGCAGTCGAACAGCGGAACATCATGGCGTGCACTTTCAGCAGCTTGAAATACCCCGGCCGCGCGCCAAGAGATTTCATTCTACTCCGCGCCTTCGTGGGCGGAGCGCTGCAACCGGAACTGTTCGATGCCGACGATGCGATGATGGAAGACAATGTCCGCGTCGAATTAGCCAGCCTGCTCGGTGTCACGGCGCAACCGCTTTTCTCACGCATCTGGCGCCATTCCCATTCGATGCCGCAGTATCATGTTGGACACCAGGCGCGAATCGAACGCATTGAAACATCCTTGAGCCGTTTTTCCACCCTGGCCCTCGCCGGCAGCGCCTATCACGGCGTCGGCATTTCAGACTGCGTTCGCACCGGCGAAGAAGCCGCCGAAAAGGTCGTCGCCGGTCTCAGCTCAAGTCGGTAGGTGCCTTTTGCGCACCCTACCAGAGCGCAATCTTTTACTTGACGCCCGTATGAAGCTCGGACTATGGATCAAATATGGACGAAAGAATTCCCTAGTGCGGCCAAAGACGCAACTAAACCGGGGACGGAAAATTCACCACGAAGCGCGCGAAGGCCACGAAGGTTTTGCACCGTGCGCTTCGCGTATCATAGTTCTTAACTTCGTAACCACTTCGTGGCGAGATGGTATGTTGGATTTAGCGGTTGGAAGTAATACACCGGGCGGCAAAACCATATGACGATCATCGATTCTCAAGTTCACATTTGGGCGCCGGAGACGGCAGAGAAACCCTACGCCAAAGAAAATGCTTCCAAGCCGCACCGGCAGGTTGCGCTCGGTCACGACGAGCTGTTGCGCGAAATGGACGGCGCCGGAGTCGCGCGCTGCGTGCTCGTGCCGCCTACTTGGGAGGCCGACCGCAACGATACTTCGCTCGATGCCGCGCGGCTCCATCCCGACCGCTTCGCCGTCATGGGTAGATTATCTCTGACCAAGCCGGAGAGCCGGAGCTTGATCGCCGCATGGAAACAGCAGCCGCACATGCTCGGCATCCGCATGGTTTTCAATCGCGGTCAATCCGGTAATTGGTTGAAAGACGGCACCGCCGACTGGTTCTGGGACGCGGCCGAACGCTACGATATCCCGGTGATGGCGCTGGCGCCGAGTGATGTGCCGAAGCTGGGGGACGTCGCCGAGCGCCACCCGGGTTTGCGGCTCATTGTCGATCACATGGGGCTCAACTCGACATTGCGCGGCAAACCGCTCGGTCCCTCGGTCGACAATGTGATCAGACTTGCGCGTCTAAAAAACCTCGCCGTGAAAGTTTCCGCGTTGCCCTGCTACGTTGACGAGCCCTACCCGTTTCCTTCGCTTCATCCGCTCGTTCAGAGGGTCGTTGATGCCTTCGGTCCGCAGCGCTGCTTCTGGGGTACGGATCTATCGCATCTTCCCTGTCCCTATGAAAAAGTGGTCACGCTTTTTACCGAAGAAATGAAATTTCTTTCCGCCGCAGAGCTTGATTGGATCATGGGGCGCGGCATTGCCGAGTGGTTGCATTGGCCGCTGCCAAAGTAGGTCTACGAATATTCTTTTACCCGCTTACTTAAGCCATATATTCACATAAAACAACCGTGGACCTGTGCCCGCCGGGACGTGATGTCGATACGGCGCGGACTGTTTGAAGGATGTCTACCGCGAAAACCATCCCATTGTTTCTCGCCTTCGTTCTTGGCGTTCACTGCGCAATCGTGCACGCGCAAACGACGGAACTGCGCTTTGTCACATGGCGCGCGGAAACGCCCGAGGTATGGGATCGGGGAATCGCAGATTTCGAGCGGCAAAACCCCGGTGTAAAAGTCGTCCGAGAGATCGGTCCTCAATCGTCGACACAGATCCACGATCTGCTTACGCAGAAGCTCAAAAATCGGGATACACGGCTGGATGTTTTCGTCATGGACGTCATCTGGCCATCTGAGTTTGCATCGGCCGGCTGGGCACTGCCGCTCGACCGTTATTTCACTGCGCCCGATCGGGACAA
>Ga0075431_100006874_pt1 | contig 11303 bp, 9 predicted proteins | sample RhiMetdeltSRZDD5_FD_75297 | JGI IMG/M metagenome (GOLD analysis project Ga0075431, IMG submission 75297) | Populus rhizosphere microbial communities from Tennessee, USA - Rhizosphere MetaG P. deltoides SRZDD5 | ecosystem: Host-associated > Plants > Roots > Rhizosphere > Soil | place: USA...
CTCAGCCATAATAGGTTCGACCCAACGCGCCACGCTAGCGGCAGCCCAGCCGAATTCACTAGTCAGCATCTGACTGACATCCTCTTTCGTCTTCCCGCTCCGAGTGAGACTGCTCACCCGATCGCGCATGGCCTCGAACCGCTGCCGGTATTTGAGTAGATCCTCTTTCTTCCATACCGGACCGTGCCCCGGAATCACAGTGTCGAAATCCCAATCCGACTGCAGGACTTTGTCCAATGTTTTGGTCCATTCGATAGCGCTGGCTCCATTTGAATAGTCGATGAAAGGAGGTGTACTGGTGGACATATCTCCCGTGTGGAGCACTTTCAACGCCGGAAAGTAAACAAACGCGTCCCCATTTGTGTGGCCGCGGCCAAAGTGACGCGAGCGGACTGCCTTGCCTCCCAGAACAACCTCGGCCTCATCGGCGAAGGCGATACGCGGCACACCCGGCATCTTAGCCGAGACCATATTGGCCCGCGCGTTTCGATGAATGAGAATCTCCGCCGTGGGAAGCAATTTTTCGTTGCCACCGGTGTGATCGCCGTGCTGGTGCGTGTTGAGAACATACTTCACCGGCTTGTCGGTCACTGATTTCACCTTGGCCAGAATGTCGGTGTGATTGCGCTCGAACTTGTCATCCACCAGAATGACGCCCTCGCTCGTAACGTAGACAGCGACGTTGCCGCCGTCGCCGACAATGACATAGAGATCGTCCTTCACCTTTTCGAGCGTCAACTGCGCCGGCGCGGGCGGATTCTGCGTATATGCCACCCAGCTTCCTAGCGATAAAAGGCCCACCGCAATCAATCTCACGAGGAAAGTTCTAGACATGGCGGAAGTATACCAAAGCCGCGGTATCCTGGTGTGTATGATGATTCGTGCTGTTTGTCTGACCTTCGTCGCTCTGCTCGCGGGGCTGCTCTGCTTCAGCCAACCGGCTCCGGATCCATGGCCCCAATCCGCCGTTGTGCAGCCGGCGATGCTGGCTACTTCCTTAGAATCGCCATTGGCTAAAGAACCGGTTATTCTCTGCGTCGCATTTCCTGTGCTCTACAGAACCAAACACATCCGCGGCGCTCTCTTCGCTGGTCCAGGCAATAAGCCGGAAGGCCTCGAAGAGCTGAAGAAAGTTGTCGCGGACCTACCGAAAGACAGCGACATCGTCCTCTACTGCGGCTGCTGCCCCATGGACAAGTGCCCGAACATGCGTCCCGCGTACCGCACGCTGAAAGAGCTCGGCTTCACGAAAGTCCGCGTCCTCAATATCCCGACGAACATGCACGCCGACTGGTACACGAAGAATTATCCATCCGAAGCCGGCAGCGCGGCCGAGGCCCCGGTGCAGCGTTAGACTCATTTTGGAATAGCGCATGAGGACTGAAATTTGCAACGCAGCCGGTCCGGCAGCGACTGAGCCGGCGCTATACGCGGTAACGCTCTGATCGATACTGGCACGATCCTAGTGGGACGTCCCAGCGGGTTCGTTACCACCGAAGGCGCTTGTGGCGCGGGCTTCAGCCTGCCGCGTCGAGACTCATCTCGACGCTTTTGCGAACTTGACTTCAAAGCGCCGGGCGTCGAGATGAGTCTCGACGCGGCAGGCTGAAGCCCGCGCCACAAAGGCTGGCTATCAAAGTGATCGCAACAGGTAATCGCGCCACGGGAATACTCGGCCTTGACCCGTACCTCCGCCGTTATCGCGCTTCCACTAAAGGCCGTCCATGTGGCAGTGGATCCGGAATCCTGGCGAACTCCGCCATGCCTTTATTGAGCGGCTCAAAATCCTTGAGAAGATTACCGATCAGCGTGTCGGTGACATCGCCCCTCAGATTAGGATACTTGGTGAGGAACCTGCGGAAGCTGAACTCGTGATCGTAAAACGCATAGACTAACCGGCGCATCGCTTCGATCCCACGGCACAGCTCTTCCCCATACGCGGCGAACTGCGAAGCCGACACGTCGCCAGCCGATAGCGCGGCATCGACGGCGTCGCCAGCCATTTCGCCACTGCGTAGCGCAAGAAAGACTCCTGACGAGAAGACGGGATCCAGAAACGCAAATGCGTCTCCGGCGAGAATCAATCCGTTGGAGGCGCAATATTGGGAACGATAGGAATACTCGCCGGTGACGCGGTACGGGCCTGTCTGCTGCCCAACCCCGACGTGCTCCTTGATCCAGGTGTTTTGCTGCACGGCGTTCTGAAATATGGTCTCCAGGTCGCGCGAATCCTTGTAGAGATACGCCTTTTCCGCGACCACGCCGACGCTGACGGTGTCGCCAGGAAGCGGGATGTACCAGAACCATCCTTTCTCGGGCAGATAGGCGACAGTGGTTGCGCCGGCATCGATTCCCGCGTCAAGCTGAGCGCCATTGTAGTAAGTCCAGACCGCGATCTTGTTGAGCGCCTGATCCCGCACCTTCCATCCCGTGCGGGACTGCAGAAAGGCATCGCGGCCGCTCGCGTCGATGGTCATGGGCGCGCGGAACTCTTGTGTCACGCCATTGCTGCCCGCCGCGATTACACCTGTCACGGCGCCGTTTTCCCGAATCACATCCTTAACCAAGGTCTCCTCGAGCACTTCGACGCCTTTTTCCCGGGCGTTGTCGAGCAGCATTTTGTCGAACTCGCCGCGCCAGACCTGCCAGGTGTTGGAACACTCATGCTCCATGTGCTGGAAGAAATAGAAGGGATGCGATTGCCTCCCCCTGGAGCTGACGAACTGAATGCTGTATTTCTTGGTGAAGTGAGAAGCCTTCATCTTCTCGATCATGCCGAGTCGCTCGAGCGGGAAATAGCAGAAGGGGATCAGCGACTCGCCGATGTGGTAGCGGGGGAACTTCTCCTTCTCGAGAATAAGGACGCGGCGGCCTTTACCGGCGAGAACGGTCGCGGCGGTGGATCCGGCCGGTCCGCCACCGATCACGACGGCATCATAATTTGGGTTATTTTTCATGTCGCTAACTACTAACATACACGAGGCGGACTGCTCTAATAGATTTCCGTTAGTGCGCCTGGATCGGTCTCCCGCTAAGATGGAACCTCAGGATCATGTCACCGGAAACATCCGCGCCTCGCGTTCAGGAAATCGGTGGACTGGCTGGCCCCTTCACGCTGCCCGGCGTTAACGGCGGCCAAATCAACCTTTCGACGCTACTGGACGCGAAGAAAGGGGCGGTCGTGGTTTTCTGGTCCGGGGTTTGCTCCCACTGCATTCGCTACGACGGCTACCTCAACAGTTTTACCGAACGCCATCCGGAGTTGGCGCTGGCCGTCATCGCGTCACGCGCCGGAGAGACCCCGGAGCAGATTCGCAAGACCATGGCGGAGCGGGGCATCCTTTTCCCGATCGGTCACGATCAAGGCAGCGTTGTGGCGCGCCAATGGTCCACCGAGCAGACCCCGCGGGCGTTCCTGGTCGACTCGGGTGGCGTGTTGCATTACCGGGGCGCCATCGACAATTTCAAATACCCGGGCGATCCGGAGTATGTTGGACATCTGGAGACGGCCATTTCCGAATTTCTGGAGGGCAAGCCAGTCAAGCGCGCGGAGACGTCGAGTTTCGGTTGCGCCATTCAATCGGTGTATTACACTCTTCCCAAGCACTTGTAAAATTTATGAGCACCTCATCGTGGGCCGACTTGCTGAGACTTCCCGCGCAAATGGTCGAGATTGGTCTCACCGTCATCGATGCCGGCGCAAAGACCATGCGCGAGCGCCTCGACGCCATGGCCGCACCTCCAAAACCCCGTTTGGCTCCGAATACGCCCCCCGTCCACGGCCCCCAGGATCTGGATACCGCTCTCGCCGACTTCGCCAATCAGATAATTCGGATCGGCTGGGTTTCATCCCCTGAAGGCATACCACTGCGCAAGTTTGCCGGGGATGTGCTGAATTCGGCGCGCCGCGCGTTCGGGTACATGGACCTGACAAATCCCCGCACGCTCGCGCTGCCACTTGAATTGCCCTTGGCGGCCGGCGGAATCGCCGCCGAGACGCTGCTGCGGATGATGGCGCTCACTTCAGTGGTGGGTCCGAAACGGCTGAAGGCTTTCGTAACCAACGCCGCGGAAGTGTATGTCGACACCGCGGTGTTCATCGGCCTCGAGTATAAGGAAGTCATCGAGCGTTACAAAGAACGGTTGAGAGAAAAGCCGGACGACTACACCACGCGTCTCGAACTGGGACGCATGTACGTCAAGTGCGGACTCCACGACGAGGCGGTTCGCGAGTTGGATCTGGCGGCGCAGGATCCGGCAACCCGAGGCCGCGCAAAGCATGAATCCGCCCTCGCCCACTACCGCGCCGGCAGGTTCCCGACGGCTGTGGATGACGGCGTGGCGGCGATGACCGCCGATCCGTCCAACGAACGAGCGCGGGCCGCGATGTGGCTGGCCACGCGTTCGATGAGTGGTTATCCGGCGAGCGTCCCGGAATCCTTTCGGATGGAACTGAAAGTCGGATACGAGCCTGCGCGCGTGCAATTCGAGAATATCGCCGCGAAGATCGGCCTCGACAAGATCAGCGCGGGGCGCGGGACTGCAGTCTTCGACTATAACAACGATGGCCTGCTCGATATCGTTGTGACGGCGGCGCACGCCGGCTGCTCCCTTTACCGCAACAATGGCGACGGCACCTTCACCGATGTGACGGTCAAATCGGGGCTCGACAAATGCATCAACGGCTTCGTCATCATCGCCGGGGACTACGACAACGACGGCTTCCAGGACTTGTTCGTCACTCGCCAAGGCTTCTATTACGGCGATTGTGGACTCTACCACAACAACGGAGACGGCACCTTCACGAACGTCACCGAGAAAGCCGGCGTGCAAAGTTGGGGTCCGGCCTACACGGCGTCTTGGGTGGATTACGATTGCGACGGCTACCTCGATCTGTACGTCGCCTACAACCTGGGTGGTATGTTCGACCGCTCTCTTCAGAATCGCCTGTTCCATAACAACGGAGACGGCACCTTTACCGACGTCACCGAAAAAGCGGGACTGCAAAGTGTCTTCACGACCATCGGCTCCTGTTGGGGTGACTACAATAACGACGGCTATCCCGACCTGTTCCTTTCGAGCGGTCTTGGCCGGCCGCAGTTGTTCCGCAATAATGGCGACGGCACATTCACAGACGTGAGCCTTGAGGCCGGAATCGTCGATCCGGTGGTCGGGACGACCTGCTTTTTCGCCGACTATAACAACGACGGCTGGCTCGACATCGTGCAGTTCAGTTGGTCCGACCACGAAGACGCAATCTACACCATGAAAACGGGGCACGGGCCGGAGGACGGCTCACCGCTGGTCGTGTATCACAACAATGGCGATGGCACGTTCACGGCGAAGACGCGCGACGTCGGTCTCGATGGCTGCTGGGGAACCATGAGCGGCAATTACGGCGATGTCAACAACGACGGCTACGTCGATCTGCTGCTTGGAAATGGCAGCCCGCGAATGGAGCGGCTCGAGCCGTTCATCCTGCTGGAAAACGACCGTGGCAAGTTCAGTAATACGACTTTCGCGGCAGGCCTGCCCTTTGCCGGCAAGAGCCACGGAACCAACTGCGCGGACCTCTTCGGGGACGGCCGGATGTCGATCCTCATCGCCGCCGGAGGAGGATATCCAGGCGATCTGCTGATGACTGCGGTTCACTGCCCGAAGGAGTTACCCGGCAATTACCTGAATGTGCGTCTGACCGGCGTCAGAAGCAACCGGGATGGCAACGGCGCGCGTATCACGCTTCGATGCGGCGAGTCGAGACAGATGCGGGAAGTGACGAACGGCGCAAGTTTCGGGTGTCTGCCGCTGGAGCAGCATTTCGGACTGGGGAAATCGGGGCGAGTGGATTCGCTCGAAATTCGCTGGCCGAGCGGCTTGGTGCAACGGGTCGAAGATCCGCCTGTGAATCAAACAATACGAGTAATCGAAGGCCAGGCCGGTTGGAGTCATGTCTACGCACAGCCTGCAGAGTCCGCAGGTTAGAAATTTGGTCCTAAGATTGCTTCCCGATAGTGTGAGAAAACTCATATGGACCAACCGATTTTCCGGGACGACCTATTCGACAATTCTGCAGGCGATTGGGTGGATAGTTATTCCGACGAACACTTCCGGCAGCGTTACCTACGGCAGAAAGGTCCAATCGTCTGTGAGACTGTGATGACCGTCCACAGAACTACAAACACCGCGGCTGCAGTCGGCCTGATCTGTGGCCCGTGGGACTGGTGGGACCATGGACGCATCACCGATTTCACCAGCAACGCCGATGGATCCAGCGATCAGATACTGTCTCCAGTCTGGTGGTTTATCACGCGCGTGGGGCTGCATATCTTTCCGCCTGTAGACCTGCCGGATTTGAACGGTCGGCGCATCCCCTTGCTGCTTACCGGTCACTTTACCGGACCGTCCAGCATGGACGTCTACCCTCATGAGGGTGGCAACGCAATGATCATACGGGGGCGCTTTCACGGCGTTGAATATAACGTCGCGGCAATCCCGGATAGCGTCGCCGAAGGCCTGCACCTGGAAGCAGAGTCTGGAACGATGCCGCCTCCTTTCCCGAAAGGGACTGGATGGGTCGGCTTGCTGCACAAGTTGGAGGCGAGCTCTCCTGTTGATCAGGCGATGACGGCTCGCTAGTAGCTATCTAGCCCTTCAGCCAGGCTGCGAACACTTTTGAGCTTCCCTCCATCAGGGCCTGATGTACGCGGGAGTGTTGCGTGGACATCTGCAGGTCCATGAAGTCATGGAAGCCTTGCGCGTTATACAGACCAAGCGTCATAAACTGCAGGAAGCCGGCCGTTCCATATAGCGGATCGGGAATAAGCGATCCGAAGTCAAGAACCTTCTTGGGCCGCGCGCCGGCGACAAAGTCCATGTCGCAGCGCACCTCGTTGTTGTCTCTCAAGAGAAACTGATAGGTCTTGACGGCCCAATCGAACTTGCCCGGCCCAAAACCGAAATAATTCGGGATTGGCGCCCAGTCGATGAACGGATAACCGATAGCGACTTCAAGCTTGTATCCCGGTTTCGGATTTTCGACGATGTGAATAAAGTCCGGATGCTGCACCACCGCGACCGCTTCCTTGAAAACCTTCTTTACTGGGCCGATCATGACTGCAAAATCGTGCAGGTAGCATGTGAAAAGCGACCAGCGGTACTTGGGCCCGATCAGGTTCCAGTCCTGCACGCTGGTCAATTGGTCATCCGGGTAGCGTCCAACTTGTCCACCGGCAGTGCAGTAAAGCATCTGCTTGAAGGTGAAACCACCTGGATCACCATCTTGATGGGTCCAATGGGCGGTGTTCAGGAAATGGCGAAACACGTAGTCCTTCAAACGCTGCTCCGGATCGGGGCCGGTGATCTTGCCGAACTCCACCTCCTGCCGCGCTCCGAGCGCCGTCAACTGCCGTCCGCCAATCGTCACGTCGCCGAAATAGCCGTATGCTTTATTGGGCAAATCGTAATTGCGATTCAGGTTGAGCAAGTGGAATTCGACTTTACGGTTGGGGTCGCGAGTCCAGCGCTCCAATGCGAGGCCGTCCACCAGCGCGACCTCCGTCTTTTGGACCAGCGACCGCTCAAAGTCGGAAAAATCCGTGGGTACGGATGTCCGAATCAGTTGTGGGCTCGATATTGGGCTCGACATATTGCTATTTGAATCACTGTAGCTTCCAGGCGCATTCAAGTCAATCCTGTCGATGGCGCATGTTGGGCCAGATGTGCGATACATTCTTCTCAAGGAGCAAGAAGCAGAGATGAACGTTTCGGTCGCCGGCTTCGACGGACCTCTCGCTCGCGCGACGAGAGCAGAACTTGAGCGGCGCGGACATACCGTGACCGGGGACGGGGCCGCATGCGCAGTTTACTTCCCCGGAGATCTGGCCGGCCTGGAGGCCCTGGCCGCGAACCCGCTCGTAAAGAGACTGGTGCTGCGAAGTCACGGCTATGCCTACGGGGCCAATCCAAAAAATCCAGGGATGATGACCGAAGATCGCATCCCGCTGCTTCCGCCTGAAGATCCTGCTCAAAGCTGGCTTCGTGCGGAAGAATTGGCGAGCCGGCACGGGAACTCCGCTGCAGTGCGGCTGGCCAACGTGGCCGATCCCGCCGAAGGCGACCTGCTGGTTACGAAGCTCGCCCAGGGAGCCGCGACTAAGATCGCGGGACGGAATCCCAACGTTCAGTTCATCAGCGTGCAGGATGCTGCCAGGGTCCTCGCCGACGCCGCCGAATCTCAGGCCACCGGTATATTTAACGCGGCTGGTCCCGGAACGATCCCCCTTGCCCAAGCATTTCGGGCGGCCGGCGTCCGTCAGATTGCTGTTCCGGAGCAGGCAAGTCTGTCGGCGCTCCGCTACAATTGGACGCTCTCCAGCGACCGGGCAGCCAGGGAATTGGGCTGGGTCCCTGAAAAATCAACTTTGGACGCTTTAAGAGAGTTCCTGGCGAAGAAGCCAGGCGCCCATCCGGAACGTCTCCGCAAAGAATACGACGACTGGGGACTCGACACGGACTACATTCAGGCGTGGGGCTGGTGGTTTGCTTTCCTCCGCAATATCTACTGGCGCATCGACCATGAAGGAATGGAGAACATTCCCGAGACTGGACGCGGCCTGTACATCTCGAATCACCGCGGATTCATGCCTCTCGATGCCGTGATGCATCTGTCACTAATCTTCACGCATCGCAAACGCGTTCCCCGGTTCCTCATCATCCACTCCTTGTTGCGTACGCCTTTCATGTGCAATTTCCTGACGAAGCTCGGCGGCGTGGTCGCCAGTCAGGAAAACGCCGCGCGGCTATTTGAACAGGAAAGCCTGATCGGCCTCTTCCCCGAAGGCATTCGCGGCACATTCACCCCCTACAAGCGCACCTACAAGCTGCGCGACTTCACACGAAGCGAGTTCGCCCAAATAGCGGTGAGGCACCAGGCGCCGGTGATTCCCGCCGTGGTGGTCGGTCACGCGGAGATTTTCCCAATCATCGGCAGGATCGATTCAAGCTGGGTCGTGAAAGAGCTCGGCTGGCCCTATCTGCCGATCGCTCCGATGTTCCCGCTGGCGCCGGTTCCGCTTCCCTCCAAGTGGCATGTCCGCGTTCTGAAGCCCGTTCCGCTCGAAGGATTGAAACCGGCCGACGCCGAAAACGAGAGGCTCATGAAGGAATTCAGCCGTTATGTGCAAAACATCGTGCAGAAAAATCTGGACGACATGGTGTCCCGCCGCAAGAGTTTCGTGATGGGACATTTTCTCGACGGAACCTCACCCGAGATTCTGCCATTTCGCTCGTCGCGCGGCGCGATGGCCGCCGAACCGAGGCAATAGCCGGAAAAGAAGGCGCGAATGCGCTGCCTGGAAATATGGCACGCCCCACGTCTAGTATTGGCTGATTCGTGGACATAATCATTTTGCCCCGTCCGCGAAATTTGTGGACTCTTCTGTAGTCAAGTCAAAAGTCTGTAGTCAAGTCAAAAGTCTAACGGTCTGGGACTTCTAGACTTACAAAATCTCATCGAACCTTTGGTAATCGTTCAATGCGCGAGTCTGAACAAGCCTGTTCAGAAGTACTTGACTGTGTCGGCTGTTCGGTAGAGCATGGATCCCAGCGGTGAAGCGCAGACTTCGCAAAGAAACCCGCCCGGTGGAGGTAACCCGCCATGAGTTATGACGACGATCTGCAGAGCTGGCAGTTCCATCCGGCCTCGCATAATGGTGCTGCGATTGACGTGGATGTGGTGATTGAGATTCCCTTCCGGCTGCCGCCTCAAGGACGGCAATAGTGTCGGCAAGACGCTCGCTGATTTTCGGCATACTCACGATCTGCCTTTCCGTTGCTACTTTTTTGCTGATACTGGAGGTCGGAGTACGTGTATTCTTCCCGTCCAGTGTTTGGAAACCGACGGAGCAGCTCTACCAACTCGATCCGGTGCTCGGGTGGGCTTATAAACGGAATACGTATTCTGCGGGCGCAATAGGCGACCACGGTTGGAAAGTCGACCTGCATACTAACGACGATGGCGTTACGCCGGCCAACTCTTCCCCATCCCGGCAGCCTGGCGCCGTGCGAATCATGTTCTTCGGAGACTCAACCGTCATAGGGCGGGCGGTTCCCGACGAGCAAAGAATTCATCGTGTTCTACAGAAGATACTGAAGCAACGCGGCATGGAAGCCGAAGTCATCAATGCAGCGGTCGAAGGATATGCGACCGACCAAAGCCTGCTGCTAATGAAGCGTCTTAGCGTTTTATACCGGCCCGATATTGTTATTTACGGATTGTGCCAAAACGATCTCGCTGGAAATCTTGTGGCCGTCGCTCACGGGATGCCCAAGCCGAGATTCATCCTGTCACGCAACGGCGGCCTGATCCACGAGCCGCCCGATCCGACGTTCGCCAGCTATGTTCGGGAAATTCAACGGCGACCACGACCATGGTCGGCGACGTCATTTATGCGCCGGTCTGCGCTTTACCAGATTACGCGGCCGTATTTGCATCCCCTTCGAGCATGGTGGCTTCGGCTCAAAGGGGAAGACACTGAGGAACGATGGAATGTGTATTTCGCGAATCAAGACAACAAGATGAGAGATGAACTCGAACTGCTGGAGGCCTTGCTCAAGCAGATGCATGCCACCGCAACAGCAGCCGGAGCGAGATTTCTCTTCTATTCTCACCCGTCACTTGAGGAAGTTTGGGATCCAACAATCAAACAGATCGAGCGGCAACACAATCTAAGTCCTGGTGTTTACAATCGGTATGCGTTCGAGGCACTGATGAAAAGAGTCGCGGGTGACGTCACATACTGTCCCATGGTGACCTCTTTCGCGCACAATCAGTCGCGGGGGCCGTTTCACCTGCTGCCCTTTGATCCGCACTGCAATCCGGCAGGGTACCGGCTGATAGCGGAGACGCTCGCCGATTGCATGTCAGGCTATTGACAATGCAATCGTTAGCATCAATACCCTGAAATTCCGTCCGTTCCTGGAACACCTGGCCATGTCGAATGGGCTCCATGGCGATTTGTTCCCCCTGCCACCAGTCCGCCCCCGGATACGATCAACTCGTCGAGCGGCGGTTTCGAGTTTATTCCTTTCTGTGGATTTCTGGTTTTTCTGCTTTACTCCATGCGGCGCGTCGATTGCCGCCGCTGCCGGGCGGTCGTCGTCGAGGAGGTTCCCTGGACCGATGGCAAACGTACTCTCACCAAAGCCTACATGTTATTTCTGGCCCGTTGGGCCAGCCTCTATGCGCTGACGCAGGCAGCATATAACCCGGATATCTCGCAGACATGGCCAATTCGACGGCATAC
>Ga0075431_100006875_pt1 | contig 11302 bp, 8 predicted proteins | sample RhiMetdeltSRZDD5_FD_75297 | JGI IMG/M metagenome (GOLD analysis project Ga0075431, IMG submission 75297) | Populus rhizosphere microbial communities from Tennessee, USA - Rhizosphere MetaG P. deltoides SRZDD5 | ecosystem: Host-associated > Plants > Roots > Rhizosphere > Soil | place: USA...
GCGAGCGCAAGCGGTCGAGCGATCCTCATCGGTCCTCCGCGTTAACGGTCACCGCAGCTTAGCAGGAAATGCTGTCGGCGCACCGGGCCTTGAGCCGTTCGGCTACCACCCGAAACACCACCACCTCGTAGTTCCCTCCGCCTGTTCCGGACATCGTCCCTCTGGACGGCGGTCAGTCTTAGACTAAGCGGTGCAAGGCTCCGTGCTGTCCTGGGGCATTCCAACTCGAAGATGCTGACTTGCCGACGCCATGGTGGGCGGGGTACGCGGGAAGATCACCCGATTTCCCGGTACATTCAGTCACTGAGGCCGGAGGGAGGCTCGGATGCAACCACAGGATGTCACTCGAGTGCTTAGCGATCCGCTGGCACAAGAGCTAATGCGATCCAGCATTCCGGCGCGGCTGGCATACGTCGGACCCGACGGATTTCCGCGCGCGATCCCGATCGGTTTCCACTGGAACGGTGTTCGGTTTGTGCTTTGCACGGCTCCGCACGCGCCCAAAGTGTCGGCACTGAAAGCAAATCCGAAGGTGGCATTCACCGTCGATACGAACGCGTTCCCACCGCATGTGTTGCTCGTGCGAGGTACTGCCGCCATCGAGATGGTGGACGGTGTGCCGCCCGAATACTTCGCTGCATCTCGAAAGGGGGTCGGACCCGACCAGTGGGATGCTTTTGAGGCGCAGGTGCGTGCGATGTACAAGCAGATGGCTCGCATCACGATCACGCCGCTTTGGGCCAAGTTGCTGGACTTTCAGACGCGATTTCCGACTCCAATCGAAAAGTTGATCCGGCGGGCGGGCTAACGAACCAGGCTCGCAAGGCAAGTTCCGGCATCGCACGCTGTCCTGCCTCTCTGAGGGATGGACCGTGTGCCGCTCTACGGCCGCTGGGGGCTTGTCTCGGAGACGAACCCCGCCTATGTTTCCCGCAAACTCGACGGCATCTCACGTCGAAGCTCGTGACGGAGACGCGATGCTCATGGACGATCTCGTCATTCGCGGCGGGAAAATCCTGGACGGCAGCGGCACCGACGGCGTCCAAAGCGATCTCGCAATCCGCGACGGACGGATCGTCGCGATCACGCCCCGCCACGCCGGCACCGCCCGTCGCGAGATCGATGCGCGAGGGTCGATCGTGGCTCCGGGGTTCATCGACATCAAGACCCATTCGGACTTCACGCTTCCATACGCGCCGCGGGCCGAAAGCAAGATCCTGCAAGGTGTGACCACCGAGGTGATCGGCCACTGCGGATTCTCGCTCGCGCCGGTGCTGCCGGGTCGGGCGCCGATCCTGCGGGAATATCTCGCGGGATTCGCGCCCTGGCTCGAGCCGCGCGAGACCAGCTTCGCCGCCTACATGGAGGACTTCTCGCCGACGGCGGTCAACACGATCATGCAGGTTGGCCACAACACCCTCCGCCTGATGACTAGCGGCATGGAGGGGCGTCCTCCGAAGGATGACGAGATGGTCGTCATGGCCCGTCTTCTCGACGAGGGATTGGCCGCCGGAGCACTCGGGCTGTCCTCAGGCTTGTTCACGGCGCCCGGGTCGTTCGCGCGACCGGACGAGATCCACACGCTCCTACGCGTCGTGCGTCGTCACGGGGGGATGTATGCGACTCACCTGCGGAGCGAAGCCGGCGAGATCTTTGCCGCCGTCGACGAGGCGATAGAGGCCGCGGCGGCGTCGGGCGTCCATGTCCACATCGCGCATCTCAAGCTCTCCGGTCTCGAGAACCGGCAGCGGGCCCACCAGCTGCTGGGCAAGATCGAGGCGGCACAGCGACACGGGGTGGGCGTCGACTGCGACGCCTATCCGTACACGTGCGCGGCCAACCCTCTGCGGAACTTGCTGCCCTTGTGGGTGCAGGAGGGCGGGGTCCAGACGATGCTACGGAGACTGCGAGACCGGGCCGTCCGGCTCCGGGTAGGCCGGGAAATCGACGAGCGCGGTCTCACGAACTTCGGGCGGATTGCCTCGTGGGATGACGTCAGCATCAGTACCTCGCGGACCCGGTCGCGGGACGCCGGTCGGAGCATCGCCGAGCTGGCGCGAGAAGCCGGCGCCGGCCCGATCGATCTTCTGTGCGACTTGCTGACGGCCGACAACGGCGCGACCTTCGTCCTCGTCTGCTCCATCGACGAGGCCGACGTCCAGACGCTCTTGCGCTCGCCGGCCGTCCTCGTTGGCTCCGACGGGCGTGCGGTGGCGCCCGACAGCGTCGCCGGGCAGGGTCGGCCGCATCCACGCTTCTACGGGACGTTCCCGCGCGTGCTCGGCCACTACGCCCGCGATCTCGGCCTGTTGTCGCTCCCCGAAGCGGTGCGAAAGATGACCGGCGGTCCGGCCAAGATCCTCCGGCTGGTGGACCGCGGGCTGCTGCGCGAAGGGTATCGAGCCGACGTGACGGTCTTTGATCCCGCGACCGTCCGCGACCAGGCGACTTATCAGGATCCCCACCAGTATCCGTCGGGCATCTCGACCGTGATCGTGAACGGGGTCGTTGTCGTCGACGCCGCGCGGCACACGGGCGCGCTCCCCGGCAGGGTACTGCGCCGCGGCCCGAACGGCGTCGCCTGACGGTTGAAGAAGATGACCGTGGGATCCTCCGCCACGCAGCGGCCGAATATCGATGGATTCGCTCCCACGCGGCTGGCGAGAATGCACGACATCCTGCTCCGCCACGTTGACAGCAGGCGACTGCCTGGCCTCGTCGCGCTCATCAGCCGTCGGGGCGCTGAGCACGTGGACGCTATCGGTACCCTGGCCTTCGACCGCGCCGCGCCGATGCAGCGCGACACGATCTTTCGCCTGGCCTCGGTGACCAAGCCGATCACGGCGGTGGCGGCGATGATTCTGGTCGAGGAATGCAAGCTGAGGCTGGACGATCCCGTCGATGACTTCTTGCCGGAGCTCGCGAACCGGAAGGTCTTGCGGACGATCGACAGCGAGCTCAACGACACAGTGCCGGCGAAACGCCCGCTCACGACGCGCGACCTTCTGACGTTTCGGTCGGGGTACGGCGAGGTGGCATTCATTTCGCCGACGTGCCCGCTCCAGAGGGCGTTGATCGAAGCTCGCTTGCCGCTGAGCGCTTGGATGTTTTCGGGGACGGCCGACGAATTCATGCAGTGCCTCGGCAGGCTGCCGCTCGCGCATCAACCGGGTGAGCAGTGGCTATATCACATGAGCGCCGAGATCTTGGGTGTTCTGATCGCCAGGGTCGCCGGCATGCCGCTGTCGGCTTTCATGCGGCAGCGTATCTTCGAGCCTCTGGGCATGAAAAACAGCGGGTTCACAGTGCCAGAGGCACACCTCGGCCGCGTCGCGACCTGCTACAAGACGGACTTCTCGACCGGCGAGATCACAGTGCTCGAAGAGGCTCGCAGCGATCTCCTCGCGCGTCCGTGTATCTTCGAGTCGGGCGCCGGGGATCAATTCGTCTCCACGGCCGATGATCTGTTGGCGTTCGGCAAGATGATGTTGAACCGGGGCGCGTACGGTACAGAGCGGATTCTGTCGCGGCCGAGCGTGGAGCTCATGACCACCGACCAGTTGACACGCGAGCAGAAGGCGGCCTCGCCGTTCTTCGAGAATTTCTGGAACTCGCGTGGCTGGGGCTTGGGCCTTTCCATCGTGACCAGGCGCGACGATGTTGCCGGCGTGCCCGGACGCTTCGGCTGGGACGGTGCGTTCAGCACATCGTTGTACGTGGACCCGCGCGAGGACATGGTCGGTCTCCTCATGGCGCAGTGCCGCCCGGGAGCGTTGCGCCTGCCGCCCGTCGTGCTCGACTTCTGGACGTCCGCCTACCAGGCGATCGATGACTGAGCCTCCTGGCGCGCCGGGGCAACGCTCGGCCGAGAGTACGATAGCAGGCGTGGAGGATCTCCAATGAGGACACCGCGATCGATGCAGCGCGTGGCAATCGGCGTCGGGGTTCTGACGCTGGCGGTGGCGGGATGCGCTGGCAGGAGCGGCCGGCCGGCTCACGCACACGGTGCAGCGGCAACCGAGCCTCACCGGACGGCTGACACCCGGCGGCAGATCTCACTGACGCCTGCCGAGCGCGATGCCGTGCTCGCCGAGATGCGGACGATGCTCGGTTCGGTGAGCGGAGTGTTGCATGGACTGACAGCGAACGACCGCCAGGCGATGGAGAAAGCAGCCCGGGCTTCCGGCATGGCGATGGCGGCAGATCCCAGGCTGGAACAGAAACTTCCGCAGCAATTCATCGAGATCGGCATGGCGACGCACAAGAAGTTCGATCATCTCGCCGACCTGGCGAGAACGGGCGCGCCCGCGGATCAGGTAGTCCGGTCGCTCGCCGACGCGACGACGAGTTGCGTGGCCTGTCATGCGATGTACCGCTTCTGAGCGTGACCACGTGCGTTCCAAGGAAGAGGCGCGCATCAGTCATCGCGGCGCTCGGGTACGGCTCAGCCTCGCCGCGTTACACTGCGCCACTCGCAGTGTTCACCGTGTTTCCCAGTTCAGCCGAAACTGGGTGTAGGGCGCTCAAGGCCGTGCTCCGACACATCGAGCTCGTTGCGCCTACGGATGCCACCGTGCTCGTGTTCGGCGAGTCCGGCACCGGCAAAGAGCTGATCGCATCGGCGTTTCATGACCGAAGCGCACGGCGGCAACGGGCGCTGGTCAGAGCGAATTGCGCGTCCATCCCGGCCGAGCTCTTCGAGAGCGAGTTCTTCGGTCAGTTCACTGGCGCTGTGCGGGATCGGGTCGGCCGGTTCGAGCTCGCGGAGGGGGGACATTATTTCTCGATGAGAGGGCCGAGATCCGACGACGTTGCAGGGCAAGCTCTTGCGGGTGCCGCTTCCCCTAGGCCACCGCGGTCAGGTCCCGCCGGACACGTCCAACTGGGGCTAGGGGCCACCACGGGTGTGACAGATACCGGCGCGAAACGACCCGCCCTGAAAAGCGCAGCGTTCCTCATCGGTCGGCAGTCGGCCCGGCTCAAGCGGACCGACGCATCCTGCGACGATGAAGCTCAATACCAGCAGCCAGCGCGCAGCCGGCACCGCCGTCGCCCGGTCACGACCCATACTGTTCCCTCGTCGGGACCCCGGTGTCCTAGCCAAATCGTGCGCGGGCGTGCTCCTTGGCCTTGCGCGCTTCCGCCTCGCGACTGCGCGGCGGGGTCGTCGTCTTCAGCGATCGAATCAGGCGCTGCGCGGCGTCCGTCACCTCGTCCAGCGCACGATTGAAAGCGGCCCCGTTCGTGCGCGACGGCGTGTTCGATCCGCTCAGCTTCCGGACGAACTGCAGCGCGGAGGCACGGATCTCCTCGTCGGTTGCGGGCGGCTCGAAATTCGCGAGCATCTTGATGTTCCGACACATCTCGGCTTCTCCTCCTCCGCCACAGTGTAGCCCTTCGCCGCCGTCAGGTTCGGGGACGCTCGTCAGTTCCGTCGGAACCGCTTCGGACATCGCGGACGTCACAACGTCGACCGGCGTTCTCGCACGCGATCTCTCGGATCTGCCTCGGCCAGCACCGGCGCCGGCGCGCCGGTGTGGACATAGTCCGCGAGGAGCTTGCCGGCCATCGGGCCGCGGCCGAAGCCCGAGGACGCGAGCCCCGTCACGATCCAGAGATCGTCGCGGCCCGCGATTCGACCAATCATCGGCTTGCCGTCCCGCGAAAAGGGCATCAGACCTGCCCACGTACGCGCAATCGGGAGGGTGCCGAGGAATGGCAGGACGGAGACCGCATGGTCGCGGTTCACGGCGATGCCGCGCGGGTCGGGCGTGGTGTCGTATCCCACCACCTCACGGTCGCCGCCGAAGATCATCTCACCGTCGCGTCGCTGGCGGCCGTAGAGATGGCGCGTGACGCGTTGTCCATCGCGGATGGTGAGATCGGGCGGCGCGCCGCCGTGGTCGTGCGCCCACGCCATCGCGGACTCCGCGGCCGAAATGGTGTGGAAGCTGCTGGGCCCGATCGGCGCCGTCGCCCACATCTGGCCCCGCACGGGGACGATGGGAATGTCGAGGTCGAGCATCGCGCCGAGAGAACCAGACCACGCCCCGGCTGCGATGACGAGGGCATCGGCGACGACGTTCGCGCCCGACGTCGTGAGCGTGTAGCCGCCGGCCGGCCGCGGCGTCACCGCGGTCACCGCGTGATGGGTCAGCACCCGCGAGCCACGCAGCTCGGCGAGCCGGGCGAACGCGTGTGTGGCCCGGACCGGGTCCGCCTGTCCGCGTCGCGGCGCGTACAGGGCTCCGAGCAGGGCAGGCGAGAGCCCTGGCTCGATGCTGCGTGCCTCGCGCGGAGTCAGAAGCTCCGCCACCTGTCCCCGCTTGCCGAGCATCTCGACGCGCTCGCGCTCCCACTCGTACTCCTCCGCCGTGCAAATCGCCTGGAGCCCGCCGGAGCGCCGAAACTCGATGTCCTGACCGAGGTCCGCCTGCACGGCCTCGAAGATGTCGAGGCTCCCTGCTGTGAGATGCGCCTGGAGATCCGGCGCGTCACCCCATCCGTAGGAATCGATGCCGCCCATGTTCTGGCCGGATGCGGCCGAGGCGATGTCGCCCCGCTCCAGCAACACGACGCGCCGGCCGTGCGATGCCAGGTGGAACGCCGCGGAGCAGCCGGCGATGCCGCCGCCCACGATCACGACCTCGGCCTCGATCATGAAACCTCCAATGCCGGGTATCCTGCCATGCACGTGACCTCTCCGCGCCCGGCATCTCCGTGGCTCCTCATCGCCACCGTGTGGCTCATGCTGGGCGTGACCTTCGGCCTGATGTTCTCGTTCTCGGTCTTTCTCGTCCCGCTTCTCGAGGAGTTCGGATGGTCACGCGGCTTGGCGGCCGGCGCGTTTTCGCTGTCCGCGGTGGTCCAGGGGCTGCTGTCGCCGGCGATCGGCGCGCTGGTCGATCGATTCGGGCCGCGCCGGCTGATTCTTTGCGGCGTCGTGGCGCTCGGCGTGTCGAGTGTCCTCGGCAGCCGGATCGCCGCGGTGTGGCACCTCTACGTCGTGACCGGTCTCCTGACGGCCGCGGCGATCTCCGCCGTTGGCTGGGTGCCGAGCGCGGCGCTGGTCGCGCGGTGGTTCGCTAGGCGGCAGGCCACCATGATGGGCCTTGCCTTCTCCGGGATGGGCGTCGGCGTGCTGACCATCGGCCCGCTCGCGCAGTGGCTCATCTCCACGTATGGCTGGCGCGCTGCGTATCTGTGGCTCGGGGTCGGTACGCTCGTGCTGCTCGTGCCGCTCGTGTGGTGGGGCGCACAGGAAGCGCCGCGTGCAGCGCCACCGAGGACCACGTCGACCGCGACGCCGGCCGACGACGGCGGCATCCGTGTGCGCGCGGCGCTCCGGACCCGTGCCTTCTGGGCGCTGTTCTTCGCCTACATGTGCACGCCGCTCGCGGTGTTCACGGTCATCACGCACCAGGTGGCCTTCGCCGTGGACCATGGCTTCCCGCGGCTCTTTGTCGCGAGCATCTTTGGCCTGACGGGCCTCGTGTCCATCGCCGGCCGCGTTCTGTTCGGCTTCGCCGCCGATCGCATCGGTCGCGCGCTGTCGGCGACGATCTCATACGCGTGTACGGCGATCGGCACGCTGGCGTTGCTCTCGATCGAGCCGTGGCGGCATGCCTCCGGACTCTACGTGTACGCGGTGCTCTTCGGCCTCGGCTTCGGCGCGCGCGGTCCGATCATCACCGCGATCGCCGCCGAGCGCTTTCCCGGGCGGCGCTTCGGCGCCATCTACGGTTTCATGAGCATCGGAAACGGGCTCGGCGGCGCGCTCGGCCCGTGGTTTGCCGGCGCGGTGTTCGACGTCACGGGCACCTACCGCATCCCGTTCCTGGTCGCCACAGTGTTCTGCGTCGCCGGCTCGCTCTGTTTCTGGCTGGCGGAGCCGAGAAGGAAAGGCTGCGGGCGCTAAGAGTTTCTTATGCTAGTTGACGCGCGCATTCTGCCCGAGGGATTCGTTGCCGAGGCGGATATTTGTATCGTCGGCGCCGGCGCCGCGGGCATTACCATTGCTCGCGATCTGCGGGACAGCCGTGGCGCGTGGCCCTCCTGGAGAGTGGTTGGTTTACGCCTGATCCGGTGACGCAATCGAGCCCTCCCACGTCTGTGAACGGAGTCAGGGTCGCATGCCTGACTGGTTGTCACCGTCCGTTCCGCTCCGGCGTTCCCCGCTGCGCGCCGCGTCGACGTGCGCGGCTGCGGGCGCGGCGCCTCCCGGCGGAGGAAATGGCTCGGCTGCGGCATGCGGCCAACATGGAGCAGGCGCCGAATCCCGAGAGCCGGGTCGTGCTGAACGCCGGGCGTGACCGGCTCGGCTGCCCTCAGATCACGCTGCGGTGGTCCCTGAGTGCCATCGACAAGCGCACCATGCACCGGGCGCACGAGATCGTGGACGCTGAGCGAGGGCCGTTAGATCCAGCGGCGAACGCGGCGCCGATAGTCGTCGTCCCTCGTCGGGATCGGTCTGATGATAGTCTTCCCGGACATGACGAGCACGGGGGCGCGCTTTCGCGTCGGCGTCGACATCGGCGGCACCTTCACCGACATCGTGCTCCTCGACGCCGACGGCCGTATCCACACGAAGAAGGTCTCGTCGAGCGTCGAGGATTACGCGCGCGCCATCGTGCACGGGCTCGGCGAGGTGTTTGCCGAGACGGGGCTGTCGGGCGGCGACCTCGTCGAGGTGCTGCACGGCACCACCGTCGCGTCCAACGCGATCCTCGAGCTGAAAGGCGCGCGGACCGGCCTCATCACGACCAGGGGCTTCCGGGACGTGCTCGAGATTCGCCGCATCCGCATGCCGAAGCTCTACGACCTCGGGTGGGAGAAGCCCGTGACGCTCGTCGAGCGCTACCTGCGTCTGGAGGTCGACGAGCGTGTCGACGCGCACGGCCATGTGGCGAAGCCGCTCGACCCGACCGAGGTGGAGCGCGTGCTCGAGCGGCTGCTCGCCGAGAAGATCGAGGCGCTGGCCGTCTGCCTGCTGAACTCCTACGTCAATCCCGCGCACGAAGAGCGGATCGCGGAGATCGTCCGTCGCCGCGCGCCAGGGCTGACGCTCTCGGTGAGCGCGGAGGTCCTGCCCGAGATCCGCGAGTACGAGCGGACGTCGACCACGGTCATCAACGCTTACGTGATGCCGATCGTGAGGCGGTATCTCGGCACGCTCCGGAGCGGTCTCGACAGCTCCGGAGTGAAGGCGCCGCTCCTGATCATGCAGTCGAACGGCGGACTCATGCCAGACGCGGCGGCGGCGGTGAGGCCGGCGCACATCATCGAGTCTGGCCCGGCCGCCGGCGTGGTCGGCGCGCAGGCGCTGGCGCGCAAGATCGGGCTCGGCAAGCTGGTGACGTTCGACATGGGCGGCACCACCGCGAAGGCGTCGATCGTGGAGGACGGCGAGGTGAGCCGCGCAACTGAATACCAGGTCGGCGCCGGCATCATGCACGGCTCGCGCCTGCTCACGGGCGCCGGCTATCTGCTGCGCGTGCCCGCCATCGACCTCGCCGAGGTCGGCGCCGGCGGCGGGTCGCTCGTGTGGATCGATCCGGGCGGCGCGCTGCAGGTGGGCCCCCGGAGCGCCGGCGCGTTGCCGGGTCCGCTGTGCTACGACCTGGGCGGCACCGAGCCGACGGTCACCGACGCCAACGTGATCCTGGGCTTCCTGAACCCGCGCCAGCTCGCCGGCGGCGCCGTGAAGCTCAACGCCGCGCGCGCGCACGAGGTCTTCGAATCGAGGATCGCGCGGCGTATCGGCCTGCCGATCGCCGAGGCTGCGTACGGGGCGCACGTCATTGCGGCTTCGAACATGATGCGCGCGATCCGCGCCGTGTCGAGCGAGCGCGGCCGCGATCCCCGCCAGTGCGCGCTGTTCGCCTTCGGCGGCAACGGGCCGCTCTTCGCGGCGGGCATGGCACGACAGCTCGAGATGCGCCGCATCGTGGTGCCGCCCGCGCCCGGGCTCTTTTCGTCGTTCGGGCTGCTCTTCGCCGACGTCGAGCATCACTACGCCCGCACGTGGCGACGCCTCGTGCGCCGCATCGCCGCCGCCGAGCTGGCCGAGGCCTTCGGGCGGATGGAGGCGGAGGCGCTTGCCCAGCTGGCGGCCGACGGCTTCACCGCCGACGCGATCCGCATTCGCCGCTCGGCCGACTGCCGCTACGAGGGCCAGTCGTTCGAGCTGACGGTGCCGGTCGCGGGAGGCGCCATCGACGCCGCGACGGTGGCGGGGATCCAGGAGGCGTTCGGGCGCGAGCACGAGCGGACGTACGGCCATCGTGCGGGAGTCGAGGAGCCGGTGGAGATCGTGAGCCTGCGTGTGGTCGGCCTCGGCATCCCCGATCGCCCGCGCGTCCCGGACGCCTTGAAGGTGGACCGCTCAGGGCCCGGGCGCGCCGGCGGCGGGCGTCGCGTGTACTTCGGGCCCGATCTCGGCTGGCGCCAGACCCCGATCATCGACCGGCCCGATCTGATGACGCCGCGCGAGGGACCGTGCATCGTGGAGGAGTACGACGCGACCTGCGTGATCCCGCCCGGCGCACGCGCGTCGCTCGACGCGCACGGCAACATCGTCATCGACCTGCCGCGCGAAGGGGAGGTGATCTGACATGGCGTCCGATCCGATCGGCTTCGAGCTCTTCCGAAACACGCTGCTGTCGATCGCCGACGAGATGGCGCTGACCATCCTCCGCACGGCGTACTCCGGCGTCCTGCGTGACAACATGGACTACTCGACCGCGTTCTGCGATGGCGCGGGGCGGACGGTGGCGCAGGGGCTCACGCTTCCCGCGCATCTCTCCTCGTTTCCCGATGCGCTGGCGGCGACGATCGCGCGGTACGGCGACCGCATGCAGCCGGGCGACATCTATTGCCTGAACGATCCGTTCGAGGGCGGCATGCACATCCCCGACGTCTTCGTGCTGCAGCCCATCTTCTTCGAGGGCGAGCGCGTCGCGTTCGCGGCGACCATCTGCCACCAGACCGACATGGGCGGCCGCGTGGCAGGTTCGAACGCGTCGGACTCCACCGAGATCTACCAGGAAGGACTCCGCATCCCGCCCGTGAAGATGTACGACCGGGGGGAGCCGAACGAGACCCTGTTCCGTCTCTTCGAGAAGAACGTGCGGGTACCCATTCGCGTGTTCGGTGACATCCGCGCGCAGCTGGCCGCGTGCCACATCGCGACGGAAGCATTCCTCGGGCTCATCCACCGGCACGGCGCCAAGCAGGTCAAGGCGTACATGGAGGACGTGCTCGACCACACCGAGCGGCTGACGCGCGCCGTGCTGCGCGAGCT
>Ga0075431_100006878_pt1 | contig 11301 bp, 2 predicted proteins | sample RhiMetdeltSRZDD5_FD_75297 | JGI IMG/M metagenome (GOLD analysis project Ga0075431, IMG submission 75297) | Populus rhizosphere microbial communities from Tennessee, USA - Rhizosphere MetaG P. deltoides SRZDD5 | ecosystem: Host-associated > Plants > Roots > Rhizosphere > Soil | place: USA...
ACACCATCCGCTTCCGCTTCAGCCGCGACGTGAGCGTCCAGCAGAACGACCTGGCGATTTCCAGCGGCGCGCGGATCCCCTACGCCGTCACGTCGTTCAACTACGACCCGACGACCCACACCGCCACGTGGACGCTCGACCGCCCGTTGGCCGACTACCCGCGCCTGCGGCGGACCGCCGACGTGCTGTTGTTCGTGCTCGACGGCACGAGCCCCGACGGCGTCTTCGCGAGCAACATGATCCTTGGCCCGCCGTCGTTCCTCGCCGGCGGCGATTTCACCCAGCGGCTCTACGCCGTCCCGGGCGACGCCAACCGCAACGCCAGCGTGAGCCCGACCGACTACGGCACCGTGCGCTCCGGCGTCGGCCGCGGCACGACCGACGAGGGCGTCTCGCCCAACCATTACACGGTCTTCAAGGACGTCAACGCCAACGGAAACGTCAGCCCGACGGACGTCGGCATCGTCCGCGGCAACACCGGCGCCAACGTCAGCGACGTCCCCCAGCCGGCGGCCAACCCGCATGACGCGGCGGTAAGCTCCATTACTTCCGACCTCTTCGCAACAAAGTCTTTGCTGAATTAAATCGATCCGCTGCCGGCGCGATTCGCTCGCAGAGGATGAGGCCGCTTCGCGTTCGAAGTTTCCCAAAAATCATTTCAGCGGATCGGCATGCGCGCCTATATTTCCGGGCGGACCTGCCGATTCGCGATTCTATTCCCGGCCTTCCATTTCGGGGGAGAGAGTGTTGTTCAACCCAAGTGTTTCCGCGTCCACGTCCGCGCAGTGTCCCCGGATCGAACCCCTCGAGCACCGGCAGCTCCTGGCGTTGTTCGTGGTTACGTCGGCCGCTGACGCAGGGCCCGGGACGCTGCGCCAGGCCATTCTCGACGTCAACGCGACTGCGGAGCCGGACACGATCAACTTTGCAATCGGCACCGGGCCACAGACCATTGCCCCCGCCAGCCCGCTCCCCCCGGTCCTCGACCGGGTGACGATCAACGGCCGCACGCAGCCCGGTTACTCCGACGTACCGGTCATCCGACTTTCGGGTGTAAACGCCGGCCCAAATGCCGACGGGCTGAACCTGTTCAGCAACTTGAGTCAGGTAACCGATCTCGCCGTTACGGATTTCTCCGACGACGGCCTCGTTCTGTCCGGCAGCGGCGCGCACCTCGTCACCCGCTGCTACTTCGGCGTCGCGCCCGGGGATGCCCGCCCCGCGGGCAACGGGGGCGACGGGATCGAGATCAACTCTTCGCACAACTACATCGGGGGGTATGGCGGGCGTCCCGACGGCAACGTGGTCTCCGGCAATGGAGGCGACGGCATCCGCATTGCCGCCGTCACACCCACCGGACAGGCCTGGCGCAACTTCGTGTACGGCAACTATGTCGGGACCGACCCCACCGGCCGCGCCTTCGTCCCGAACGGGGGACACGGCGTTCACGTCCTGACGGACGAGAACCAGATCGGGGGTGCGACCGAGAACCTGTGGAATGTCATCTCCGGGAACGGGGCGTACAACGTCGCGCTCTCCGGGGGAGCGACCCGTAACGCGGTCGTGAGCAACACGATCGGGCTGAGCGACGCCGGCGAAGTGCTTCCGGGAGCGGGGAGTGGCGTACTTCTCGGCGGCGGGGGGGCCAACTCCGTCGTCGGCAACGTCATCTCCGGCAACTCCGGCGCGGGTGTGGACTTGAACGCCGCGCCGGCCTCGTTCAACTGGGTGGTTTCGAATTTCATCGGCACCGACCGCCTCGGCACCCGGGCGCTCGGGAATGCGGGCCACGGCGTGCTCGTCCGGGCGGGCGGCGGCACCGTGCAATCCAACATCATCTCGGCCAACGGAGGGGACGGCGTCAGGATCGAGGGCGACTCGGTCGCCGGCCTTCGGGTGGAGGCGAACCGCATCGGCCTCACCGCCTCGACGGCACAGGAGCAGGCGGACTTGGGCAACCGGGGCGACGGGGTGGCCATAATCGGGGGCGATCAGAACTCCCTGTCCGACAATCACATTGCCGGAAACGGGGGCAACGGCGTGCGGATTAGCGGCGGGAGTCCCACGAGCGCCGCACGCAACACGATCCGCGGCAACACGATTGGCGACCCGTTCCCCAATGACCTCGACGGCGTGCTCCTGGCGGAGGGCGCGTTCGAGACGTCGGTCGGCGGCGCCGGTATCCCCGCTTATACGAACACCATTTCCGGTAACCGCGGCAGTGGCGTACGCATCGCCGGCACCGCGAATTCCGTCTTCGGGAGTCGCATCGGCGTCACCCGCGACGGAAATACCGCGCGGCCCAACGGCGGCAACGGCGTGGAAATCTCCGGCGCCCGCAACGTCATCGGCGGCTCCCAACCGGGCGCGCGGAACGTCATCTCGGGCAATGCCCTCTCCGGCGTCGCGGTGCTGCCCGGTGCTTCCGCGAACAACATCCTGGGGAACCGAATCGGGACAGACGCCGCCGGCCTGAGGCCGATTCCCAACGGGCGGCACGGGGTATTCCTCCAGGGCCCGCAGAACGTCGTCGGATCCACCGCCGCCGAAGGGCAAAACATCATCGTCGGGAACGGGGGGTCCGGCGTCGTCGTTTCCGGTGCGGAGGCCGCGTTCAACGTCATCCAGGGCAATTCCATAAGCGGCAATGGCGGCGACGGCGTCACCCTGGATCAGGGGGCCGGCCGGAACGTCGTCGGCGGCACTAGGGCGGGCGAGAAAAACACCATCTCCTCCAACGCCAGCGCCGGCGTCCTGGTGCGCGGCGGCGCGGACGACAACTCCATCCTCGGCAACTGGATCGACAACAACGGGGGCCTCGGCATCGACCTCGGCGGGGACGGTGTCACGCCGAACGACGAACTCGACGCCGACCAGGGGCCCAACGACCTCCAGAACTTCCCCGTCATTACGTCGGCCGTGATCACCGGCGACACGCTCACCGTGCGCGGCACGATCGCCTCCACCCCGTTCACGACGTTCCACGTCGACCTCTTCACCAGTACGCAGGAAGAACCCGGCGGGCACGGCGAGGGCCAGCGGCACATCGGCTCGACCCAGGTGTCCGCCAGCGTGGACGGGAACGGCGCGTTCGAGGCGTTGTTCCGCGCGGACATGCCGGTGGGGTCATGGATCACTGCGACGGCGACGGCGACCGCACGCAACGGCGGCGACCCCCTCAGCACTTCCGAGTTTTCCGCGGCCGTGCGGGCGCTCCTCCCGCCGCCAAGGATCACCGGCGTCTTCGTCAACGGGATGGGCTGGGCGGCGTCGTTTTCGTCGGAGCTGGCCGAAGAAGGTCTCGGCGGGACCGCCGGCTACCGCGTTTGGCCCGGATCGTCGGCGCCCACGCTCGTGCCGTGGTCGAACGCCGACCAGGTCCGCGTCCAGTTCAGCCGCGATGTCGACGCCCAGCGGGAGGACCTGCGCCTCGTCAGCGCCGCCGGGGTCGGGTACGTGATCCGAAGTTTCTCCTACAACCCCTCGACGTACACCGCGATCTGGTTCCTCGACCGGCCGCTCGCGGACTACCCGCGCCGGCGGCGCGCCGCCGACGTCGTGGACCTGCGACTCGACGGCGACTCGCCCGACGGCGTCCACGCGGTAGACCCCGGCGGCCTGCGGGTCTTCCTCCCGGACGGGGACTTCACGCACCGGCTCCACGCGGTGCCGGGTGACGCCAACCGCAATGGCAATGTCAGCCCCACGGACTACGGCACGGTCCGCTCCGGCGTCGGCCGCAACACCGTCGACGAGGGCGTCGCCCCCAACCACTACACCGTGTGGAAGGACGTCAATGCTGACGGGAGCGTCTCCCCGACCGACGTCGGCGTGGTCCGCGGCAACGCCGGGGCGAACCTGGTTGACGTGCCGCGGCCGGACGGTGTCTCCGGCGACGACGAGACGTCGGTGACTTCCGGCGCCTTCGGGTCGCCCCCCCTGCTGGCGTGATGCCGCCTCCGGGTGAAGGACCTTGGCCGCGGCCGGAAATGCGGTATCTTGCAGACCGGGCCACGCCCGGCCGCCCGGAACGTGGCCGCCTTGCGGGCGCAAGTCCCTTCATTTCGCGCAACTGGCGTCCGAGGAAGTCGTCAATGATCAACCGGATCATCGTGCTCGGCGCCGGCAGTGCCGGATTCCTGGCGGGCATCACGCTGGCCCGGAAGCTGCCCGGCGTGAAGGTCGTCATCATCCGCTCCAAAGACATCGGGATCATCGGCGTCGGCGAGGGCACCACGGTGTCGGTCCCGAACTACATCCACGGGTTCCTGGGCGTGGACCCGGCGGAGTTCCACCAGGTCGCAAAACCCACGTTCAAGCTGGGCATCCGGTTCCTCTGGGGCCCGCACCCGTACTTCAACTACACGTTCAGCCCGCAGTTCGACATGCAGTACAAGGCCCTGTCGAAGCCCACGGGCTTCTACTGCCGCTCCGACGAGGACTGCCGGCACGCGGCGCTCAACTCCGCCCTGATGTCGCACGACAAGGCGTTCATCCGGCTGCCGGACGGCGCCCCCGGCATCCGCAACGACTTCGCATACCACATCGAAAACGCCGACTTCGTTGCCTGCCTGGAGAAGTACGCCGCGCGGGCCGGCGCGGAGGTCGTCGACGACACGGTCGAGGGCGTGGAACAGGACGAGCGCGGCGTCGTCGCCCTCCGCTGCCGCGACACCGGCCGGCAGCAGGCCGACCTGTACGTGGACTGTTCCGGGTTCGTCTCCTACCTGCTCGGCAAGACGCTGGGGGAGCCGTTCACGTCCTTCAGGAGCAGCTTGTTCTGCGACCGCGCGGTCGTCGGCGGCTGGGCGCGCGGGGCGGACGAGCCCATCAAGCCGTACACCACGGCCGAGACGATGGACGCCGGCTGGTGCTGGCAGATCGAGCACGAGCACCGGATCAACAGGGGCTACGTCTACGGCTCCGCGTTCATCTCCGATGGCGACGCTGAGGCGGAGTTCCGGCGGAAGAACCCGAAGGTCGAGGCGACGCGGATCGTGAAGTTCATCAGCGGCTGCTACGAGCGGACGTGGGTGAAGAATGTCGTCGCCATCGGAAACGCCAGCGGGTTCGTGGAGCCACTGGAGAGCACGTCGCTGGCGGTGATCTGTGACGAGTGTTACAGCCTGGCGCTTTCGATCCTTGACGCAGACCGCAACCCCGGGCCGGCGATGGCCGCGGCATTTAATAAGGCCACGGCGCTGACGTGGCGGTCGATCCGGCAGTTCCTGGCCGTGCACTACAAGTTCAACACGCGGCTCGACACGCCGTTCTGGCACGCGGCGCGGGCCGACACCGACCTGGCCGGGGCGGAAGAATTCGTCGAGTATTACCGCGAGAACGGCCCGAGCGCGATCTGGAAGGGGACACTCATCCGCGGCCGCGACGTGTTCGGGTACGAGGGCTGGCTTGCGATGATGGTGGGGCAGGCGGTCCCGTACCGCAGGGAATTCGGGCCGTCGGACGCGGAACGGCAGACCTGGCAGGCCATCCAGATGCACAACCGCGAGCAGGCGCAGGCGGGACTGACTGTGCGCGAGACGCTCGACGTCATCCGATCGCCGCGATGGAGGGCGCGTGCGGACTTCTTTCGTTATCCATACAACTGACTGTCACGCCCGCATTCTCCCATTCACTTCAATCCTCCGCGATTTCTCATCTCTGCTTCATCGAGGGGTGGCGGGAACCGCGGCCGGCGCGCGAATCTGGTCCGCCCGTAATGGGGGGCGGCAAAACCGAGCAAAAACGCTTGACATCGAAATGCGGTGCCGGTTATCTTGATGTTGCAGTCGCGAGGGTGCCTCTCTATTGGGCTAGACTAGGTTTTAAGAGAGCGACGGGCTCGCGGGTTACATCCCGCCCCGTGCATATCCGTACCCGCACCCCTCGCGACGAACCGCCGGCTTGGCTGGTCGGCGGTTGAAGCAAGTCGAAGTTTGAGAAGACAGGACAACTCGTTTCGTACCCGGACCTGTACGTCTTTCACGGACACGTACGGCCCGCACGCGCGACGCGCCGCTCACTCGTGTGACGGCCAGCGCAATACATTTCTGGTACACCCGGAGGAGTGGCTATGTCCCTTCGTAACGGTCGAAAGACTTCACGCACTGTCGCGCGCGCGGACCGCGAGTCGGCGCTTCGCCTGGCCTGCCACCCGGTGGCGGGCGAGCAGATCTCCAAGTGGGAGACCCTCGAGCACCGCGTGCTCTTCTCCCACACCACGGACCCGCTGCCGCTGATCCATTACTCTTTTGACACCCCGCCGGAGGCCGGCGACCAGGTGCTGAACTCGGGCACCGGCGGCGCCGCCTACAACGGCACGCTCGTCGCCAGTCCCGACTTTACCGACCCCGCTGGGGTTCCCGGTGAGAAGCCGACCCGCGTCGAAGAGTCCGCGAACCCCTCGCCCCCAACGTTCGTGGATGACCGGTTGTTCTTCAACGGTCAGCCCAACTCGGCAAGCGGCAGCCCGTTCAGGGGATCGGGCGGGCGCGTGGACTCGGCGACCCAGCTCCAGGACATCCTGGGCCGCAACGCCACCGTAAGCGCCTGGATCAATACGACCCAGGTGGGCCACGCCGACTTCTGGCAGAGCCCCGCCATCGCCGCCAGCGAATTCCCCGCCAACCCGGACGTTTTCTACGGCTACCTGCTCCCCGACGGGAACATCGGCGTGCGCGCCGGCGACAACGGCGCCGCTGCCAGCACCACGCCGGTCAACGACGGCTCCTGGCACCACGTCGCCTTCACCCGCGACATGGTCAGCGGCGAGGTCGCCGTCTACGTCGACGGCAACCTGCAGGACACGGCGCTCAGCGAGACGGGCTTCAAGAACGCCCGGATCACCAGCATCGGCGCCACGACCGTCGTCACTAACCAGAACGTCGTCGAGGGCTACAACCACTGGAACGGCGACCTCGACGAAGTGATGATCTTCGACCGCGTCCTGACGCCGCACGAAGTCTCGCGCCTCTACAACACCCAATCGGACACTGACGTGCCGACGACCCCGGTCACCACGCCGACCGGGGTAACCGCCACCGCCACCAGCCCGAGCACGATCGACATCGCCTTCACCGACGCCTCGAACAACGAGACGGCGTTCGAGGTCTTCCGCGGGACGACCAACAATCCCGCGCAGGCGGTCCTCTTCCGCCGCTGGCAGCGAGACGTGACGGACCCCCCGAGCGCCACGATCACGATCACGAACGGGGGGCTGACCCCCGCCACGCAGTACTTCTACTTCGTCCGCGCCGTCAACGCGGGCGTCGAAGGCGCCTTCGCCCCCGCCGCCAGTGCCACGACCGGCGCACTGCCGACCCGGGTTGTTCCGGCTGGCACGGGCGCTTACGCCGAGTTCTACGATCTCGGGTCCAACGCCGAGCAGTACTTCAACGACCCGGGCCTTACGCGCGTCGATGCCCAGATCGCCACCGACTACGGGGGAGGCACGCCGGGCGACCCGATCGGGGTCGACAACCACACCGGACGCTGGACCGGCAAGCTCCAGATCCCGACCGACTTTGACGGCGACGGCACGCCCGGCGAGTCGGTGCCCGTCACGTTCGTCAGCGCCACCGACGACGGCGCTTACCTCTGGATCGCCGGCGAGCAGGTCATCAACGACCCGACCTACCACGGCATCGTCAACCGCACCGCCGACCGGGTGATCACCCTCCAGGAGGGCGGCACCTACAACTACCAGTACCAGTTCTTCGAAGGCGGCGGCGGCTCGGGCGCGTTCCTCCGCTGGTTCCGCAACGGCGTCATCGAGAACGTGCCGGCGTCCGCCTTTGTGAACACCCAGCGCGGCGCGGTCCCGGCGCCCCTCAACCTGCGCGGCACCAACGTGGACGCCGACCAGGCGACCATCGTCTGGGATAACGAGACGAGCCAGGCCCAGGCCTGGTTCATCACGGTCACGAACCGCACCACCGGCGCGCAGCAGTCGATCACGACCGACCCCGACGGCAGCCCGTTCACCGTGACCGGCCTGTCGCCCAACACGACGTACGACGTGGCGGTCCGGGGCTACAACCCCGAGGGTGGCATGTCGCCGACCTCGACCGCCAGCTTCACCACCGGCGCCGCCCCGGGCCTGGCCATCGCGGCCCCGACGATCACCCGGTTCATGCCGCGCACCGGCGCGACGCAGGTGATCTTCACCGACAACTCGTTCAACGAGAACGCCTTCGTCATCGAGCGCAGCACGAACGGGGGCGCGTTCGCCGAGGTCGGCCGCCTCGCCAGCAGCAACGCCGGCCAGACCACGGGCGTTGGCGGGACCGTGACGTTCACCGACACCACCACGACCGCGGGCCAGAACGTGGTCTACCGCGTCGTCGCGGTCGGCACGAACAACCGCACGTCCGCCGCGTCCAACACTGTGGGCGCGACGCTCGGGCCGGCCGGCACGGGCCTTATCGCACGCCACTACGAGACCCGGTTCTTCGACGACAACCCGGACAACGACACGGACCCGCACGTCCGCAACGACTCCACGCTCGACCAGAACTGGGGCTCGGGCGGCCCGGCGTTCCTCGTGGCTGACCCGTCGTCGGCCGACCCGGACGACACCTGGTCGGCCATCTGGGACGGCCAGATCGTGCCGGAGTTCAGCGAGACCTACACCTTCTTCACGGCCAGCGACGACGGCATCGACATCCGGATCATCGACCCCGTCACGGGCCAGACGGTCCTCCAGGGGCCGACGAACGGCATCCAGTTCCTCCGCGGCATCGGCTTCCCGTTCCAGGACACCGTCGGCTCGGTGCCGCTGCAGGCGGGCAAAGCGTACGACATCCGCGTCCGGTGGAGCGAAAACGGCGGCGGGGCAGCCTGGCGCGTCGCCTGGCAGAGCCCGTCGGTCCCGTTCGAGCCGATCCCCGAGGCCGTCCTGTTCGAGCCCAGCGCGACTGCCGCGCCGACGGGCTCGCGCACCCTGGTGGCCCGACCCTCCGCCGCCAACCAGGTCACGCTGCGGTGGGAGGACATTTCCAACAACGAGACCGGCTGGGTGATCGAGCGCCGGACGGGCGCCGGCGCCTTCGCGCCGCTTACGACCATCGGGGCCTTCCAACACACGGGCGGCGGCCAGTTCGAGGACATCGCCACCTACGTGGACAACACCGCCGTCAACGGCCAAAGTTACACGTACCGCGTCCGCCCCATCAACGGGGCGGTGCCGGGCCCGAACTCCAACGAGGCGACGGTCACCGCCGGCGGCTCGGGCGGCGTCGGCCTGGTCGCCAGCATCTACGACACCCGGTTCTTCGAGGACAACCCGGAGAACCCGTCCGACCCGCAGGTCCGCAACGACGTGGACCTGGACGAGAACTGGGGCGACCTCGGCCCGGACTACCTCGTCGCCGACCCGGGCAATGCCGACCCCGACGACACATGGTCGCAGGTGTGGAACGGGCAGCTCATCGTCGACAAGACCGAGCCGTACACGTTCTACACGGGCAGCGACGACGGCATCGACGTCACCATCACCGACCCGGTGACGGGGAACGTCGTGCTGACCGGGCCGCCCGACGGCATCCAGTTCCTCCGCGGCATCGCCTACCCGTTCCAGGACACCGTGGGCTCGGCCACCCTCGAGGCCGGCAAGGCCTACGACATCCAGGTGCGGTGGAGCGAGAACGGCGGCGGGGCGGCCTGGCGCGTCGCCTGGTCGAGCCCGTCCTTCCCGGTCGAGCCAATCCCGGACCTGTACCTCCACGAGACCCGCACGAACGTGCGGCCCGTGGCGAACCTCCAGGCCCCCGCCGCGCTGCCTTCGCGCATCAACCTGACCTGGACCGACAACAACCAGAGCGAGACCGGCTTCGTCGTGCAGCACTCCACCAGCGCGACCGGGCCGTGGACCGACGTCGGTACGGTCCGGGCCAACTGGTCGGAATTCTCGCACGTGGGGACCTTCCCGATCGGTTCGACGCAGTACTATCGCGTCGTCAGCAACGGCCCGGGCGGCCCGGTCAACTCGGCCCCGCTGGCGGTGGTCATCCGCGACCCGGCCACTCCGGGCACCACCCTGCAGCTCAACGGCACCGCCCAGTTCGTTTCGGTGCCGGCGAGCGTGGACCCGGACCAGCAGGCGCTGCGCCTGACGGACAACGTCAACAGCCAGACCGGCACGGCGTTCCTCAGGGACCCGATGACGCTCGACCGCGACTTCAACACCACGTTCCGGTTCTACATCCCGGAGCGCAGCGGCAACCCGGCCGACGGCTTCGCGCTGGTCATGCAGGCGAACAGCCCGAGGGCGGTCGGCGGCGGCGGCGGCTCGATCGGCTACCAGGGCATCGGGAACAGCCTGGGGCTCAAGTTCGACATCTACAACAACATCAACCAGACCGGCATCTACGTGAACGGCGAGGGCGTGGCCGACGACGGCAGCGACATCGGCTTCGAGATCGACAACGGCCGTGTCTACGAAGTCTCCGTCACGGTCGATTCCAACAGCGTGGACAGTGACGGCGACGGCGTCGTCACTGCCGCCGACGTGAACGACGCGATCGTCGTCCGCATCACCGACACCACCGACCCGACCATCACGTTCGAGCAGCGGTACGAGGGCGACCACCAGTCCCTGCCGTTCGACATCAGCGCGTTGCTCGGCGGTGCTACGACACCGTCCCCGTACGGCTTCCTCGGCTTCACCGGGGCGACCGGCGGCGAGAACGCCGAGCAGGTCATCACCGACTGGACGGTCGCGGGCGTCGAGATCCCGCTCTTCGGTGGCGTCACGCCGTCCCCCGTCACCGGCGTCTTCGTGAGCGGCACCGGGTGGTCCGCGGACTTCCTGGCGGAGCTGGCCGAGGAGAACCTCGGCGGCACGCTGGGCTACCGCATCCAGCCGGGGGCGGCGGGCGAGGACGAGCTGCCCTGGAGCAACATCAACAAGGTGTCGTTCCAGTTCGGCGGCAACAGCCCCGTGACGGTGGCCCAGGACGACCTGGCCTGGGTCAGCGGCAGGAACATCCCCTACGCCGCCACCACCTTCGCGTACGACCCGGCGACGCGGGTGGCGACCTGGACGTTCAACAGGAGCTTCGCCGACTTCACCAGCACCAACCGCCAGACCGCCGACAAGATCAACTTCGCGTTGGACGGCGACGCGGGCGGTGCCAACATCGCCGGCGGCGACTACCGGTTCCGCCTCAACGTGGTGCCGGGCGACGCCAACCGTAACGGCAACGTCAGCCCGACCGACTACGGCAGCGTGCGGAGCGGCATCGGCCGCAACACGCTGGACGAGGGCACGGCGCCCACCAACTACACGGTGTTCAAGGACAT
>Ga0075431_100006881_pt1 | contig 11300 bp, 11 predicted proteins | sample RhiMetdeltSRZDD5_FD_75297 | JGI IMG/M metagenome (GOLD analysis project Ga0075431, IMG submission 75297) | Populus rhizosphere microbial communities from Tennessee, USA - Rhizosphere MetaG P. deltoides SRZDD5 | ecosystem: Host-associated > Plants > Roots > Rhizosphere > Soil | place: USA...
TCGCCGGCGCACTCGGACACGATATCGATCGCGTGAACGAGCAGCTGGAGCGCCGCATCCCTCTTACCTCGTCCATTGCCGAGCTTCTGAGCTGGAAGCCGACGCTCGTCGTGGAGTGTGCCGGCCACGAGGCGCTGGCGGAGCACGGCGCGCAGGTGCTCAGGCACGGGATCGATCTCATCGTCGCGTCGGTCGGCGCGCTCGCGGACGCCGAGCTCGAGCGAGCGCTGCGCGAGGCTGCGGCAGCGGGCGGCGCGCGCATACGCATTCCTTCCGGCGCCATCGGGGGACTCGACGCATTGGCGGCTGCGCGCGTCGGCGGGCTCGACTCGGTCCGCTATGTCGGCCGCAAACCCGTTCAGGCCTGGCGCGGAACGGCCGCCGAACGTGTAGTGGATCTCGACCGGTTGGACGAGGCGGCCGTGATATTCGAAGGCAGCGCGCGCGAAGCTGCGCTGACGTACCCACAGAACGCGAACGTCACCGCGGCAACAGCGCTAGCGGGCGTCGGTTTCGATGCGACACGCGTGACGCTCTTTGCCGATCCGCATGCCCGCGGTAACGAGCACGAGATCGAGGCGCAGGGACGCTTCGGGATGATGAAATTCAGCGTCGTTAACGCGCCTCTGCCCGAAAACCCGAAGACCTCGAGCCTTGCTGCGTACAGTCTTCTGCGCTGCGTCCTTGCGCTGACGGACACCATTCAATTCTGACATACCGACAAGGGGAAACCGAACGTGGCGAAGCTTCAGTTGAGCCTCGGGTGTTGCGATTACGACCGCACGAAAGCGATTTTCGACGGCCGCGCGCCGATAGAAGGCTGCGACGTCGTGCCTGTCGCGATCGAACCGGAGGAAGCGTTCCACCGCGCGTTCTCTTCGCAGGAATTCGATGTCTCCGAAATATCGATCAGCAGCCACACGCTGATGACGTCCCGCGGCGAAAACGCGTACGTCGGCATTCCGGCTTTCGTGTCGAGGCTTTTCCGGCACTCGGGCATCTACATACGCACCGATCGCGGCATCGAGCGTCCGCAGGACCTCCAGGGGAAGACGATCGGCTTGCCGGAATATCAGATCACGGCGAATGTCTGGATCCGCGGCATTCTCCAGGATGACTACGGCGTGAAGCCGGAGACCATACACTGGCGCCGCGGCGGACTCGAAGAGCCGGGACGCGGAGAACGCGCGCCGCTGAAGCTCCCATCGAACGTCGACCTGAAGCAGGTTGCGGACGGCAAGACCCTGTCGGGCATGCTCGAAGCGGGCGAGCTCGATGGCGTGATCAGCGCCCGCGCGCCGTCGTGTTTCGAGCGCGGTGCGCCGAATGTAGCGCGCCTTTTCCCGGATTACCGGCGCGCGGAAGAGGATTACTACAGGCGTACGAAGATCTTCCCGACGATGCACATCATCGGCATTCGAAAGACGCTCGTGGACCGGCATCCCTGGCTTCCGGTGAGCGTTTTCAAAGCGTTCATCCGCGCGAAAGAGCTCACGATGTACGAGCTCGGGCAGATCGGGCACCTGTTCGTGAGCCTGCCGTGGGGCGTGTCCGAGTTCGAGGCTGCGCGCCGTCTGATGGGTAACGACTACTGGAGCTACGGGTTCGAAGCGAACCGTCATGCGCTCGAGACCTTCACGCGGTACCACCACGAACAGGGTCTCTCCGCGCGCAAGGTCGGGTCAGAGGAGCTCTTCGCGCGCTCGACACTTGATCTCACAAAAATTTAGGAGATCGACTGTCGATCTCACCAAGATTTAGGAGCGGGAGAATGGTTGATCTCACGCGCGCATACGCGCGCATCGCAGCGGGCGCGGCGCTCGCGGCCGTATTCTGCGCGGCAACCGCCGCGGAAAACACCGCTTATCCGAACAAGCCGATCCGGATGATCGTGCCGTTTCCGCCGGGCGGCGGGACTGATTTCGTCGCGCGCGTGATCTCGCCGTCGTTGACCGAGGCGCTCGGGCAGAACGTGCTTATCGACAACCGCACCGGCGCGCAGGGTGTCGTCGGCACGCAAATCGCAGCGCAGGCGGCGAACGACGGCTACACGATCGTGATCGTCGATGCTGCGACCGTGATCGCGCCGGCGATGATGGACAAAGCGCCCTTCGACGTGGCGAAAGACTTCGCGCCGATCGGTATGCTGGTCGAGCAGCCGTACCTGATCACGGTGCACCCTTCCGTGCCGGCGAAAAACCTCGGCGAGTTCGTGAAGCTCGTGCAGGCGAATCCGGGCAAGTACAACTTCGGCTCCGGTGCTGCAATTGCGCACGTTTCCCAGGAAGTCTTCTATTCGCTCGCGAAGCTCAAGATGACGCACGTGCCGTATCGCGGCACCGGGCCCTTGATGACGGCGATCGTGGGCAATGAAGTGCAGGCGACGTTTTCAGGGCCGGGTTCGGCTTTGCCGATGGTGAAATCGGGGCGTCTGCGGCCGCTTGCCGTGACGACCCTGAAACGCTCGCGCGAGCTGCCGGACGTGCCGACTCTGGACGAGCTCGGCTACAAGGGCTTCGAGATTCGCGGCTGGTACGGGCTGCTCGCGCCCGCCGGCACGCCGCGCCCTATCGTGACGCGTCTCAACAGCGAGTTGAACAAGGTGCTCTCGAGCGGACCGGCGTCGCAGGCACTGCGGCAACGCGGCCTCGATCCCGCCCCCGTTTCGCCGGACGAATTCCGTAAGTTCCTGCTGGGCGAAGTCGTGCGCTGGTCGAAAGCGGTCAAGGATTACAACGTGAAACCGGCCGAGTAAGGCCGGGGGGGAACAGCACATAGCGAACTCCCACGCCGCTTCCGCAATCGACTGGTCCCGCTTCGCTCCGGGGCTTTTCGTCCTCCTGTGGAGCACCGGCTTCATTGGCGCGAAGCTTGGCGTGCCTTATGCCGAGCCTTTCACGTTCCTGTGCCTGCGCTTCGTGTTCGTCATTCTGCTCATGCTGCCGCTCGCGTTTTTTCTGCACGTTCGCTGGCCGTCGAGCCCGCAGGAAACGGGGCACATAGCGGTTTCCGGCGCGCTCCTGCAGGGAGGTTATCTCGGCGGGTGTTATGCGGCGATCTATCACGGAATGCCGGCCGGCATGGTCGCGCTGATCGTCGGTCTTCAGCCGATCGTCACCGCCTTTGCGGCGGCACCGCTGCTGGGCGAGCGCGTCGGACGGATGCAATGGCTTGGCCTCACGCTGGGATTTGGCGGCGTTCTGCTGGTCGTGTGGGAGAAGCTCGCGGTCGATCTCCTGACCGGTACGAGCATCGCATGGGCGGTGCTCGCGCTGGTGGGCATCACCGCCGGCACGGTGTATCAGAAGCGCTACTGCCCGAGCTTCGACCTTCGCGCGGGCTCGCTCATCCAGTTCGGGACGGCGCTGCTGCTTCTCATGCCGCTTTCGCTTTTCGTTGAAACGCACGAGGTGCGCTGGTCCGGTGAATTCATATTCACGCTGGCGTGGCTCGTCATTGTGGTCTCGGTGGGCGCAATCTCGCTTCTCTTCTATCTCATCGAGCACGGTGAAGCGACGCGCGTGGCGACCCTCTTTTATCTCACCCCCCTCACGACCGCCCTGATGGCGTTCCTGTTGTTCGGCGAGAAGCTCGGAACGCTCGCGCTCATCGGAATGCTCGCCGGGATCACGGGGGTCGCACTCGCGACGCGCAGACCAGGGGTCGTGACACCGGAGCCGTGAGAGGTACCGTGATGGCGATGGTGCAGTGGTTATCGCACGAGCAGCACCGGCACACGCGAGTGGTTGAGCGCGCCGTTCGCGACGCTTCCGAGCAGCGCGCGCTCCAGACCCGTTACAGCGCGCGCCCCCATGACCAGCAGGTCGGCGCGGTGATCATCGACTGCGCTCAAAAGCCTCTCGAGCGGAGCACCCACGCGCACTTCGCCTTTCGCAGACCAGCCACACCGGGCCACGCGGTCGGTCGCCGCGGCGAGTAATTTTTCGGATTCGCGCCGTCGTTCCGCATTAAACACTTCCACTTCGTGTCTGAGGTGTGCGCGCGCATGCGCCGGCAGAAGGGAAGTGGATGCGGGGAGGGGGACTGGCTCTACGACGTCGACTAAGACGATTTCGTGCTCGCGCCCTGCTTCGAGCGAGCACATGAAGTCGATGGCGCGGTCGGCGTTGGGTGAGGCGTCGAAGCCGACCACAAAACGGCAAATCGCGGGTTGTGCTTCCCGCACGACAAGCACCGGGCATGCTGCACGGGCTGCAACGGCGCGTGAAACACTGCCTGCGAGCACCCGATGGAACGTGCCGTGGCCGCGCCAGCCCAGTGCAATCAGCGTGGCGTCGAATGCCTCCGCTTCGCAGAGAATGCCATCCACAGGCTGCTGATCCACGACTACCACGTCGGGATTTGGCCACCGCGACGAGAGCGCCTGCCGAGCGCTTTGTGCGACGGCACCGTAGTGTTCGTTCAGTGCTGCGACCGCAGCTTCCGATTCAGGACGTATCCACTCGGTTCGGGCGATGACCGCCCGTACGCGCGCGGCAGCTGTCCATGGCATCATGCCGGCTGTTCCCAACGCTGCCTGCGCCGAGGGCGAGCCGTCGGTTGCAACGAGTATTCGATGACCTTTCGAAACACTCATGGTTATCTCCGCGTGGGGGGATCATCGAAATGTTGTGCCTGCCTGGAATGTACTAACTCAATGCGGATGCAGACCTGATGTAAGTCAGCTCGAGCGAGCGGCGCCGCGGCTATTCTCGACCTATGTGGGTTCATCGAGGCGCACCTCGGTCGAAGTCCGCTAAAGCCACCGTATGCCGAGGCTTGCGGCCTCACCTGCTCGCGCACGGCGTCGTGGATCAGGGCTGGTGTAAGTTGATGGCGCTCGTGCTGGGCGCTGCGGTTTTTGCGTTCACTTTCTTCACTTATCGGGCTGACATCCGCGAGGCGCGCGCTCGCGTGTCAACCGGCAGCACGCTTGTGCAAACGCGGTGTGGACTGATCGAGTACGCGGCGATCGGACATGGACCGCCTGTACTCGTCATCCACGGCGCCGGAGGCGGCTACGACCAGGGGCTCGAGTTCGCACGCGCGTTGACGAGCGCAGGGTTTCGGGTGATTGCAATGTCGCGCTTCGGTTACCTGCGGACGCCGTTGCCCGAAAATGCTTCCGCCGCCGCGCAGGCGGACGCGCACGCATGCCTGCTCGACGCCCTGAACATTCCGCTCGCGGCTGTGGTGGGCCTCTCGGCGGGCGCCCCGTCGTCGATGCAATTCGCGCTTCGGCACTCGGACCGTTGCGACGCGCTCGTCCTCGTGGTGCCGGCGGCGTACGTGCCGCGTCCCGGCGGCACGGCGCCAGTGCACCCGGCGCCGGCCACCGAGTTTCTCTTCGAGACCGCGCTCAGGTCGGACTTTCTTTTCTGGGCTGCGACCCGGCTCGCACGCTCCACCGTCGTCCGCGGATTACTCGCCACACCGCCGACAGTGGTCGAGAACGCCAGCCCTGACGAACAGGCGCGGGTCGCCGAGATCATGGAGCACATCCTGCCGGTGAGCGCGCGTCGCGGGGGCTTGCTGAACGACGCGAAAGTGACGTCGTCGCTGGAGCGCTACGATCTGGAGCGGATTACGACCTCGACGCTCCTCATCAGCATGGCTGATGACCTGTTCGGCACTTTCGAAATTGCGCGGTACACAGCCGAACACGTGCCGCGCGCACGGTTCATTTCATATCCGAGCGGAGGCCACGTCGCTGTCGGGCACCAGCCGGAGATCATGTCCGAGATCGCTGCTTTCCTGAAGACGAGCCGGGCGCAATGAAGGCTATCGGACTGATCTGCGTCAGCATGCGCATGCCCCTCACGCAGTAGGGTGAACTCGGGAGCAACTGCCGATAAGCGAGGCATGTATGGAAATGACCGATCGCAAACTGACCGTCCGCGCTGAGACAGACACATTGACAACGGAAGCCGTGGCTGTGGCGCCGCAGGAGATTCGGCGTCTTGCCGAGTGCTGCGCGTTCTTCAAAGCCGGGAAGTACCGGGCCGCAGAACCTGGAACGATACGAAAGAGCGATGTAAAGAGCGCCGAAGAAGAGATCGCGGGCATTATCAGAGACGCCTGCAAAGGTCGCTGATCTAAGGGATCCGCCCGGGGGCCCAAGAATTCATTTCTTCGGCGCTCGCGCGCGTTTCGCCTGCTGCTCGCGCACGAGCAGCACCGGCACCGGCGCTTCACGCAACACGCGCTCGGCATCGCTCCCGAGAAGCAGCCGGTTGACGCCCCGGCGGCCATGCGTACCCATGACGATCAGGTCCGCGCTGAATTTCTTTGCCTCGTCCAGTATCGCCTGCGACACGACACGGCCACGCCCTTCGACGATTGTCGTATCCGCCCGAACGCCTGCCTTCCTGGCGAGCGCGCCGGCTTCTGCAATCGCTTTCTTGCCGGTGTCTCGCATCGAGTCGATCACCGTGGTGACATCGGCCGGATAGCCGTAGATCATCGACAGGACTGCCATTTCGTCTACAACGCTCAGCACGCGCACACGAGCATGCTGATCCTTCGCAAGGGCGAGGGCATGCCGCACACCGAGCGTCGATGTTGCGCTTCCGTCCACCGGTACCAGTATGCGCCGATACATCGTGTTGACTCCTGATGGGGTGACACGCTCATGTTATCGGGCGTCATCAGCGCGGATGCTGATGTGTGTCAGACCGGGTGCCATCACGTTCTCCCATCGGCCGCGCCGCCAAATGATCCATGTCAGCGAACAGAGCCGAAAATCGCCCTAGTATTTGACTCCGCGGTGTAATTCGATGGAGCAGATCTCAGTGCCCTGGACAACGGATCGATATCCGGCATCGATGAAAAACCTTCTCCCACTCGTGCGCGAGAAGGCGATCGTCATCGCGAACGCACTGCTCGAGGAAGGTTACCCTGAAGGTCAGTGCATCCGCATCGCGATCGCCCGTGCAAAAGAATGGGCCGGCCGGCAAGGATTCGCCAACTCGACGTCCCCCGGGTCGAAACTCCGCTACCACTGACCGGGTCTGACAGACAGCCGAGCGGTGCGAGCAGGGCCGTTGCAGGGACGGCGCCCACACATCGATCGGGCCAGATGGGCACGGTCATCTCAGCTCGCGCCTCCCATGCAGCCGATAGGGCTGTCACATGATCTGGATCATGGGAAAGCCGAAGTGCCCGGCAGGATAATGTACTGAAGCCGCAGTGGTCTTTTGCAGAGGGTTAGCGTGCTGAAGGCAAGTGCAGGAACGGGCGCCCCGCGGATCGGAGCTGAAGCCGCCTCCGAACTGCAATCAGGGTGTCGGCTGGCTGCCTGCGCAACATGCGGCTTGAGGAGCGGTTGTCTGCCGCAAGACCTCGGACCCACCGATCTCGATGCGTTTTCCGCAATGGCTCGACTGAAGCGGAAAATCCACCACGGCTCATCGCTCTTCTCTGCTGGCGATGCCCTTACCGCGGTCTACATCGTACGGAGCGGCACGTTCAAAACCGTGTCGGTCTCGCGCGAAGGTCATCCGAAGATCACAGGCTTCTACCTTCCAGGCGACGTTATGGGCCTGCATGCGTTAAGCGCGGGCGTTTACTCGTCCGATGCTATCGCGCTCGAGGACAGCGAAGTGTGCGTGCTTCCGATACACCAACTCGAGTCCATGCTGACCGCGATGCCGATGCTTCAGCGACAGTTCATTCGTGCACTGTCCGACGCCATTTCACGCGACCGGTGCCTGCTGCTCCTGGGCTGCATGGATGCGGAACAGCGTGTCGCGCGGCTGCTCGTCAGCCTGGCCGACCGCTATCACCGGCTGGGCTACGCGCGGGACGCACTGCTTTTGCACATGACTCGCGACGACATAGCCAGTTACCTGTGCCTGTCTTCGGAGACCGTGAGCCGCGTCATGTCGCGCCTGCAGCGCAAAGGCCTGCTGACGGTGCACCAGCGTCACATCGATTTCACTGATTCGCACCGGCTCGCCGAAACATCGGCGTGGTGAGCTTCATGCCGCGCGATTAGTGCGTATGACCAACGGCTTTCTGCGGGCGCGCTCATGCTTCCAGCGCCGCCTCGGACGGATTGGGCCCATGCCCTGCGCGCCGCCGGGCGCCGAAGAGCACATGTAAGACCGTCGCGAGGCCGACCACATCGAGCGCTCTGCGACCATCCAGCGCAACGACGGGAAGGTCTTCCGCTTCGGCAACCGGTTCGGCCGTAGCGAGCTGATGCTCCAGCACGGCGAGGCTGGCCTCCGACGGATCGTTTGCCCGCGCGACGCGGGCCATGATTCGTGTGCGCAGCAAGGCTTGGGGTGTCGACACATCGATCAGCGCAATCGGAACGCCCATGCTCGTGGCCAGGTCACGGAGCGCAGCCCGGTGAGCGCGCCGCAGGAAGCTCGCATCGACGATGGCCGTATAGCCGGACGTCACAACGATACGGGCGGCCTGGGCCAGCCTTGTGTACGTCGCTTGCGTCGCGTCCTGGCCATAGAGCCCACTGGAGACAGTCGAATGGCTTTGCGCGAGAGGCGAAAGACCGTGAAGCCGTTTGCGTTCGACATCCGAGCGTAAACGCAATCCGCCAAGTTCCTGCGCGAGGGACAAGGCCATCGTGCTCTTGCCGGATGCGCAGAAGCCGTGCATCAACAGGATCGCGGGCTGGCCGAGGGTGGTGCAGCGCTGCGCTAGCGCTAGGTACGACTGGTAGGCACTCCTCAGGCGCGATGCCTCGGCGCGATCGAGATTCCCCTGACAGGCCCGGATGAGATGGACCTTCGCTCGCACCATCGCACGATAGACGACATAGAAGCGCAACACCGAGAGGCCCGAGTACACGCCATTCGCCTCGAGGTACGCATTCAGGAATCGCCAGGCGAGGGCGTCGGCGCCGCAGTCGAGGAGGTCCATGAACAGGAAAGCGACCTCGTTCATGACGTCAGTCCAGCGCAAGGCAGCATTGAATTCAATGCAGTCGAATGGCACGAGCTCGCCATCGAGCTCCACGATGTTACGCAGATGGAGGTCGCCATGGCACTCGCGTGTCATGCCCGCTTCGCGGCGCTCGTGGAATTCGCTGTAGCGCAGAATGAATTCGCGCTCCGTCCAGTCCCGTATCGACACGAGCGCATGATCCAAGTGCGGCTCCGGCAGCATCGCAGCGATTTGGTCGAAGTTCTGGCAGGCCTCGCGCAGTATGGCGGCGGTTGTGGCATATGGAAGATCCGGCGGCGCCGGCACCAGGTCTGCGTGGAATCGGGCGAGTCGCCTGCCTAGCCGCTCGACCAGCTCTCGCGTAAGACGACCGTCAGCCAGCATGCGCGTTGCGAGCGCCTCCTGTGGGAAACGATGCATGCGCAGCGCGTACTCGGCGACGGGACCGGGCCCGCCGATGTGAAGACCTTCCGGAGAACCGCGGATCTCTACCATATCCACGTAGATCTGCGGGGCGAGCCGGCGGTTGAGCCTCAGCTCTTCCTCGCAAAAATGACGGCGCTTCTCGAGCGTGGTGAAGTCGACAAAGCCGAGATCGACCGGTTTCTTTATCTTGTAGGCGTATGCGCCCGCGAGGAACACCCACGAGATGTGAGTCTCCAGCATCTCGACGTTTTCAGCCGGATGCGGGTAAGCGTCGGGCCGCAGCAGTGCTGCGATCACCGGAGAAGCAGCCGGAGAGAGCGGCACGTTCATGTCATCGACTCCGATGGCGCGCTGGAAAACGCAGCGCGACAAACGCGGATCTACAATAATTCTCCAGCGGATGCCTCCCGGCGCGTCTGATCTGCGTCAAAGTTCACTCCTCTCCGTGGAACGCTGGTCGAGGTGATCCAGGTCAATGCGCGTGTCGGGTTCTGAGCGAGCATTGGTCCACGCACTGCATTAACGCGAGAATCGCGGCAATGACATGACTTCAACCGTCGTCGGAGTTCCCCGCGAGATCAAGGACCATGAATACTGCTTGGTGGCGTGCCTGGAGTTCCTCCCGCCCGAGTCGTAATCATCGGAGGCGGTACGGTCGGTCAGAGCGCCGCGCGCGTGGCGATTGGAATGGGCGCTCACGTGACATTGCTCGACCGCGATCCGGCTCGCCTCGCGCGCCTCGAAGAGATATTCGGCACGCGTCTTGTAACCGTCGTCTCGAGCGCAGGGGCGATCGAGAACGCCGTTGTCCAGGCCGATCTCGTGATCGGCGCCGTGCTCGTGCCGGGTAAGCGTGCTCCCACGCTCGTGCGGCGCGAGCATTTGAGACAGATGGCGGGCGGTTCGGTTCTGGTCGATGTTGCGATCGACCAGGGCGGCATTGCCGAAACCTCACGTCCGACCTCGCACAGCGCGCCGCTGTACGTGGAGGAGCGCATCGTTCATTATTGCGTGACCAACATGCCTTCGGCGGTTGCGCGCACCGCGACGCTCGCGTTGACCCAGGCGACGCTGCCGTTCGTGCTCGAGCTCGCGAGCCTCGGTCTGGACGATGCGTTGCGCGCGGATCCAGCGCTTGTGCCAGCTCTGCAGGTGCATGCAGGCCGCGTGACTCACGCCGGCCTCGCGCAGGACACCGGACGCGACTTTCAGCAAATTCCCTCGCGTTTCTCGTCGAGCTCAGCGTGACTGACGTCATATTGGTTATCGTGTTCACGTTCGTCGCCGATATCGCTGTGAACCATGCATCCTATCGTGCGGGTATACGAGATACGAGGTGGTAGCGGCCACGTAGCCATTTGTAACGGTTCGCCTGATCCATGTCATATGCGCTGATCGGCGTTAGGGCATTGTTGCTATCGGGCGCTGGAACCCACACCGCAGCCGTCCGCGCAGGCTCTATGAACGTGTGTGCAGAGAGGTGATTCATGATGCGCGTCTTCGGCTTCGATGCTTACTCGCCCGAGCAGATCGCCAATCGGGTGCAAGAGAGCGGCGTCGCGAAGGCGCGACTTCCCCTTCTGACGCTGACCATGCTCGGCCTGCTCGCGGGCGCCTTCATTGCGCTCGGCGCGCTTTATTACACGATCGTCGCCAGCGATGACACGCTTGGATTTGCGGTTACACGGGTACTCGGCGGGCTGGTCTTCTCTGTCGGGCTCGTGCTCGTCATCGTGGCCGGCGGCGAGCTTTTCACGGGAAACAACCTGCTTGCGATGGCATGGGTGGATGGCCGCATATCGATACGGGAATTGTTGAGAAACTGGTCCGTCGCATTGGCGGCAAATGCTGTCGGCGCCGCGGGCGTGGCGCTGCTCGTTCTGCTGTCCGGGCATACTGAAATGAATGGCGGCGCTGTCGCAGCTACCGCGGTGCGGATTGCCGCCGCGAAGACTTCTCTGCCG
>Ga0075431_100006882_pt1 | contig 11299 bp, 9 predicted proteins | sample RhiMetdeltSRZDD5_FD_75297 | JGI IMG/M metagenome (GOLD analysis project Ga0075431, IMG submission 75297) | Populus rhizosphere microbial communities from Tennessee, USA - Rhizosphere MetaG P. deltoides SRZDD5 | ecosystem: Host-associated > Plants > Roots > Rhizosphere > Soil | place: USA...
AGCCCGGTTTCATCGACGTCAAGCTTGTGAAGTTGCGTTCGACACTCATGGGAAAGGCGCCTGAAAATGTCAACTACCGTTTTGTGCTGAATTTCCAAAGTGAGGAACTGCGGCAGAAGTGGGTCTCATCCCCGTTGCACCAAAAAGTGTGGCCGCCCATGGAAAATTGGCTGCGGTCAAAAAACTATACCGTCATGTTGTTCGACGTCCAGGAGTAAAAGAGATGAAAGCATTCTGGGTGGCTTTTTTGATGATCTTTCCGATCATCGGGCGCGAACCTCTGGCGCAGCGAATTGTGAAGACGGATCCGGCGAAATACAGAGTTTCGAAGGCTGTCCACAAGGGCCCGGGGCAGCTCGATTACATGGGTCTGTTTGATAGCCATAGCCTGGACACCAATCTGTATTTCCTCCATCGGGGAATCATTCAACCCAAGAGCGGGATCGGCCATCACTTTCACAATAACTGTGAGGAGATGTTCGTCATCTTCGACGGCGAAGCGCAATTCACCATTAACGGTCGCACGTCGCTGTTGAAAGGGCCGGCGGGCGCCCCCTGCCGGTTGGGGAGCTCGCACGCGATCTACAATCCGACCGATAAGCCGGTCCAATGGATGAATATCAACGTCAGCGTGCTAAAGGGAGAATACGACGCCTTCGATCTCAACGACGGCCGCGTGGACGTGCAGCTCGATCCAATACCGGTGTTCATGACCATGTCGCTCGACCGCGCTCTGCTGCGCCCGATCGAAGCCATGAACGGCGGCAAGGGATCGGCTCAGTACCGCCGCGCGCTGGCGCCGAGCGTATTCGCCGGGCCATGGGCCTATGTGGATCATCTGGTTCTACCTCCTGGCGCGTCGACCGGCTCGCACATGCATCGCGGCGTCGCCGAGTTCTACTACGTGATGAGCGGCAGCGGATCGGTTACCACGTCGCAGATGAGGCAAGCTCCGGAGACCGCGACGATTCAAACGGGCGACGCCATTCCGATTCAGCTCAGCGAGGCGCACTCGTTTACCAATACCGGCAATCAGCCGCTCGAGTTCCTTATCGTTGGCGTGGCCAGGGAAAAGAGCAAAGAGCTCGATACCATCGACCTGCAGAATGCAGCGGCCCCTCGACGTGGTAGCAACTGACGCCGATCCTGTGACTTTGAGCTACTGGATTAATTCCAGTGGAACTGTCTTGCGCATCGGCGGCCCATGGGACGCATGGTTGCGCGATGATGGCGAGCTTCCCGATCACTGTCGTCAAGCCAAAGTCATCGGCAATAGTCTGTTCTCATTCGTCGAGAACGAAGGTGTCCGCCATGTTTACCGCACCGTGCACACGCGAGTTTTAGATACCGGCCGGACGATTGAATTCCCTTTTCGCTGTGATAGTCCGTGGCTCAGGCGTGAAATGAAGATGAGGATTGCTCGGGATGGGAATGCGCTGCGATACGATTCCACGATCATCGGCGTGACCCGGCGCCAGCGTCCTCTGCCACAGCCGACTCCAGCCGCACCCGACCTAATTGCGATGTGTAGCTTCTGCAAAGCCTATCGTTTTCCGGTCGAATCGCCGCACTGGAAGGAAATTGAGTCGCTTTTCCTTGAGTCACACCTACCAACTCATTTCTCGATTACCCACGGCATGTGTGAACGATGCTACAAATTATGGTCAGTTGAATCGTGACGCTTGTGACTTACACCAACGAGGGCTCCGGTTCCAAAACTGCGGGCGCGGTCACAATCTCTTTCGTCGGGTCGATGAAGAGGTACAGTACGGCACTGAGCAGCAACATGCCGGCGAGCGGAATCAGGGTACTGTTGTAATTGTTATTAAACCAGTAGACCAGGGCGTAGCCGAAGATGGAACTGGAGATGAACGAGCCGATCTGACCGGCCATGTTCATCGCGCCCGATATTGTTCCGGCGTGTTGACCGCCGACGTCCAGGCATAAGGACCAGCTCGCCGGCAGCATGCAATCCATACATCCGTATCCGAGGGAAAGAAAGTAAACTGCCTGATAGCGATCCTCGGTGAGCGCCGTGGCAAGCATGCAGACAGCCGATAGGGCAAGGCCGGTAAAGCCGACCGAGAGGCGGCCGATTTTGAGACCGAAGCGCTTCACAAGCCGATCGCTGAGCCACCCGCCGAACAGATTGCCGCAGATACCTGCGACAAACGGCAACATGGCGTAAGTCCGCAGTTCATCCTCGCTGAAACCACGTCCCTTAGCTAAGTAAGTAGGCATCCAACTGAGATAGAAAAAGCTGCCCCAGCAGTAGGTGTGATACATCAGCATGATCATCCACAGATTGCGGCTGCGCAATGCGATTCCCCAGGAAATGCCTTTGTGCGCGACCGGTACGGGCTTGCCGATTTCCACTAACTCGTCCTGAGTAACGCCGGGTTTCTCAGCCGGTGTGTCCCGATACCACGCGTACCAGACGAGCGCCCAAACGATTCCAATGATCCCCAGAAAGAAGAAAGAGACTCGCCAGCCGTAGGCTTGCTGAAGGGGAATAACCAGCCACGGAGCAATAGCGCCTCCGAGACGGCTGGCCATCCAGACGACGCCGTGGGCCCGGCCGCGCTCCTCCTTGGGAAACCAGCGGGAAATGCTGGACGAGCTATTTGGATAAGCGCCGGCTTCACCAGCGCCGAACATGAACCGGGATATTAGGAGCTGCGGGTAATTCGAGACGAAACCTGTCACCGCGGTGAACACGGACCACCACGCCACAATACGGGTGAGTATCCGGCGAGGGCCCAACCGGTCTCCCATGGATCCGGTCGGAATCTCGAAAGCAGCATACGAAAGGGCGAACACGCCGAGCACGAGGCCCCATCGCTCGGGACTGATATTGAGATCCGCCTGGATGCGTCCGCTCGCCAAACCGATTGCTACGCGGTCCAGGTACGTGATGATCGAGAGCATGAATAACAAAAAAAGGACGCGATTGCGATAGCGCATGCGCAGATTATGTCACACCTAGAGCTGGAGGCGTCCCTGATGGGAGCGCTTGCAAGCGCTTCGCAAACCCTTGCGCTTAGTCTTTGAATTTGATAAGGATACCTGCACGTTGGGCGAAATTGTATTCTGATTGGTGAATCCTCAATGAATCGACGATCGCTTCTCAAGACTCTCGCGGCTCCCGTCGCGCTCGGACTGGTCCGTCCCCGGCGATCAGAGGCAGCGCTACCGAAGGCGAAAATCACGCGCGTGCGCATCTATTTGCCGCCGAATCTGAATCAGACGCTTAACCAGAGCAACATGCTGGCGACGGTCGAGACTGATATCGGGATTACCGGAATCGGAGAAGGTGGCACGAAGGACTTGCTCGAACAGTGCGCTGGCAGCCTGATCGGGAAGAACCCGTTTCAAATCGAAAAGATCTGGCAGCACATGTACATCGACTGGTTCTATCCGCCCGGCCGCGAAAAGATCCATGCTCAAGGCGCGCTCGACATGGCGCTGTGGGACATCAAGGGCAAGGCGCTCAAGCTGCCGATTCATGAGCTTTTGGGCGGCACGGTTCGCAATCATGTCGAATGCTATCCCACCGGCGGCATCGGCCCGGCGCCGAGCAGCGCCTCGGATCCTTTTACGCGCATTCGCGAAAGCGCCAAGGCGGTGATGGAGGCGGGATTCCGATGCTATCGCATGGATGCAGGCGCGGGCGGCCCTCTGACCAACAACGTTTTCAACACGCATGAACGCGTGCGCGTCGTGGCCAAGGCGTGCAAGGCGGCGCGCGAGGGTGTCGGCGAAAACGGCGATTGGATGATCGACCTGCATCAAAAGTTCGATTACGCCGATGCGCTGCGATCCTGCAGGCTCATGGAGGAGTACGAGCCGTACGTGGTCGAAGACCCCGTGCGCGACGAGCACGCCCACATGTACATCCCGAAGCTGCGGATGATGACTTCCGTTCCGCTCTGTCACGGCGAGGAGTGGGGCCAGCGCTATGACTTCTATAAGCTGGTCGAGAGCGGCGACATCGATTATATCCGGGCCACATTACCCAACGTTGGCGGCGTCACCGAGATGGTGAAAGCCATGGCGCTGTGCGAGACGCACGCCGTGGGAATCATTCCACATTTCACCGGCCCCGTGTCGACCGCAGCCTTGTGTGGCGTGCTGTCCACGTTCTCGGGACCCGTGATGGTGGAAGGCGCCCAACGGCCGGCGCCGTCCTATCTTCCTGAGTGTCACGATTTCAAGAATGGCAAGCTCTGGCCGAATGAACGACCGGGCTTGGGCGTAACCCTCGACGTGGCTGGCGTCAAGCAGATCGGCGAAGTCACGCAGCCGGGCGCATCGCGAATTTACTACAGGCCGGATGGCTCGCTCACCCACTGGTAGGCAGCGCTTTTAAGGCTCCGTTAAATTTTTTCAAGTAGGCTCTGTCAAGCGCATGTGCAAGCGATTGCATTAGTGGTCATTCAGGACGTCGAAACAAGTTCCTCGTGTCCTTGCGCTCCACTACAGCCGTGTGTCATAATCGGCGAGCAATTTTTGGAAGCGCTTACAGGCGGTCAGAGCGGACAGTCCGTCGTTCAGGATTCAAAAGGCGACTTCCTGGTGTTCCACGCTTATAATGGCGCAAACGGCAGGCCGTTTCTGCAGATTTCGACATCGCTTGGGAAGACGGCTGGCCTCGCGCCGGAACGCTACCGGAGGCCGGGAAGGAGAAACTTCAATGAGTAACGAAACCAGACTCTCGCGACGTAGCTTTTCGACGGCGCTCATTGCCGCGCCATATCTCGCGCTGGCCCAGCAAACGCCGCTCCGCGCCCGAGTCAAGATCGACACCGAGCGGGTCATCGATGACATTGATCCCAAGATCTACGGCAACTTCATCGAGCATCTGGGACGCTGTATCGACGGCGGCATATTCGAGGAGAAGTCGCCGCTCTCAGATTCGAGCGGGTTTCGCAAAGACGTGTTCGAGGCAGCCAAGAAACTCAATGTCACGAACCTGCGGTGGCCAGGTGGAAACTTTTCATCGAATTACCACTGGAAAGACGGCATCGGCCCGCGCGACAAGAGGCCACCGCGGCTCGAAATGGCCTGGGGCACGGTGGAGAGCAACCGTTTCGGAACGCACGAGTTTCTCGAGTACGCAGAAAAATTGGGCACGGAACCATATATATGCGTCAACCTCGGCACCGGCAGTTGGACCGATGCCCAGCAGTGGGTGGAGTACGTCAACTCTTCTCAGGACACTGCGATGACACGCCTGAGGAAAGAGAACGGCCGCCGGGATCCGTGGAAAGTAACTTATTGGGGGCTTGGGAACGAAATGGATGGGCCGTGGCAAATGGGCCATCGCACGGCGGATGACTATGGCAAATTCGCGCTCGAAGCGGCAAAGCTGATGAAATGGACCGATCCGAGCATCAAGCTGATCGCAGCCGGATCGTCGCACTTTGCCAGCGGAATCGATTGGATCGGTTGGAACAGGACCGTCCTCGAGTATCTCAAGAGGCACATCGAATACCTGGCGATTCATCTATATGTGGGCAATCGTGACAACGATTATCCGGAGTTCCTCACCAGCTCGATCGATCTAAATGAGCGGATCAAGACGACCGAGGGAATCATTAACGCGGCGATGTCCGGCGAGCCGCGCGACCGGAAAATCCACATCGCCTGGGACGAGTGGAACGTCTGGTATCGCGCTCGCGGCGCTCAGCAACGGGGGCGGAGAATTCTCGAGGAGCGCTACAATCTGGAAGATGCGCTTGTCGTGGCAACGTTCTTGAACTCGTTCGTCAACAATGCTCACATCATCAAGATCGCCAATATGGCGCAACTGGTGAACGTGATCGCGCCGATCTTCACCGATGAGAAGCGGATGTTCCTGCAGACCATCTACTACCCGCTGGCGCTGTTCGCTAACAACACAAAAGGCAAAGCGCTGGAATTGTACGTGGACTCGCCGAAGTACAAGAGCAAGCGGTTTGGCGACGTACCTCACCTGGATGCTTCGGCCGGCTATGACAACGGCTCGCTCGTCTTGAACGTCGTCAACCGGCACAAGGACCAGGCAGTTGAGACGGAATTCGAGAGTCAGGACAAACAGTTCGCCGGACCGATCGAGATCGCCGAAGTCAACGGGCCCGATATCAAGTCGGAGAACAGCTTCGATTCGACCACGGTGAAGACCACGCAGCGAACCGGTAAAGCGGATGGGCGCAAGTTCCGCTACAGCTTTCCACCTCACTCCTACACGATGCTGAAGGCGAAGCTGACTTGACCGCATTTTCCCTATTGCTGCAAGCTGACGCAGCTCGCTTGATTCGACTCAACTGGGTCGACATGGTGATCATCGTCATTTACTTCGCGGCGGTGCTGGCGATCGGCTTTTATCTGAAAGGACAAGCTGAGACCGGCGAAGACTTCTTTCTGGCCGGGCGGGAGATGACGGCTTGGATCGCGGGCCTAAGTTTTCTTTCGGCCAATCTGGGATCGCTCGAATTAATGGGATGGGCCGCGGCGGCGTATCAGTACGGCATCCTGGCAGCGCACTGGTATTGGATCGGCGCGATTCCGGCGATGCTTTTCCTGGGAATCGTCATGATGCCGTTCTATTACATCAGCAAGACCCACTCGGTCCCCGGGTATCTGAAGCTGCGCTTTGGCGAGCCAAGCCGCGCTCTTTCGGCGATCACATTCGCGTTCATGACCGTGCTGATGAGCGGAATCAATATGTACTCCATGGCGCTGGTGATGAAGGTAGTGCTTGGTTGGGACATCAATTTTAGCATCTGGGTTTCGTCGATCACGGTTGCGATTTACGTGGCGCTCGGCGGACTGAAGTCGGCCATATTCAATGAAGTGCTGCAATTCGTGCTGATCTGGCTGGGCGCGCTGCTGATCCCGATTCTGGGGCTGATAGAGGTCGGCGGCTGGGACAACCTGCAGGCGCGGATCGCGCAGAATCTCGGTAGCGGCGACTATACGCGTCTTTGGAGCACGCTTGGCTCCTTTACCGACAATCCGATGGGCATCCACTGGACGGGCATCGTGCTGGGACTGGGGTGGGTGATCTCGTTCGGCTACTGGACAACGGACTTCCTCGTGGTCCAGCGAGTTCTCGCAGCCAAAGATCTGCGTGCGGCAAAGATGGCGCCGATCATTGGGGCTGCCTTTAAGATGATGGTGCCATTTATCGTCATCCTGCCGGGTCTACTTGGGCTGGCGCTACTGCCCGTCAAGTTGTCCGGAGAGGCGGCGGCGGTCGCAGCCGGCGGACACAGCTATAACGAAGTGCTGCCGCTGATGCTGGCGCGCTACTGTGGGCCGGGACTGCTCGGACTTGGAATCACTGCGCTGATCGCGGGATTCATGTCGGGCATGGCCGGGAACGTGAGCGCCTTTTCGACGGTCTGGACGTACGATATCTACCGCGCCCTCATCCGAAAGAAGGCGAGCGACAGCCACTATGTCAGCATGGGACGCTGGTGCACGATCATTGGGGTGCTGGTCAGCATCGGCACAGCGTACCTGGTCATGCAGTTCTTGAGCATCATGGACTATGTCCAGGCGCTGTTCAGTTTTTTCATCGCACCGCTCTTTGGCACGGTGATACTAGGCATGCTTTGGGGGCGGGCCACACCAGCGGGCGGCTTCTGGGGATTGCTGCTCGGGACAGTGTCCTCGATCGCGATGTGGGCCTGGGTCAAAATGGATCCGAGCGCCCTTTCGATCATCGCGCTCTCTTCAAACGCCAAGGACATGGCGGAAAATATGTACCGGGCGCTGTGGTCGTGGATCGTGTGCGTAGTCGTTACGGTCGGGGTAAGCCTGATCACCAGACCACTCCCGGAGAAAGAGCTCGTTGGTCTGGTTTACGGATGTACAGAAATTTCGTCCGAGGGCCATTTGCGGCTGTCGGAACGTCCAATGTTTTGGGCGGGCATTGTTTTCGCCGCGTTTGTACTGCTGAACGTTCTTTTCTGGTAGGGGTCATGTTACACGAAAAGCAGCAAATATCGATTTGGTATTTCATCGGCATCCTGGTGCTTATTTACGGCGTGCTGATTTTGGGAGCGGGCGTCGCAGAGTTGTTCGCGCCGCTCGAAAGTCCGCGCGTTCTAGCGGAGCTGCACGTCGGCATTTGGTGGGGCGCGCTACTCGTGATTATCGGCGGAATATACGTGTACTTTTTCCGCCCGGGGAGAGCGGCATGACTTTCGGATTGATCGTCGGGAATCGGGGATTCTTTCCAGATCATCTGGCCAAGACCGGCCGGGAGCAGATGATCTCGGTTCTGAAAAAAGCCGGCCACAGCGTAATCGCACCGGCGCCGGAAGAAACCAAGCACGGGGCGATCGAAACTCGCGAGGAGGCAAAAAAATGCGCGGCGCTGTTCCGCGCCAATCGCGACACGATCGATGGCGTCATTGTTACATTGCCCAATTTCGGGGACGAGAAGGCAATCGCCGAGACGTTGCGCCTGGCCGGTCTCAATACGCCGGTTCTGGTGCATGCGTTTCCTGATACCAGGGGCCAAATGACCATCGCCGACCGGCGCGACAGCTTCTGCGGGAAGATGTCGGCGTGTAATAACCTGCAGCAGTTCGGAATTCCTTACTCGCTGACCACTCTCCACACTGAATCGCCCGCGTCCGACACGTTTCAGAAGGACCTCGATTGGTTTGCAGCCGTGTGCAGGGTGACCAAGGGGCTGCGCAATCTCAGGATCGGCGCCATCGGGGCGCGACCGACCGCGTTCAATACGGTCCGTTATAGCGAGAAGATTCTCGAGGCCAACGGCATCACGGTGGATCCGATCGATCTGTCGGAGATTTTCGGAAGAATCGAGAAGATGAAGGATGACGATCCCGCCCCACAGGCCAAACTCGAAGCAATCCGCGCTTACGTTTCGACTGAGGGCATTCCCGCTGCGGCGCTTTTGAAGATGGCTAAGCTCGGCGCGGTGATCGAGCAATGGATGGCAGCGAACGAGCTCGCGATCAGCGCGGTCCAATGCTGGACGTCGATGGAAGAGTACTTCGGCGTGGTTCCCTGCACGGTGATGAGCATGATGAGCAACGATCTATTCTCGAGCGCTTGCGAAGTCGATATCGCAGGCGTAGTCGGCATGCACGCGCTGCGGCTTGCCTCCGAGACGCCGAGCGCGTTGCTCGACTGGAACAATAACTACGGCGAGAATCCGGATAAGGCAGTCTGCTTCCACTGCAGTAATCTGCCCAAACACTTTTTTGAAAGCGTCCGCATGGATTTCCAGGAGATCATCGCCGGCACGGTAGGCAAGGCGAACACGTTTGGGACCTGCGTCGGCCGCGTCAAAGCTGGTCCCATGAGTTACGCGCGCTTCTCCACCGATGATCTGAGCGGAAAGATTCGCGGCTATGTTGGCGAGGGCGCCTTCACCTCCGATCCTCTCGAAACTTTCGGCGGCGCGGGCGTGGTCGAGATCCCGCGGCTGCAAAGCCTGCTTCGCTACATCTGCGAGAATGGATTCGAGCATCACGTAGCCGCCAGCTTCTCGACGACCGCTCGGGCCGTTCATGAGGCTGCTACGAAGTATCTTGGGTGGCAGGTTTATCAGCATCAATGAGCGTGGTAGCAGGCGTCGACTTCGGCACTCTCAGCGTCCGCGTCTCGATTTTCGACAGCGAGCACGGACGGCTCGGAGCAGGTGTGGCCGAGTATCCTCTCCATCGAAAGCGAGAAGACCCGGACCATGCGACCCAGAGCCATTCCGATCACATGACCGCTCTGGCCGGCGCAATGAAGAAGGCGCTCACGGCTGCGGGCGTCGACGGCGAGCAGATCCAGGCGATCGCGATCGATACCACCGGCTCGAGCGTTGTCCCAGTTGGCGAGGGAATCGTTCCGCTGGACGACTACTATCTCTGGTGCGACCATCGTGCGGCTGGTGAGGCGGCGGCGATCACGGAAACCGCGCGGCGCACGGGACTAGAAGCCATCGAGTGGTGCGGCGGAACCTACTCGTCGGAGTGGGGATTTTCAAAGCTCCTGCACTGGCTCCGGAGGAACCCGGATAAGCGGGATCGCTTTGTGACGGTCCTGGAGCATTGCGACATGGTCGCCGCGACGTTGTGCGGAATCAGCGACCCGGCGCAAATTACACGCAGCATCTGCGCGATGGGTCATAAGTGGATGTGGAACGCCGATCTCCACGGCTTGCCTCCCGAGGATTTCCTGGTGGCGGTCGACCCGCTTCTTGCAGGTATCCGCGCCAAGCTCAACGGAATATATGCAACGTCGGATCAGATCGCCGGGCATCTTGCGCCCGAATGGGCTGCGAAGCTTGTGCTGCGGCCAGGAATTCCAATCCCCGCGGGAGCGTTCGACGCGCACTGGGATGCGATCGGAGCCGGTGTTCGCGCTGGAGATGTCGTCAACGTGGTTGGCACTTCCACCTGCATCATCGCGATAGCAGAGAACGTAAGATTGATTCCCGGTGTGTGCGGTGTCGTACAGGGCTCCGTGCATCCGCGGATGACCGGTATTGAGGCAGGGCTGTCGGCGACCGGTGATATTTTTGACGCCATAGCTCGCAGAGCCGGCTCGACTGTGGAAAAGCTATCGCGACGTCTCGAGGGATACAAAGCAGGACAGACGGGCCTGCTGCGGATGACCTGGGACAACGGCGATCGCACAGTGTTGGTAAATCCCGACCTGGGCGGCATGACGCTGGGATGGAATTTGATGCACACGGCTGAAGACGAGCTCTTCGCCGCGATCGAAGGAACCGCATTCCATACGCGGATCATACTCGAGCGGATGGAAGAGTACGGAGTCCCGATTCATCGCGTGATCAACGGCGGCGGAATCCCGCAGAAGAATGAAACCCTCAATCGGATCTATGCGAATGTGCTGAACAAACCGGTCCTGGTTCCCGATGCCGAGGTTACGAGTCTGGGCTCGGCCATCTTTGCTTTTTTAGCCGCAGGCGCGTTTCGAAGCGTCGAAGAGGCGCAGGACAAACTTTGTCCGAAGTACAGGACAATCGATCCCGATCCTGCGTCGGTGTCTACTTACACCGAATTGTATGGGCTCTATAGACGGCTCTACTGCGGCTTCGGGAAACCCGACGCGCCGGCTACTGGGTTCGGTGATGTCTTGCCAGCCCTGCGTCGCATTGCCGCGAAAGCAAGGACGCAATGACACTCGATGCCCTTCGTAGCGCGGTGCTCGACGCCAATCTCGAGCTGGTGCGCCGCGGACTCGTCCTGTTCACCTGGGGTAACGCCAGCGGCATCGATCGAGAGCGCGGCATGATTGCGATAAAACCGAGCGGCGTCCC
>Ga0075431_100006891_pt1 | contig 11294 bp, 5 predicted proteins | sample RhiMetdeltSRZDD5_FD_75297 | JGI IMG/M metagenome (GOLD analysis project Ga0075431, IMG submission 75297) | Populus rhizosphere microbial communities from Tennessee, USA - Rhizosphere MetaG P. deltoides SRZDD5 | ecosystem: Host-associated > Plants > Roots > Rhizosphere > Soil | place: USA...
GGCTTCAAGAAGCTCGAAAAGACCGAGATCGTGGTCAACGCCACCGACCTGGTCAACGCGGGCGATTTCGTGCTCGGGGTGGGTGAGGTGACGGAGACGATTACGGTCGCGGCCGACGCCGGGCGGCTCGAGATTCAGTCCGAGTCAGGCGAGCGATCCGGGTTGGTCACCGGCACGCAGCTCCGCGACCTGGCGCTCAACGGGCGCAACATTCAGGACTTCCTCAAGACCGTGCCCGGGATCATCACCGGCACGGTGAGCCCCACGCAGGTCGCCTCCTCGACCGGCGCCCTCGGCTCGTTCAACGTCAACGGGACGCGCGGCAACCAGAAAGAGCTGACCGTGGACGGGTCGTCGAACATCGACACGGGCAACAACGTGGACACCCACGCCAACGTTAACCCCGACGCGGTCGCCGAGTTCAAAGTCCTGACCTCGAACTTCCAGGCGGAATACGGCCGGGCGGGCGGGGCCTTCATCACAGTCGTGACCAAATCCGGGACCAAGGAATTTCACGGCGGCCTCCGCTATTTTCACCGGCACGAGGGGTTCAACGCGAACAATTATTTCCGCAACGCCCAGGGCCGCCGGGCCGACGGCACGGAAATCCAGCCGCGCAACCTCTACCGCTTCAACAACGAGGGCTATGACATCGGCGGCCCCGTCTACCTCCCGCGCAACATCTTCGGGCCTCTGGGCGGCTTCAATGAGGAGAAGGACAAACTCTTCTTTTACTGGAATCAGGAGTGGTACCAGCAGCTCGCGCCGGTGGGGGCGCAAAATATCCGCGTGCCGACGCTCCTGGAGCGCGAAGGCAACTTCTCCCAGACGACCGACGGGAACGGCAACCCGGTCACGGTGGTCAATCCGTTCACGCGCCAGCCGTACCTGGGCAACGTCATTCCGCGGAGCGACTGGTTCTCCAGCGGCCAGGCGATCCTCAATCTCTATCCGCAGCCGAACGTCGCGGGCAACCCGCAGTTCAACTACACCTCCGCGATCTCGACCGAGTACCCGCGCCGCGAAGATCTGCTCCGGGTGGACTACAACATCACCGAGCGCACGCGTCTCACGGCCCGCTACACGAACAACTCCGAGAAGCGGCTGCTCTACTACGGCAGTTTCGCGAGCGAGATCAACTTCCCGCTCTCGCCGATCTCTTTCCCGCGCCCGGGGCGCAACGGCGTGCTGACTTTGACGCACACCTTCAGCCCGACCCTGACCAATGAGTTCATTTTCGGGCCGAGCAGCAACTTCATCGATCTGCGCCCCGCCGACGACCGGGCGCTGGCGAGCACGAACAACATCAACATCCCGAAGTTGTTTCCCAACGTGGGTTTTGGTTACGTCCCGAATTTCCGCTTCGGCGGGATCGGCGGGATCAATAACTCGGGCGGCGGCGGGAATCCGGCGAGCCCGGCCTTCCCCAACATGAATTACAACGGGCTGCCGTTCATCAACCAGAATCACACCTTCAATTTCATCGACAACGTCTCGAAGATCATCGGCGCCCACACGCTCAAGGCGGGCTTCTACGCGCAGCGCAGCCGCAAGGACCAGACCGTCTTCGCGCGCACCGATGGCGACATCAACTTTGAGAATAACCCCAACCACCCGCTCAATACCGGGCACCCCTATTCGAACGCGCTCCTGGGCATTTACAACACCTACATTCAGGCCAACAACTTCGTCAAAGGGCTCTACCGCTACTGGAACGTCGAGGGCTACGTTCAGGACAACTGGAAGGTGACGCGCAAGCTGACGCTCGATTACGGCCTGCGCGTCTCATGGTACGAACCCCAGTACGACCGGCTCTTACAGACCGGCGCCTTCAACCCCTCGGAGTACGATCCGGCACGGGCGGTGAGGCTCTATTTCCCGGTGTGCATCAACAACGCCGCGACCTGCCCGAGCGGCGCCAACCGCCGCGCGGTGGATCCGGCCCTGCTGGTGTCGGGCTTCGTGCCGACGATGGCCAATACTCTGCCGCTGAACTACATTGGCGGGATCGTCCCGGGGAGCGGCGACCTGGCCAACGGGATCGGCCAGGCGAGCAAGGGCTACCCGCGCGGCGGCTACGATGATCGCGGGGCGCAGTGGGGGCCGCGCTTCGGGTTTGCCTACGACCTGACCGGCGATGGCAAGACCGTGATCCGCGGGGGCGCGGGGATGTCCTACGACCGGGTGCAGGGCAATATCGCCTTCGACCAGATCGCGAACCCGCCGACTGTGCTCCAGCCGCAACTGCTTTTCGGCCAGCTCGCGGAACTCACCCCGGGCCAGACCGGGCTGCTCGCCCCGTCGGGCGTGGTCGGCTACGCGCGCGAGGGGTTCGTCCCGACGATCTACAGCATGAGCCTGAGCGTCCAGCGCGAGATCGGCTTCAACACGGTGGTCGACATCGCCTACGTGGGCACGCTCTCGCGCCACCTCTTCCTCGCGCGCGAGCTGAACGCAACTCCGTTCGGCTATCTCTTCACGAAAGCAGCCCAGGACCCAACTTTCTTCCCCGGCAGCGTCATCCCCGAAGCGGACGCGAGCATCCCCCAGGTTTACAAGGACGCGGGGCTGAGGTTCGACGGCACGAAGGCGTTGCCGGCGAACCTCGTCCGGCCCTTCCCCGGACTCGCCGGGATCAGGTTCGAGGAGAACGTCGCGACCTCGAACTTCAACTCGCTCCAAGTGGCGGTCAACCGCCGATTCTCGCGCGGCTTCACCTTCAGCCTCGCCTACACCTTTTCGAAGGCGCTCGGCGTGGCGGCCGGCGACGGGAGCTTCGTCAACCCCTACAACACCCGGCTCTACGACTACCGGCTGCTGGACTTCGACCGGACGCACGCCTTCGTCGCGACGTACGTTTACGAATTGCCGAGGCTGGGCAGCCGCTGGGGCAACAACTGGCTCACCCGTGGCCTGCTCGACGGGTGGCAGTTCTCGGGCATCACTTCGCTGATCAGCGGCAACCCGTTCGAACTCGGGGTAGGGGTCGGCGGGATCAACGTCAACCAGCGGATCACCGGCTCCTGGACCGAGCCCCCGCGTTACCGGCTCAAAGGTGACCCGGCGGCGGGGCCCAACGGCCTGCTGATCAACCCGGATGCCTTCATCATCCCCGAGATCGGCAGCCTCGGCCTGGGCGAGCGCACCTACCTCAGGAATCCGGGGATCAACAACACCGACCTCTCGCTCTTCAAGAACTTCAGCCTCGGCAACCCCGACAACAACCGCCGCCTCCAACTGCGTTTCGAAGTCTTCAACGTCTTCAACCACACGCAGTTTTCGGGGATCAACGCGGGGACGAACATCTCCGTGCCGCGCGCCGACGGCGGCTTCGACACGGGCAACGCGATCTTCGCCAACTACAACCAGGCGGTGATCACCAACAATTTGAGAAACGGCCCGGTCGAAGGCTCGAATCGTCCGCTCGGCCAGTTCTTCGGGGAGTATAATGGTGCGCGCGACCCGCGCATCATTCAACTCGGGGTGAAGCTTTACTGGTAGGGTTTCTTGACCACGGGGGCACGGGGGCACGGGGCAGACGGGGAGAGGGTAAACCCTGGTCTCTGCGGGTGCCCCCCCGTGGTTCTCTTCGCCTATGCCGCTGGCCTGGATCCTGGTCATGGCTCTCTCCGTTGGCCCCTTTCAGTCGGCGGAGGTCAACGCCCATTTCGAGCGCGCGGCCGCGCTCCAGCGCGGCGGGGCGCTGGAGGAGGCCGCGGCCGAGTATCGCCAGGTGCTCGCCCTGGCGCCGCGGTACGCCGAAGCCCATGCCAACCTCGGCGCGGTCCTCGCCCAGCTGGGCCGCCTGCCGGAGGCGATCACGAGTTACGAGGCAGCCCTGGACTTGAATCCGGGCCTCAAGCCAATCTTACTCAACCTGGGCATCGCCCATTTCCGGGCGCAGCAGTTCGCCCCGGCCGTGGCCACACTGGAGCGATTCCTGGCGGTCGCGCCCGGCCACCTGCAGGCGCGGTTGCTGGCCGGCATCTCGCTCGTCGAGCTCGGGCGTGACGCCGAGGCGCTCGCCCGGCTCGAGCCGGCGCTCGCGGAGGCACCGGGTGAGGTGGCAGCGCTCTACAGCCTCGGAACGGCCTACCTGCGGTTAGGGCGGCCGGAGGCCGAGGCCGTGGCCGAGCGCCTCGCCGCGCTGCCCAATGGCGGGGCGCTCGCGCGCATGTTGGCGGGGCAGGTGCGGCTCGAGCGGCTTGAATTCGGGGCGGCGGCGGCCGAGTTCGAGGCGGCGGCGAAGCTCGCGCCCGACTTGCCGCGGCAGCAATTTCTGCTCGGGCTCGCTTACCTAAAGCTCGGGCGCTCGGCGGAGGCTCTGGCGTGTTTCGAGCGGGAACTCGGCCGCACGCCGGATGACTTTAAGACGCTTTATTACCTCGGCCACGTACTCGAGAAGCAGGGCGACCTGGGGGCGGCGCGGCGGCGCGGCGAGGCAGCGTTGCGGCAGGAGCCGGAGTCGGTCGAGGCTGCGGCGCTGCTCGGCGGGATTTTGCTCAAACAGGGCGAGGCGGCCGAGGCCGTGCGCGTGCTGGAGCCGGCGGTCGCGCGGCAGCCGCGGGATGCTGAGATTCGTTATCTGCTGGGCCGAGGCTATCAGAAGCTGGGGCGCCGGGCTGAGGCGGCGCGCGAGTTCGCCGAGGTCGAGCGCCTGAGGCGCAGTCTGAGGGAACGAGGGTGAGGCGGACGGATGTCAATTCACGCGGGTCTGATCCGCGTCGCCTCTTTCGAGGAGCAGACCGATGACCAGGATGAGACGCCGAGAATTTCTGGGGGCGGCATTGGCGGGGGGGACCGCGCTGACGGCGGGGAGAAGGTCGGCCGCCCAAGGCGCCGACTCGAGGGTCGAGATTCTGATCAACGAGCCGATTGGTAAAATCTCCCCGGACATTTACGGTCACTTCATCGAGCACCTGGGCGGCGTCGTCTACGACGGCATCTGGGTGGGTGAAGATTCCAAGGTGCCGAACATCGGCGGCGTCCGCAAGGAGCTGGTCGAGCACATGCGCCGGATCAAGCCGGGCGTGGCGCGATGGCCGGGCGGGTGCTTCGCCGACAGCTACAACTGGCGCGACGGCGTCGGGCCGCGCGCCGGGCGCCCGCGGCGGACCAATTTCTGGAGGGACGACCGGGGGAACCGGTCGAGCGAGGCCTACCGGAAGCTCGACAGCGGCCCGCAGAAGTACGAGCCGAACTGGTTTGGGACCAACGAATTCATGCGCTTCTGTAAGCTTGCGGGGGCGGAGCCTTATGTCGCGGCCAACCTGCGCAGCCTGCCGGCGCAGTCCTTCCTCGAGTGGGTCGAGTACTGTAACGCGCCGGCGGGCGCGACGACGCTCTCGGACATGCGCGCCGCGGCTGGCGACCGCGACGGATTTAACGTCAAGTTCTGGGGGGTGGGTAACGAGTCGTGGGGCTGCGGCGGCCGGCTGACGCCCGAGGAGTACGCACAGGAGTACCGCCGCTTCATCTCCTTCGTCCCGCGCTACGGCGTGGATCTGAAGTTCATCGCGGCCGGGCCGAACGGCGGCGACATCGGCTGGACGCGGCGGTTCTTTGCCAACATGGTCGAGAAGGGGCAGAACCAACTGAACTCGCTCTACGGCTGGGCGCTGCACTACTACGCCGGGACGACGGGGAAGGGCAACGCGGCCGAGTACACGACGGACGAGTGGTACGAGCTGATCGGTCGCTCGGATCGCATGGAGGCGCTCATCGAGCAGCACTGGGCGGTCATGGGCGAGACCGACCCGCAGCGCCGCGTCAAGCTCATCGTCGACGAATGGGGGGCGTGGCACTCCCAGGACCCGAGTTTGCCCGCGGGCTACCTCTTCGGCTACCCCGGGACGCTGCGCGACGCGCTCGTCTCGGGGCTCAACCTGGACACCTTCAACCGCCACGCCGACAAGGTCGTCATGGCGAACGTGGCGCAACTGATCAACACCATCCACTCGCTGTTTGTCGCTTACGAGGACAAGTTCGTCGCGACGCCGAACTTCCACGTCTTCGAGATGTACGCGGCGCACCAGGGCGCGCAGGCGGTGCGGGCGCTCTTCTCCGCGCCGGCCGTGAGCTACAAGCGGAGCGTGCCGAACGTCCCGCCGGGCGGGGGCTTTCAACGGCCGGCGCCGCCGCCGTCGCCCGAGGCGACGCTCTGGGGGCTGCAGGGCTCGGCGTCTCTCAACGGCAAGCAGTTGACCCTCACGGTCGTCAACCCGCACGCGACCGAGGCGCGGGAGGCGGAGGTCGCGGTGCGCGGCGCGAGCGTCCAGTCGGGGAAGGCGACGACCTTATCATCGCCCGAGATCCACGCGCGCAACAGCTTCGACAACCCGCGCGCTCTTGTGCCCAAAGACGACGCGATCAACGTCCGGGGCGGCGGCCCGCTAATCTACCGCTTCGCGCCGGCTTCGGTGACGCGCCTGCAGTTGACGCTGGCGTGAGAATGGCCCACGGATGACACGGATTAAACGGATGAGCACGGATCAAGACATGACTTTCAAACAGGCGACGACGCTCTCCCGGCGGGGCTTTACCAAGGCGCTCATCGCCGTGCCCTTCGCCGCGCGCGCGCAGCAGGCGCCGCTGCGGGCGCGGGTGAAGATCGACACCGAACGCACGGTCGGGGAGATCGACCCGAAGATTTACGGCAACTTCATCGAGCACCTCGGGCGCTGCATCGACGGGGGCATCTTCGAGGAGGGCTCGCCGCTCTCCGACGCCAACGGGTTCCGGCGCGATGTGTTCGACGCCGCCCGGAAGCTGAAGGTTACCAACCTTCGCTGGCCCGGGGGCAACTTCGCGTCCAACTACCGTTGGAGGGACGGAATTGGGCCGCGGGACCAGCGGCCCCGCCGCCTCGAGATGGCCTGGGGGACGGTCGAGGGCAACCGCTTCGGGACGCACGAGTTCCTCCAGTACGCGGAGATGCTCGGCACCGAGCCCTACATTTGCGTCAACCTCGGCACCGGCACCTGGGACGAGGCACAGCAGTGGGTCGAGTACGTCAACTCCGCGGAGGACACGGCCATGACGCGGCTGCGGAAGCAGCACGGGCGTCAGGAGCCGTGGAAAGTGACCTACTGGGGTCTCGGCAACGAGATGGACGGCCCGTGGCAGATGGGCCACCGCAGCGCCGAGGACTACGGCAAGTTCGCCCTCGAGGCGGCCAAGCTCATGAAGTGGACAGACCCGAAGATCAAGCTCATCGCGGCCGGGTCGTCGCACTTCGCCACCGGGATCGACTGGATCGGCTGGAACCGCACCGTCCTCGACTACCTCAAGAACCACATCGACTACCTCGCGATCCACCTCTACGTCGGCAACCGCGAGAATGATTACTACGAGTTCGTCAGCAACTCGGTGGACCTCGACCAGCGGATCGAGACGACCGAGGGGGTGATCAACGCGGCGCTCTCGGGGCTGCCCCGGGGCCGGCGGATCGACATCGCCTGGGACGAATGGAACGTCTGGTACCGCGCCCGGGGCGCGCAGCAGCGGGGGCGCCGGATTCTGGAGGAGCGTTACAACCTCGAAGACGCGCTCGTCGTGGCCACCTTCCTCAACTCGTTCGTCAATCACGCGCGAAGCATCAAGATGGCGAACATGGCGCAGCTCGTCAACGTCATCGCGCCGATCTTCACGAGCGAGACGGGGATGTTTTTGCAGACCATCTATTACCCGCTGCAACTCTTCGCGAGCCACACCCGGGGCCAGGCGCTGGGGCTCTTCGTCGAGAGCCCGAAGTACGAGAGCAAGCGTTTCGGCGAGGTGCCCTACCTCGACCTCTCGGCCGGGTACGACCAGGGGACGCTCGTCGTCAACGTCGTCAACCGCCACCGCGACCAAGCGATCGAGACCGAGTTCGAGGCCCAGGACAAGCAGTTCGCCGGCCCGGTCGAGGTCGCCGAGGTCAACGGCCCCGAGATCAAGGCGGAGAACGATTTCGGGTCGACCAAGGTGCAGACGGTCGCGCGCTCGGCGCGCGCGGAGGGCCGCAAGCTCCGCTACCGGTTCCCCCCGCATTCGTATACGATGCTCAAGGCGAAGCTCGTCTGAGAGGGGCGGCCCGCGGATCGGAGTCAATTGGAGGAGTACGGTGTGGGAAGAGCGCTGGCACCCGCTGCGTGAGGAATGGGTCGTCGTGGCCGCGCACCGCCAGGACCGGCCCTGGAGCGGGGAGATGGTGCCAGCCGCGGGCGAGGCGCTGCCGGGGTACGCGCCCGATTGCTACCTCTGCCCCGGCAACCTCAGGGTCAGCGGCCGGGTCAACCCGGAGTATGTCCGGACCTTCGTCTTCGATAACGATCACCCCTGCGTTTCGCCGGAGGCCCCGGGGGATTTAGAGCCGCCGGGGGGGATTTACCGCCGGCGCCCGGCGCGAGGGATCGCGCGGGTGGTCTGCTACAGCCCGAGGCACAACCTGACTCTGGCCGAGCTGGAGGCGGCCGAGGTCGAGAACCTGCTCCAGGTCTGGCAGGCCCAGTACCTTGACCTCGGCCGCCGCCCCGAGATCGAGCACGTGCTGATCTTCGAGAACAAAGGCGAGGTGGTCGGCGTCTCGAACCCGCACCCGCACTGTCAAATCTACGCCACCAACTTCGTTTTCAAGACCATCGAGAACGAGGCCAGAGTCAGTCAGCGGCACCTGGCCGAGACCGGGCGCGTACTCTTCCAGGAGATCCTCGCGGCGGAACTCAAGGACGGGCGGCGCGTGATCGCGGAGAATGAGTCGGCCGTCGCTTTCGTCCCCTACTTCGCCCGCTATGCCTACGAGGTCTTCGTCGCGCCGAAGGCCACGCGCCCGAGCCTGGCGGCGCTCTCCGAGAGGGAAGTGAGCGACTTCGCCCGCGTGCTCAAGCAGGTCCTGATCAAATTCGACAACCTCTACCGCATGCCTTTCCCTTACGTCATGCCTTTGCACCAGGCCCCGACCGACGGCGGCGACTACGGCGCCTTCCACTTCCACATCGAGCTGCACCCGCCGCTGCGCAAGCCGAATTTGAGGAAGTACCTGGCCGGGCCGGAGATCGGCGGGGGGAATTTCGTCAGCGACACCTCACCCGAGGAGAAGGCGGCCGAGCTGCGCGTGCAGCCGGAGGCGCATTACAAGCAAAACCCGGCCGTGGAGACAAGGTGACGGCCGAGTATCACATCACCCGGGGCAGCGCGCATCCTCTGCCCGACGTCGCCGCCTTCATCGAGACTCTCAACGGGCTGGGCCGGAGCCCGCTGCCGGAGGCGCGTCAGCTTTTTGACCCAGGGGCGGAGCTTGTCGTCGCGCGTGCGCCGGGGCGGCTCGACGTCATGGGCGGGATCGCGGATTACTCCGGCTCGCTGGTCCTGGAGCTGCCGCTCGGCGAGGCTACCTGCGTCGCCTTGCAGCGGGACCGGGAGCGGCGGCTGAGAATCGTCAGCCTTTTACCCGACTCCGCGCGCGAGGCGGCGTTCGAGATGTCGCTCGCCGAATTCGAAAGCGGGGGCCGCCCCGTCGCTTACGACGTCGGCCGCGCGCTTTTCGAGCGCGACCCGGCGCGGCACTGGGCGGCGTACGCGGCGGGCGTATTCCTGGTGCTCATGCGCGAGCGCGGCGTCGATTTCCGGGACGGAGCGCGCATCCTCATCGCCTCGCGCGTCCCGGAAGGCAAAGGGGTGAGCTCGTCGGCCGCGCTCGAGGTGGCGGTCATGCAGGCGGCGGCGGCAGCGTTCGAGGTCCCGCTCGCCCCGCGCGAGGTAGCGCTTTTGTGCCAGATGGTTGAGAATCTGGTGGTCGGCGCGCCGTGCGGGGTCATGGACCAGATGACGGCGGCGTGCGGCGAGGCCGGCCGGTTACTCGCGCTGCTCTGTCAACCTGCCGAACTCTGTGACATGATCCCGGTCCCGGAAGAGATCGCCCTCTGGGGGCTGGACTCCGGGGTCCGGCATGCGGTCACCGGCGCGGACTACGGGACGGTGCGCGTCGGGACCTTCATGGGCTACCGCATGATCGCCGAGTTCGCCGGGCTGAAAATCCGGGAAGCCGCGCCGGGGGGGCCGTCGCTGGTCGAAGACACGCGGTGGGGGGGCTACCTGGCCAACCTCACGCCGTCAGAGTTCGAGCAGGATTACGCCTCGCGTCTGCCGGAGCGGATCGGTGGGGCGGCGTTCCTCTCGCGGTACCGGGGCACCACCGACCCTGTCACCCGCGTCGACCCCGGCCGCGGTTACGCCGTGCGCGTGCCGACGGCTCACGCGGTCTACGAGCATCATCGGGTGCGGCTCTTCGCCGAGCTGCTCCAAGGTTCCGCCGCCGGGCGGCGGTTAGAGATGCTCGGCGAGTTGATGTACCAATCACACGCGAGCTATTCGGCCTGCGGGCTAGGCTCGGCGAGCACCGACCGGCTGGTCCGGCTCGCGCGCGAGGCCGGGCCGGGGCAAGGGGTGTACGGGGCGAAAATCACTGGCGGCGGGAGCGGCGGCACGGTCGCCGTGCTCGGGCGGCGCGGCGCCGACGCGGCCGTCGCGGCGCTGGCCGAGAGCTACGCCGGGGAGACCGGCCGCCGGCCGCACATTTTCTCCGGCTCCTCGCCCGGGAGCGCCGCGTCCGGCGTGGTCAGGTTGAGCCGGGATTTTGTCCCGTAGGGACGAAGAAGAAGTTCCATATTTTACACGTGGGGGGATCGCGTGGCGATTCTGGTGACTGGCGGCGCCGGTTACATCGGCGGCGTGACTGCCGAGTTGTTGCGCGCGCGGGGCGAGCGCGTGGTCGTGCTCGACGACCTCTCGCGTGGGCACCGCGTGGCGGTCCCGGCCGAAGAGCCCTTTTACGAGGGTCAGATCGGCGACCGCGAATTGGTGGCGCGCATCGCGCGGGAGCATGACTTGGAGGCCTGCCTCCACTTCGCGGCGCTCGCCTACGTCGGCGAGTCGGTGGCCGAGCCGGCGCGCTACTTCGAGAACAACGTCGGGCAGGGGCTCGCCCTGCTCGGCGCGCTGCTCCAGGCGGGCGTGCGCCGCCTGGTCTTCTCCTCGACCTGCGCCACCTACGGCGAGCCGCAGCGCATCCCGATCGACGAAGGCCACCCGCAGCAGCCGACCAACCCGTACGGCTGGTCCAAGCTCGTCATGGAGCGCATCCTCGAGAGCTACGACCGCGCTTATGGGCTGGCGTTCGTCGCGCTCCGGTATTTCAACGCCGCGGGCGCGACCGAGCGGCTCGGCGAGCGCCATGAGCCGGAGACCCATCTCATCCCGAACGTGCTCGCCGCCGCGCAAGGGACGCTCCCGGCCGTCTCGGTCTTCGGCCGGGA
>Ga0075431_100006893_pt1 | contig 11292 bp, 11 predicted proteins | sample RhiMetdeltSRZDD5_FD_75297 | JGI IMG/M metagenome (GOLD analysis project Ga0075431, IMG submission 75297) | Populus rhizosphere microbial communities from Tennessee, USA - Rhizosphere MetaG P. deltoides SRZDD5 | ecosystem: Host-associated > Plants > Roots > Rhizosphere > Soil | place: USA...
GAAATGGCTTGGCAAAACGCTCCGCTGTCACGTTACTAGACGGCATAGCAGGCTTGGTCTTTCCCGACGTTGACCAATTCTAGCGCCACTTCGAGCGCTACTGAGTGAAAATATTTGTAATCTCCTTAGTCAATTGTACTCGCAAGGCTGTTTCCTCGGCGGTTTTCTCTTCCACAACTTGGGCCTTCGGGCTCATGTCGTTCAGGCGCTGCCAAGTCCGCGTGCCGCGTGCCGTTGCCGGCCCATGAATTCCAATTGCTCCTGTAGGGCCATGCCATTGCTCACCATCCAAGCCGCAAACAACCGCGCCAAGTTTGGACGTTGGCCGCCTTTGAGAACAGCCATATTGGTTTGCAGCAACGGTATGTAATCTCTGAGCGGAAGCCAATCGACCGGGGCACCCTTGGATTTCTCCAGGTCCGCGCCAGTCGTGTATCCAAATCCCAAGGGTGTCTCGCCGGCCACCACGGCCGCCACGACGGCCGGCGTATGCGGTTTATAGACGGGGCGATTGGCTTTTACCGCACGGGCCATTTCCAATATTCGCTCCTTGCCAAGTGCGATCCCCAAGGTATTAAAAGGAGTCCCGCTAGCAGTGACAGTCAACTTTCTCTGCCATCGTGAATTCGTGAGCTCTTCAATGCGTTTTGGGACGTCGTTAGCTGGCACCAATCGGGTGTTGTAAACCATGGTATAAATCACATCCATGTGAGCTAGAGTTTTGCCACGCAGCGGCTCGATCGTCCTATCCACGGCTTCTCTAATGGCGGGCAGTTCCTTGGCAAAGACGCCGATCCAGTCGTATGCGTCGAGGAGCCCGGTTTTATCAAGGGCAATCATATTCCCTGGAGATGTCGTTAGGATATCGGGAGTCCGTCGCCCCGCCTGAAATTCGGCGATGACGCGCACATAATAATTTGAGTCGAGCGGCTGCCACTCATAGGTGCCGCTCAGACCGAAACGTTGATTGAAGGCCTTGAACAAAGCCTGGTAGGTTGCCGCCTGGTTGGGCTGCAGAATCGCTAAAGACAAGGGGCCTTCGCTGGCCTCCTTTTTTGCTGTCTCAAGGAGCGCGCTCAATTCCGCCGGCCGTGCCGAAGACGTAGCAATCAGCGCCATCGTCAATGCAATCACAAGACCTAGACTTCTTTTTCGAAGGCGGATCCAATTTCTCTCTTTGAAGCGAGTCTTGCACACTTCCATTTGATTCTTACACGCGTCGGTGGAGTTCACCATTTAAGCTCAGTCCCTCTCCCAAACACGGAGAATTTCGCCGGAGGTTGCAACGAGCCCGAAATTTCGCTCGATGCTCCGCAATGAAGCATGGTGCAATTCAGGTGCTGAGGCCGCGGTGCAGTCAGACACCATAACGGTCCAGTAGTCGCGCTGATAAGCATCCCGTACCGAGCTTTCGACGCAGACATTGGTCGTGAGTCCAGTAAAAATAAGCGACTTGACCTCGTGCGCCCGCAAAATGACCTCCAGATTAGTGCCGATAAAAGCGCTATAGCGATATTTCGGGATCACAATATCTCCAGCTAAAGGAGTGACTTCGGAATGGATTTCTGAACCCCGCGAGCCCTGCCGGCAAAAAGCCGCCCCATGGGGTCGCTTGCTTAGACCGCTGCGCCAAACATCCGAACTTGTCTGATCCGAAACAAAAGCCTGTGTGTAGACAATCTTCACTCCGACTTTCCGAGCCGCAGTCAGCATCTGCTTGAGACGGGGCAAGATTTCAGCGGCGCACGCGCTCGTCTGAGACTCGACGAAATCGTTCTGAACATCGACAACCACCAAAGCAGCACGGCGGCGGTCAACGATGTCTGCTAAAGATGAAGTCATGGAACCACGACGCCTAGTGTGCCGGAAACTCCAATCATCAGCTTTTTTCCCTTCTGCTCATCGTGAGTGCCAAACGTCTACTGAGTGAAAATCTTTGTGATCTCCGTAGTCAATTGCGCCCGCAGCGCCGTTTCCTCGGCGGTTTTCTCTTCCACGATTTGGGCTTTGGGACTCACGTCGTTCAGGCGCTGCCAGGTGCGTGTGCCCCGTGCCGTTGCACGGCCCATAAACTCCATTTTCTCTTGCAAGTCCATTCCATTGCTCACCATCCAAGCAGCGAAGAGACGAGCCAGATTCGGCTTCTGGGCGGTCTTCAGCACAGTCAGGTTTTGCTGCAGTAACGGAACATAGTCTTTCAGCGGCAACCAATCGACCGGCGCGCCCTTGGCCTTTTCCACTTCCGCGCCCGTTGTGTAGCCGAATCCGAGCGGCGCTTCACCCACCGCGACTGCCGCCACCACTTGAGGAGCACCCGGCTTTAGGAGGGGACGGTTGGCCTTCACCTTGCGCGTCATTTCCAAGATCGCTTCCCGGCCAAGAACAATGCCTAGCGTGTTAAAGGGTGAGCCTTGCGCATTCAGCACCAATTTCCGCTGCCACTTGGAAGCCGATAGCTCGTTCAGTGTTTTGGGAACGTCGGCCGCAGCAATCAGTTTGCTGTTGTAGACCATGGTATAAATCACGTCGAAATGCGCCAGACTCTTTCCTTGTAGCGAAGGCATATTGCGCTTCACCGCCTCCGTGACGCGCGGCATATCCTTGCCGAACACCCTGTTCCAGTCATAGACTTCTAAAAGCCCAGCCTTGTCCAGCGCAATCATGTTCGTGGGTGAACCGCTGATCACATCGGGTGTCCGCCTTCCGGCTGCTGCTTCCGCAATAACGCGGACGTAGTAGTCTTGTTGGTGCGCTTGCCATTCGTATTCAAAGCTAATGTTAAATTGCCTCTTAAATACGTCGAACAAGGCCGCGTACGTTTTGTCCTGATTCGGCTGCGTGATCGATACGAAGAACACGCCTTCGGCCGCCTCCTTCTTTGCGGCGCTGACGAGTGATGCGAATTCAGCCGCATGGATGCTGACGGCCGCTCCCGCCGTCGCAAGCAACACCATCAAACCCCAAATTTGCTTCCACCGAATCATCGGATGACCGCCTTTCCAATGTTTTTTACATCGCCCGTGGCGCTGTCGCCGAGTCGACGCGGATCTCCCCGCGCGGTTGATCCTTTCTTTCCGGGACACGAAACAGCACAATGCGGTTACGCGGCATGATCAGGGAAACACGCTCGCCGATCGCGAGTTCCGTGTAGGCATCTGACCTGACGTTCACGATTTCGTCGCAGACATTCACCTGGCATTCGATGTGGTCGCCGTAAAAAAAACAAGCTTCGATCCTCCCCGACACCAGTGAGTTGCCATGATCCGCCGGCGAGTCCGTAGCTTTTTCCAGGACAATCGCCTCAGGCCGAATCGCAGCTAACACCCGGTCACCGTCGCCAAATTCGGCCAAATCACCACACACGAGCTCACCGAGGTTGCAGCTCAACAGCCCTCCGTTCCTCCCTGGCGCTCTACCGGCCACCCGCGCTTCGAAGAGGTTCACTTTACCGACAAAGTTAGCAACGAAACGATTCTCCGGTTGCAGATAAATCTGCCGGGGCGTGCCTTCTTGAACGATCCGCCCATCAAACATTACAGCCACCCGATCGGACATACTGAGCGCCTCGATTTGATCATGAGTTACGAAAAGAGTCGTTATATTGAGGCGCTTGATGAGTCGTCTCAATTCGAAGCGCATTCCCTCTCGCAGCTTCGCATCAAGGTTGCTTAACGGCTCGTCGAGCAGCAATACCTTGGGCTCGTCGACCAACGCCCGGGCTAGCGCGACACGCTGCTGTTGCCCGCCGCTAAGGAAGGGAGCGGGTCGGTTCGCAAAAGTTTCAAGCTCGACCAGCTTGAGCGCTTTGAGCACACGATCACGCACTTCCAGATTCGGCATCTTGCGCCGGCCGTGAACCAGCGGGTAAGCGACGTTCTCATACACCGTCATATGCGGCCAAATCGCGTAGCTCTGAAACACCATGCCGACGTCGCGCATGTGCGCGGCAAGATCCAGAAGGCGACTGCTTGCAAAGACCGGCGTATTTCCAAGTTCGATTTCGCCCTCGTCGGGCGATTCGAGACCGGCAATGCACTGCAGCGTGGTTGTCTTGCCGCAGCCGCTTGGCCCCAGGAGTGTGTAAAACTGCCCCTGGGGAGCTTCAAAGCTCACTCCGGCAACCGCCTGGATAACACCCCGCTCGGTTTTGAAAGTCTTCTTAAGTCCTCTCACACTCAGCACAACGAATCCTCACGACAAACTACAACTCGCACGAGTCGATATCCCGATTATCCCTGAATTCCAACCCGAAGCCCGCCTAGTCTCGCGACCAGAGCCACTCCCGTCGTCAGTAGCACGACGATTACGCCGACCACCGCCGCCCCCTCATAATTTCCCTGCGCCAGAAGATCCAGCTGGAGCAGCGAAAGCGGCCTTGTTCCCGTGGTACTTAAAAGCACCACGGTGCTCACGTCTCGAGCTGCGGCGATAAAACTCACCGCCCCTACCAGCAGCATGGTCGGCATCACGAGCGGCAGAAAAATATGCCGGAGCGTGTCCCACTGCGAAGCGCCAGAAACCGCCGACGCTTCTTCCAACTCATTGCCAACCTGCATGAAGTTAGTCTTGATGATCTGTACACCGAGGGTCATTCTACTGATAACGACGGCCAGGAGCATGGCCGCCATGGTGCCATACAACGGCTGCAACACCGCGAAGCCCAAAAGCAGTGACAAGTAACCCAAGCCCAGGATGATTCCCGGAAGCATCGAAGGCACCCAGGATGTCAGATCGAGTATGTTTCTCGCAACGAATCGCGTCCGCACGATGATGTAGCCCAACAGAGTGAATAGAAGCACCGATCCCATCGCCGCGCTGATCGCGAGCAGCAAAGTATTTTTGAGCGACGAAGTGAAGACGCTATCTCCGATGACGGCTTTCCAATGAGCCAACGTCCAGGTATCAGAACCAAAGAAGCCAAAAACTTTCATGAAGGTGCCGGCCGTCACGATGCTAAACGGCAACACGGTTACCGTAAGAGCGACACACGACACGACCAAAAACACCGGCCACTTCCATCTGTGCAGCTCGACTTTTTGAGTCCGAAACTTCCCGCCGACAACGGCATATTCCCTTTTCCCCGTTAACCGCCGTTGCAACACCACAAGGGGAAGCATCAGAACCAATATGATCGTGCTCAGCGCCGTCGCCGCCGCCAGCATCGGCGGATCGTCATGAAGCAACGAATAAATCCGAGTGCTAAACACATAGAAGCGAATTGGGAAGCCCAATACTTGCTCAAGTTCGAATGTCTGCAGGGATTGGATGATTGACATAATCAGCACGACCAGTACCGCCGGTTTCATGACGGGAACAACGATGCGCCGAAGCGTGGTGATCCCTCCGGCACCGGAAACTCGAGATGCGTCCTCCAAAGCCGCGTCCATATTCCGAAACAAGGGCGTCAGCAATATGACCTTAATTGCAATTGTATTGGTCGCCAGATGCGTCCACACGATTCCCCAGAACGAATAAATGTTAAAGGGCGCCTGTTTGACGAAAGGCAACTTCATCGCCAAAAGGTTCAACAGGCCATGATCCGGATCCAGCAATAGTATCCAACCCATGGCCACGGGGAGCGTGGGCAAAAAATAGGCGATCCAGAAGAGAAACTCTAACCAACGAGCCCCGGGCAAGTCGGTTCGCGCGAGCACCCAAGCGAGCAAGATCGCCACGGGAAAAGCTATGGCTTGACGCGCTATCGTTAGCGCCACCGTATTCCATACAGCCGCGACAATCCCGCGATCCGACAACGCCAAGCGCCATGCTTTTAGTGAATATCCCGTGACTCGTGCCGGTCCTCCTTCCTGAAACGAATCAATAAGAATGACGGTCAAGGGGTATAGGACGACTAGAAGAACAAACCCGAGAGCCACCCAGGAGATCATATTTTGCAGGGCAAAAAACTCGCCCAGCGCTATCCTCGACCGCAGCAACCGAACCCCTTTTTCGTCGCAGATGACCGCTGCTCGTTGTTGTCCCAAAAACCGCTCCAGTTGTCAGTAAAGGATTATGCCAGAGTCCCACGAACATTGACGCCGCCTTCTTGCTGTCGTTGAACGCGAGTCCAATTTATCCGAGCACTTCTTTGGAAACTTCCTTCGCTCGCTCCCTTAGCCAAAGCTTATCTTCCTGATCAATGTCGAAATAGTTGCCGCCGGCTTCGGGCGGCTCTCCGCCGAGCTTCTGGAGCTCCAGACGGCGACTCGCCTCCCCGGTGCTTTTGACCCACGCCGTCTGACCCTCTTTTGACAACAGCCAGTTAATAAACAAGATGGCCGCGTTTGGATTGGGCGATTTGTTGATCAAGCGCAGGACCCCATTTGTGCTGCTCAGGCGGTAAGCGCCGCGTGTGCGAGAACTTCCCAATGGTTTCACGTTCGACCCGACGCCTTGGTGTTGCAATTGATAGAGCACTGGGGGACTCACCGCGACTCCGATCGGGTATTTGCCGCGCACAACCCACTCCACCAATTGGCGCCGATCCCTGGTCAAACCGACGTCCTGCTTGAGCAGCGACTTGACAAATTCCTCGCCAAAAACGCCCAGCCAAACAGCGATCCGCCCATTTCCGGCTCCGTCAATTCGCGGGTCATAGACGGCGATCTTGCCCTTCCATTTTGGATCGGTTAGGGCTTCCACGGTATTCAGCTCTTTCTCCGTTACAATCTCGCGATTGACATAGGCCTGAGCTCCAATTTCCGCCTGAAACGAAAAAATAAATTGCCTCTCCTTATCGAGAAACGCACTTTGAAAGCCCCCATACCAGGCCTTTTCATCCTTGACTTCAGGCAAGATAAACACCGGACGTATCGGACTAATATCCCCCGCCTTCTTCGCTTCCACATCGAATGTGGTGGGACCGTTGAAATAGACATCCCAAAGAAACTTGTTTGCCTGGCGTTCTTTATAGAATCTGGGGACGAATTCCGCGGGGGTAAACCCTTGGTACTCGAGAGTGATATTCGGATATTTCGTTTCAAACGCTGCCACCACATCCCGATACGGCTTGCCTGGTGCGCCGGCAATCGCAACTTTTCCTTCCTTTCTTGCCGCGCTCAGAATTTTCGACCAATCTTCCTCCCATCCGGCGTTCAGCAACTCAACGAAACAGCTTAATTGCAGCATCAGCAAGGCCAACAGCCATCCGGATCCTCGAACGCGAATCATCAATCACTTCCTCCTTTGGAGCGCTTCAGTACAAAAGTCGAAATCGAGAGACTCATAGACTGCTCTTTCCGTTCCTAAAATCTACCGCAGCATCTTCTTCTTGCGCTGCCGCGCTAAATTCCGCGTCCTCTCTGCCCCGAGCTCTTTCGCACAAACGTCGCCAGGACGTTATTGAAGAATCCGGCCGGAACAAGCGTTCAGGCGCCGTCTCAGGCATAAGTCCGACCATCCAACCGTCCTGACTATTAAATAGACCGTGGAAGAGCCAGCGCCGATATAGCCAATACTTGATTCGGAAGGTCAGCGCCTTTACGCCTCTAACCTGAGTAACTAGAAACTGAAGATATCTGTGATTGCGGCCATCCACTGGAACATACCATTCGTAGTGGGCGTGGATTTTATATTGGCTGCGTAAAAGGCCCGGGACACGTATCGAAAGCTTCCCGCCCGCGCCTTTTCGTTTCCACCAACTTTGTTTTGGCCATATACCGAAGCCGGGATAATCGCCTTGCATTCCCACTTCATCCGGAACCCGGGAAAGCCACACTCCATTCTCATCGAGGATGGGACCGCCCTTTCTTCTACTCCACGCCGGTAATTGCCGAAATAACGTCCATGGGCTTCCGTACCTGTGGAGGTATTTCGCATGGGCTTCGTCGAATCCGTTCTCTGCCGCATATCTCCAGTTCCCACGCCGCTCCGTGATGCGCCCAACTATCACACTGTCCGATTGTAAAAATGCCTCCGGAATATCCTCCTCCACCGGCGGCGCTTTGCCCTCTCCCATGTACACCCACACTAGTCCCGCCCGCTCCTCCACCGGATAGCTGCGTACGCTCACTTTCCCGCATACCGGCGAGTCCGGCCCGTCGGTTAACGCAGCCTTGAGTTCCCCAGTCCCCAACTCAAACGTCCATCCATGATAACGGCACGTCCATGTCCCCGGAAATTCCTGCCGCCCCACCGACAGAGGAATTCCACGGTGCGGACACTGATCACGGAACGCGTAAACCCTCTTTCCTTCTCGATAAAACATTATCTGCTCACCGAGCATCTGCACCGATCGCGCCTTTTTTCCAAACTCCCGCGAAAAGGCCACCGGATACCAGTAGTTGCGAAACCCCAACCCCGCCGCGTCATATCTCGGCCATGTCCTTCTCCGCTGCAGGGGAGTCACGACGCGCTGTACAGCTTCCATTTTAGACCTCCTGCGGAACTAGCCTTCGATCACGTGGTTCGGCACGAGGATTCCCACCGGAATTCTCTGCCCTTCGACCGTGTTCTGAGCCTCCACGATCACGGTCTCGATCTGATCTCGGTTGTGCAAAACAAAAAAAGGTATTCCCAACGCCCGGAGAACACCTTCGCAGACCAGCCGTGTCGCACTATGCACATCATAAATTTCACCCAACGTACTGTTGTGCCCGATGAATAAAAGCGTTGGCGTTCTTTGAACAATGCCGCGTGCCAACACGAGAGCCGCCAGCCCGATTCCCGAACCCTCCATCATCACGACCGATCTTTGGCCCGTCAAATAAGCCCCCATCGCCATCGCAATGCCCTCATCTTCCCGGCCACACTGAAAGATCGCGATTTCCGACCGCTGCACAATCATTTGCTCGACTCCGTCCAGAAGCGTGTCCGGCAAAAATACCGCGAAATCGATCTTCGAACGGCGCAATCCAGAATAGAATGCCTCGACTGCTTTTTGATCGTACTTGATGAGCATCTGTCACCCGATGAGATACGATTTCCTTTAGTAACTGAACAGGCCCTCTTGCCTTAGTGTCTCTCTTTCCGGACCCAAACAACCATTGGCAAAGCCGCCGGTGTCGCTGGTGTCTAAGGACTCTCTCTCCCCCTCTCAATCATTGCGGCACGCCGAAACCGCAAGCCGCTTTCAAACACGCTTATTGGGCGGAACCGAACGGTTGCGTAGTCACTTTCATCTACCTTCGCGATGACCAACCACGGACCCGGACCTTCAAAGGCTCGAGTCAAAGCCCGACGGGCGTCGGCAATATCCGAAACCGTGCAAACTTGCTCCAACCCTGCCCCCCGACCAATTTTTTCGATATCGGCACCGAAAGCGGTGGCGGTCGGAGACATTCCCGTTCCCGTAGCCAGATATCGAGAATTGTCCAGTACAACTACGGTAAAATTTTTTGGCTTGTACCGCCCGATGGTCGCTAAAACCCCGACGCCCGCCAGCATCGATCCGTCACCTTCAACTGCAATGACTTTCTTGTCAGGCCAACCGAGAGCTGCCCCGAGCGCCATCGGAGTAGCGTAGGGCATGTCCATGCTGTAGATCGTCATCGGGTTGTCGGCAACCATCCCGATTAAACTATTCGTGCCGCCGGGGCCGATGATCATTGCGGCATCTCGGCGCACCTTTCCCAGCTCTTCAATAAACTCAACTCGCTTCATTGCTGTGCCCTTTCAAACCACTGGAGCGATACAAGCGAAACAAATTTTTCGATAATTCCTCTCTGGCTTTCCTCGATCCAGCGCGGCAACTTTTACGCGGCTCATGAGTGTCCTAGAAGTCACGAATGACATACGGAGGCACTAGAATACCGACGGGCACGCGCTGGCCTTCAACGGTCTTTTGGGCCTCAATGACAACGGTCGAAATCTCCTTGGGGTCATAGACGACATAGCGGGGAATGCCCAACTCCCGGAGCACTGGTTCCGCTACCAATCTCGTCGCCGCATGGTGCTCGAAGCGCTCGCCAAGCGTGCTGTTGTGTCCGATCAGGAGGAGAGTCGGCGTTCGCTGGACAACGCCTCGCGCCAAAACCAGCGCCGAAAGCCCTATCCCAGAACCCTCCATCATGACGATGGGCCTCCTTCCGACTAAAAAAGCTCCCATCGCGATTCCGATTCCCTCGTCCTCTCTTGCACATTGAAAAGTCTCGATTTCCTTTCGCTGCAAAATCATCTGCTCCAAACCATCGAGTAAACTATCGGGAAGGAACACGACAAAGTCGATCCCGGCTATTTTGAAGGCATCATAAAAAGCGCCTAGAGTCCCTTCCTTGTAACGTGCGGCACTCTCACGTTGTGGTTGATCTTCGACCTTGCGTTGGTTCTCGCTCATGAGCGCACCCCTACTTTGTTTTTCGTCCACGTCCCTTTCTGGAGGTGGCGCGCAATTTCTTCGCCGACCTTGACCGCGGCCGAAGTCATGATATCGAGATTTCCGGCATATTTTGGCAGAAAATCTCCCGCGCCTTCGACTTCGACGAAGAGAGTGACTTTCTTCTTGCGCTCGCCGTTCGACAGATCCTGAACCAGCGGTTTGGCGCGCAGGCGATAGCCTGGCACATACTGCTGGATGCGCTCCACCATCGACTCGATCGAGCGAAGAATCTTAACCTCGTCGGCATCGGCCAGGACTGCGTACACCGTGTTGCGCATCAGGATCGGCGGCTCGGCCGGGTTGAGAACGATGATCGCCTTGCCATGCCCAGCGTGGCCGATTTTCTCCAATCCTCGAGCCGTGGTGCCCGTGAACTCGTCGATATTTTGTCTGGTGCCCGGACCGGCGCTTTTGCTCGCGATGGTGGCGACGATCTCGGCGTACTCCACCGGCGCGACCTCATCGAGCGCGCTCACCAGCGGTACGGTTGCCTGCCCACCGCAACTCACCAAATTGACGTTGCTCGCGCCGATATGCTCATCGAGATTCACCAGCGGGATCACGTAGGGTCCAACTGCGGCAGGAGTGAGGTCAATGGCAATTTTTCGCGCATCGTTCAAAAGTGGCGCATGTTTTTTGTGAGCCGCCGCTGTAGTGGCGTCGAAGACGACCTCAAAAGTTTCCTTTTGTTTGAGCAAGCCGTCGATTCCTTCTGTAGTAGTTGCCAAACCCTCTTGGCGCGCTCGCGCCAAGCCCTCCGAATCGGGAACAATGCCGGCCATGAGCATGGGGCGCAGAAGGTTACTCCGCTTGAGTTTGTACATGAGGTCGGTGCCGATGTTGCCCGAACCCAGGATTGCTACCGCTGTTTTCTCCATAACGATTCCTCATCGAAGATCATTTAATGAATCCCTGTGGACCAACGCCAAACCGTCACCAAGTGACAATATTTCATCGCGCCGTGGCGTTTACCGGCC
>Ga0075431_100006894_pt1 | contig 11291 bp, 10 predicted proteins | sample RhiMetdeltSRZDD5_FD_75297 | JGI IMG/M metagenome (GOLD analysis project Ga0075431, IMG submission 75297) | Populus rhizosphere microbial communities from Tennessee, USA - Rhizosphere MetaG P. deltoides SRZDD5 | ecosystem: Host-associated > Plants > Roots > Rhizosphere > Soil | place: USA...
GATATACGAGCAACGCGGCTGGCGCGAGCTGGCGATCGCCGATTACAGCGCAATCACCGCACTGGAGGCCAAGACCGACCAGGATCGTGCCAGCCGCGACGCCGCGTTTGCACGGTTGCGGGCGCTCGGCGGTGCAGCATTGAGCGCAACACCCAAGCAGGGGGCGGCCAAAACGGAGCCCGAGTTGCCGAGCGGTCCGTCCGCCCAAGGCCTTGTTCCAGCGCGGCGCGTTGCACTCGTAATAGCCAATGGCAAATATGCCCACGTCGAGCCGCTCAAAAACCCCGCCAACGATGCCAATCGCGTGGACGCGGCACTGCGGCGCATGGGCTTTGCCAGCGTGGTCAAGCTGATTGATCTGGATCTTGCCGGTATGAACTCGGCGCTGAAGACGTTCGCGCGCGAGGCCGCGCAGGCCGATCTTGCCATGCTGTACTATGCCGGCCACGGCATCGAGTAGACGGGCAGAACTATCTGATCCCGATCGATGCCAGGCTGGAGCGGGTCGGCGACGTGGAGCTGGAGGCCCTGTCACTGCGGCTTGCCATGTCGCAGCTCGAAGGTACGCGCATACTGAGCCTGATCGTGCTCGATGCCTGTCGCAACAATCCATTCCGTGCGCGCATGGTTCAGCGTGCCGGCAAACGCAGCATTGGCCGCGGGCTGGCTTCGGTCGAGCCGGACCAGAACACGCTGGTGGCCTTCGCGGCGCGGGAGGGCACCACCGCGGACGACGGAGAGGGCAACTCCAGCCCTTTCACTCTGGAGCTCGCCCGGCATATCGAGACGACCAACCTGGACGTGCGTATCCTGTTCGGCCGCGTACGTGACGAGGTGATGCGGACGACCAATCGGCAGCAGCAGCCGCACGTCTACGGATCGTTGGGCGGCACGTCGATCTTCCTCGCCGGGAACCGGCGTTAAGCCGAAGCCGTAACGCAAAGCCCCAAACATGATCTGACGTGTAGTTGGGTTAGGCCGAACGTCGTAACCCAACACACTGCCGGGTATGGTCGGAGGTTGCCATGCGACCCTCGGACCAAGCCCAAGATGACACCGACGGCTTCGCAGCGAATCGAAAAAAGCGGTCAGCGCAGGGCCGCGGCGATCGACAGGCAGAAGGCAAGGAACGTCAGGACGGCGTTGACCGCGTGCGAGTACTCCCACTGTACCCTCAGCGCCTCCCAGTTGTCCGGCATCAGCGTCCAGTTCTGCGTGGTGACGTTCACTGGATAGGTGAAAAAGTAAAAAATGACCAGATTGGTCAGGACGAGCACCGCGGCGGCAAGCGCGAGCAGGTTCGTCTCCCAATAGGCGAGCGCGAGGTTGGCCATGAGGGCGAGCGGCAGCAGCAGCCCTGCCATCCACCAGCCGAGGTAGATCTTCTGCACGACAACGTATTCGGATGCGGCGAGCGCCATCTTGTTGGTGAATTCATACAGGTGCGCGCCCGGGGCAATGAGCGCGAGGCCTGTCAGCAGGGCGGCGAGGAAACGCAGCATGGTCGCTAAACCGAGCGCGCGGCTTGGTGTTCCCTGGAGCCCATAGTCAACCTCCCGACGGGTCGCACCTGCCAACGCATGCCATTCCAGGTGCGTGGATGTTGACATTGAACCTTGACCAGGCGGCAACCGCCAGCGTCATCACCCCCGGAAGCGGCAACCCACGACACCTCAACCCGGCGTAAATCTCCGCCTGCGCGGAGACGACCACGTCAATGATTTTGCCCTTGTGCTCATTTTTATGAGAGGGCCGCATGTTGTGCCGGTTGCCGCCAGCATCGCGGCCGAGCTGCGGCGCCAGATGTGCTCTGCACGATGTCTGACGCCTGTTTTCCACCCCATTTTCGACATGGATTCGCGCTATTTACCATGAACGTCTATAAGTGCGGGCATGTGCTGGCGCCAGCTGCGCCCTGTTACGGGGTAAGCCATGAAACTTGCGAGCATGCTCGTTGCGGCGGCCTTCGTGGGCCTGTCGGGATACACCATTTATACGCACCTGGGGCTGCGCGGTGATGCCGGCCCCGTGGCCGAGGTCGTCACCCTGCCGGCCAAGCGTCCAGGGGTACCCGAGCCGGTGCCGGCGGTGCGTCCGTCAGCCACCGAAACGCCCGCGACTCAGGTCGTCACGCAGACCACTAGCCCAAACCGGGCTCCGAGCGAGCCGGCCAGCCGTGCCGTAGCAGTGCCCAACGATCGGGCCTCGCTGGCGCGGGCCCTGCAGCGCGAGCTGCAACGAGTTGGCTGTTACGACGGCGATATCAATGGCAACTGGTCGACCTCGACGCGCATGGCCATGAAGGCCTTCACCGACCGGGTGAACGCGTCGCTGCCGACGGATGCGCCCGACTATATTCTATTGAGCCTGGTGCAGCGCCATGAGGGCAAGGCCTGCGGCACAGGTTGTCCGACCGGGCAAATGCTGAGCGACGAGGGCCGCTGCGTGCCGAGCGCCGTGCTGGCCAAGGCTTCGCCGGGCAAGCCGGTTCTGGCGGCTCCGAGCGAACCCAGATCGACTGCCTCGGCCGAAGAGAAATCCTCCAGCAGCTGGGCGCCTTCGGCTGGTTTGGCCGCCGGCGCCGGTGCAGCTGCACTTTTGGCAGCGCCGGAGACGCGCGGCTCTTCCACAACGTCCTCGACGCGGAGCACAGCCGGGCTACCGGGGCCGAGACCCGAGGCGGCGGCGGTCGAGCCGCGGGAGGAGAAATGGCGGTATTCGGCCTCGCGGGACACGGGACCGAGGGATCAAGCCTCAAGGACGGAAGCCGGTGCCGACTCGGCGAACCGTGATCGGCCTTCCAATCAGCGTGTCGCCCGAGCCGAGGATGCTGCCAAGCCGGAGGTTAATGCCGGCGACGAGCCGCCGCCGCGCAAGGTGCGCAAAGCAAGATACAAACAGCCCAAGATTGTGCGCCAATTCCTGCGCAGCATGAAGGGCGTCATGGCAGGGATGCCGTTCTAACCGGCGGCTAGGGTTGCGGCCAAGGCATGGGCCGTGGATTTCGCGCCTGCACAGCGTCGGCCGGAGCCGACGCCGGGGATGACGGCCTGCTTACACCGGTGTTGACGACCAGGCTGCGGCCCTCTACCTGACGCGGCTGCAGCGTTGCGCTCTGCGCTGGCAGCGCTCCATCCTGTTCGTCGCGCGCCCTGTTGTCCGTCTCTGGTTCGCCCCTGGTCTGCCATGCGTCGCCGCCTATTCGTCATCTCCAATCCGGGCGCCGGGCTATCCCATTCCTCGCTGATCGACGACACCGTGCGCGCACTCGAGCGGGCCGGCGCCAACCTGACGCGCGTGCGACCGCAAAGCATCGCCGCCGCCCGGCAGGCCGCGCGCGCGGCGGCCGCGTCGGGCAGCTACGAGGCGATCGTGGCGGCGGGGGGGGATGGTACCATCCGCCATGTGGCGTCGGCCCTAATCGATAGCGATGCGCCGCTCGGCATCATCCCGGTCGGCACCGGCAATGTGCTGGCGCACGAGATCGGGCTTGAGGCGACGGCCCAGGCGATTACCCGCACGCTGCTCGACGGGCCGGCCGTGCGCGTGGCCTGCGCGCATGCCAATGGTGAGCCATTCCTGCTGATGGCCGGCGCCGGCTTCGATGCGCGCATCCTGATCGACCTCAACCAGCGCGCCAAGAGCCTGCTGGGCAAGGTTGCCTACGCAGCACCGCTGACAGGCGCGCTATTGCGTCCGCTCGATACGCTGCACGTAACCGTCGATGGACGCACTTGCCAGGCGAGTTGGGCAGTGATCACCAACTCCTGCCATTACGGAGGCGGGTTCGTGCTCTCGAAGCGCACCAATATTCATGCACGCGGGCTCGAGGCGATCCTGTTCAAGGCCCGCACTCGTGCCGCCCTCGCGTCCATGCTGATGAGTCTCGCCCGCGGCCGTCTTGCCGCGCACATCGCGCACGACGAGGTCGAGATGCTGCCCTGCACGCGCGTGCGCATCACCGCCGGCACTCCCATTCCCGTGCAGATCGATGGTGACGTTGTGGGCACCACGCCGCTCGCGATCGACGCCGGCAGCTCGCACCTGCACTTGATCGTGCCGCCGTCGCATGTACCGGCCTAACTGCACCGCAGCAAAATTAACCTTTTGTTAACCAAATCAGCCAACCTTGGCGCTCGTGCTGGCCGAATGGGCTGGGAGGCCGGCACACGCGAGGCACAACAAACGCCAGCCGCCTGGATTTGGTGCGCGTAATGACGCGCGCAGGCCGTAGCGCTTGTCGCGTCCGAGCGAGAGCCCGTGCAGGGCATGAAGCAAACTCGCATTGCAGAATTACCGGGGGTGAGGCGGGCGTGGATGGGGCCGCCGATTGCAACTCTCGGGTACGTGCTCCCGCGCAACGATCGCGGCCCTGTCCCGAACCGCTGTGCCCAATCAAAGCGATCCGTCACGACTGCCCTCAGCGGCTGCCAAACCGCTGCGCGGGGTCGGTCAGCGTTTGCCCGCGTAGGGCGGCTCGCAGCTTGTGGTCCAGCATCCCCTCTCGAGATGGAGTGGCACATGAAGCGCCTCTGTCAACGGTGTGGCGTGCACTACAGTCGGCTCTCCCCGAGCCTCACGCTTCGACCCGAGCCCGATTTCCAATGGGTGCTCCTCTGGCGCGATAACCAACGTCATCGTCCTCCGAGTATGCGCTGAATCGGATCCAAGCCGGCGGGGTGTGCGAACCGCCGCCGGCCACGTAGATTGGGTCGGCCCCCGGGCCGGCCCTTCTTGTTGTTGGGTGTGCATGATGGCTCCCAATACAAGCCGCCAAGCCTGCCTGCGAAAAGCTGCTTCGTTTGGTCGGCTGCAGGATAGCGCCTATTGCACATTGGGGGACGCGTAAACACCGCCTTTCGCCTGGCGCACAAGGCCAAGTGTCGTCATCAGGTTTGATTTTGGGTATGAGTGTTCACCTCAAGGTGCCCAGCCGCCGCCATGGCATTCCTTGGAGGATCGATGAAATTTGAATTCCTGGTTCTGGACGCACGGCTCGACGAGCGCAAGACGGCGGACCTCGAACGGGACCTGAATGCCCTCGGCAATGAAGGCTGGGAGTTGGTAGCAACCTTCGGCCTGCACAACCAGACTTTCGTAATGCAGCGGGTCGTCGCCGACCCCGTCGCCTCCAGAGCCAAGGGCAAGAAGCAATCCTAGAACCAACTCTGAAGCTGCTCTTTCGTGAGCGAGGCACCTCGATGCCGCGGGACGGACGAGAATGGTGGCCACCGCATCGCCGTCAATTTAAGGGCTCGCGGAACCGGCAGCGGCTGCCGGCATCATGATCGACCATTTCGACGGTTGAACTGTTTTACCGGGCTGCCCCGCCACGGCCGCTGCGTCGCCGACCTGTGGGCGTAGCCGACAATCGCCGCTTTGCTCTACCGGCCGATGCGTTCGGCGGCCGAATAGGATACCAGCCGCATGAAGGCGCGAACCAGCTCGATGTCGTGGAATTCGTTGATCCTGGCAATGCGGCCGTTGTGAACCTGTATGACGTGCCGCATGACACCATCGATGGTCTCGCCAGTGACCTTGTGGCGGAAGCGGTAGGCGACCATGCCATGCACCGTGTCGCCGTGCGTCCTCGTCACCTTCCCCTCGTAGCCCAGGGTGTCGAACTGTTCGAGGATCGTCTGCAGTCGGTCAGAAACGGATGACCTTCCCACTGTCTCGCCGCCAAACGGCAGAACTTCTTGCGGTACGAACAGGGCGAACACGATATTGTCGGCCAGCAGGGCCAGGCAGACCGCCTTGTCGCGCTTGCGCCAGGCGCTCCAAAGCGCGCGCACAATCTGCGCAGGATCTCCCGAAGTCGTCTGCCGTTCCAAGAATTCCTCCCTCACCCGCTAAGAAGGCTATCTCAATGAACGCGCTACAAAGGCGACCCCGACTCCTCGGGATCCAGACGTGGTGCTGCCTCACTGCGCTGCCCGCCCCAGCTACCCAGTACGCAAGCGACCGGCGCAGGGCCGAATAGCGTATTCTGTGGCCAAGCGGCGCAAACACCAACACCGACAGTCGCACTAGGCGAGCGGGCCACTCGGCCGCTTCCGGAGCCTGTCTGCTTGGATTAGTCTGGCGTGTTATCATTCATCGGATTGCGATCAGTTCCAGGGACTTGCCGGGGAGATACACGGATGCAGCGCAGGTGGGGGCTTGTGATGTTTGCGAGCCTTGTCATGCTCGGGGGATGCGATGGCCCGAGTGCAAAAGCGCCGGAAACACGACCCGTACGGACTGTTACGGTCGATCCCAAGCCCATCGAGGATGATCGCCAGTCGGTCGGCGAGGTGCGTGCCCGCTACGAGAGCGATCTCGGATTTCGGGTCAGCGGCAAACTGATCGCGCGTCTGGTGGACGTGGGCGTCTCGGTTAAGAAGGGAGCAGTTCTGGCGCGGCTCGACGAGCAGGAGTACCGCAACAAGCTGAAGTCCGCCGAGGCCGACATCGTTTCGGCGGAAGCGGTGCTGGTGGAGGCTCAGGCAGCCGAGGGGCGCCTGCGCCAGTTGGTGGCGAGCGGCACCACCACACGCGCCAACTACGATACGGCGGTGAAGAACCTGCGCTCCGCCGAAGCCAAGCTCGACTCAGCCAAGGCGGCCCGTGACCTTGCCAAGGACCAGCTCAGCTACACCGAGCTCGTCGCCGATTTCGATGGCATCGTCACCGCCACCGGCGCCGAGCCCGGCCAGGTCGTGAGCGCCGGCCAGATGATCGTCCGCCTGGCGCGCCCCACGGACAAGGATGGCGTGTTCAACATCGCCGAATCTGCGTTCCAGACCAGACCGGCTCCGGCCGACAAGCCCATCGAGGTCATCGTATCGCTGCTCGCCAACCCGGGCATCAGCACCGAGGGCGTCGTCCGCGAGATCGCGCCGGTGGCCGATCCTGCGACGCGCACCTTTCAGGTGAAGGTCACATTGAAAAGCCCGCCCGAGCAGATGCGGTTCGGCGCCAGCATCGTCGGCCGCCTTAAAGCGTCCACCGCACCTGTCGTGGTGCTGCCAGCCGCCGCGCTCTTCGATCGGTTGGGCAAGCCAGCCGTCTGGGTCGTCGATACGGCGGCGGGCACGGTGGCATTGAAGGACGTGACCGTTGCCCGCTACGAGACGGACCGCGTGGTCCTCAGCGGCGGTCTCGCCAAGGGCGAGGTGGTCGTCACGGCCGGCGTCAACCGCCTGCGCGAAGGCCAGAAGGTGCGGCTGGCCGAGGCCGCGTCCAAATGAGTTCCTTCAACCTGTCGGATTGGGCGCTCAGCCACAAGAGCTTTGTCATCTACCTGATGCTCATCTCGGCCATCGCCGGGCTGATGGCCTACAACAGCCTGGGGCGCGAGGAAGATCCGCCATTCACCATCAATTATGGTGATCAAGACGCTGTGGCCCGGCGCGACCACCACCGAGACCATCAACCAGATCACCGATCGCATTGAAAAGAAGCTTGAGGAGGTGCCGCACCTCGACTTCGTGCGCAGCTATACCAAGCCGGGCGAGTCGATCGTGTTCGTCAACTTGAAGGACAGCGTGCGCGCCTCCGAGGTGCCGGACCTCTGGTACCAGGTGCGCAAGAAAGTCGGCGACATCCGCCAGAACCTGCCGTCGGGTATCTATGGCCCCTATTTCAATGACGAGTTCGGCGACACCTATTCCATCATCTACGCGCTGACAACCGACGGCTTCTCGCGCCGCGAGGTGCGCGACTACGCCGAGCGCATCCGCACCGAATTGCTGCGCGTGCCCGATGTCGCCAAGGTCGACCTGATCGGTGTGCAGGACGAGAAGATCTATCTTGAGTTCTCGACCCAGCAGATTGCCGCGCTCGGCCTCGACATCAACGCGCTGGCGCAAGCGCTGCAGGCACAGAACGCCGTGGCTCCGAGCGGCGTGGTCGAAGCTGGCCCCGAGCGCATCGCCATCCGCATATCGGGCGGCTTCACGTCGGAGGAAAGCCTGAAGTCCATCAACTTCACGTCCAACGGCCGCTTTTTCCGCCTGAGCGATATCGTCAAGATCCGCCGCGGCTATATCGATCCGCCGCAACCCCTGTTCCGCTATAAGGGCGAACCTGCCATCGGACTGGCTATTGCCATGGCGGCGGGCGGTGACGCGCTGACCCTCGGCAAGAACGTCGAGGCTCGCGCCGAGCGCATCGGCACCAGCGACTATCAAGCAATAGCGGGCAAAGCGCGCGTGCGCATGTCTCTCAACTAGCGCCACTCGGTCCAAGCTGGAAACTGCCGGTCTCGCCCACCGACCATTTCACCACCTTTGCCAGTGCAATTGCCTGCTGCTCGCCCTGCGGCTGTGGCCCCAGGTCGTCGCCGTAGCCACCCACTGCCTGCAGTCTAGGGCTGGAAGATCGGGAATTCCGCCTCTCCCGCCTTGGCAGGAGGCACTTCGTTGGCCTTGGCCTTGGCTTTGGTCTTGGCCGGCACACTTTCCTCGCCCGTCTTGGCCAGTTGCTTGCGAGCTTCGTTGGCGGCGCGTTCGGCGACCTGCCTGGCCTCACGCTCCTGCGCCAGCCGCTCATTGGCGGTGCGTGCCGCAATCTCGGCCCGCTGCTTGGCTTCCCGCTCGCGCGCCAACTCCTGCTGGGTAAGGGAGGTTACGCGCTGCGCCTCTTTCCTGGCCGCTTGCTCCTTTGTCACCTCGGCTCGGGCCGACTGCGCGGCGGCGTCACCGGCGCGGCGCTGCTCTGTGAGGCGACTCTCCAGCTCCTGCACCTTGGTATCCGTCGCTCGCTCGGCCCCCTGTTCCCGCTCGATGTGCGCACGCACCGACTGCTCCGCAGCTTTTTTGGCAGCCGCCTCCCGCGCCAGCTCGTCAGCCAGCAGACCGGCGCGCGCTTCGGCTTGCTCGGCGCGCGCCCGAGCTGCGCTCGCCTCATGCTTCAGCAGCGCCTCATCGCCGCTGCCGCGCGTGAGCATCCATCCAGCTGCGGCCCCGCCCACCAGGCAAACCAGCATGGCGGACAATGCCAAGGCAGGCCCCGGCGCTGCAAACGCAAAACGGGCGGACTGCGAAACAGGCTGGCCTTGCCAAGGATCATATGTGCCGAAGCTCCACGTGTGCCCCTCGGGGTCGCGGCACGAGTAGCCGCGCCCGCCGTGATCGTCGTCGGCAACATTGAGCAGGATGTCAGCGCCGGCCGCACGGGCCTGACTGTAGTGGCAATCGGCATCTTCCACCACGAGATAGCAGCTTTGCGTCTCGGCCCCGCCGATCTCGTCGGGCTGCTTCATCAGCTGATCCAACACGGAATCGCCGATCGACCGCACGAGGATCATGTCGCTGCCGTGGGTGAGGTGGGCATACAGGATGCCGCCGTCCGCTCCGACAACGACATCGCGTTGCACAAAGCCGAATGCCGCACATAGCCAGTCGATCGCTTGATCCACGTCGCGGTAGCGCAAGGCCGGCACGAGCCTCGAGCCGGAAGAGGCGGCCTTGCCCTTCCAGACCTTACGCAGGCGGTCGCTCCAGGCCAATAGTGGCGCCAGCTTCTGCGACGCCCATGCCTTGTCGGGTATCTGGAACCGCCCGGCCGCCGTCATGTCGCACCTGGACTCATCCGGCAAGCGTTATTCACATCGGCAGGCGCACGCTCTGGTGGCTGAAATAATTGTCGATGGCAGTCAGAATGGAGCCCGACACCTTCTCGCGCCAGCTGTCGGACTTGAGCAGCTGGGCGTCGGTCTCATTGGTGACAAAGCCCAGCTCGATGAGCACAGACGGCACCTTGGCCGACTTCAACACCACGAACGCGGCGCTGCGGTCGGGGTTGTCCATCATGTTGGTGGTCTCGCCCATGTACGACACCACCGAGCGGGCGAACACGCTGGTGCGGTCCTTGGTGACCTCCACCTCGCGCTTGGCGAGGTCGGAGAGGATGGCACGAATGGCGCCGACGTCGGCCTCCACCTTCTGCACCGCAGCCAGCTCCTGGGCCGACAGCAAATTGTCGCTCACCTGGCCCTGGGCGGAGCGCTTCAGCTCGTTGGCCACGTTCTCGCGCAGTGAATAGATGGTGGCTCCGCGCGCCGACGCGCGCGGCGTGTAATCGGCATGCACCGCGATGAACAGGGCCGCCTGATGTCGCTCGGCGAACTCCCGCCGATCGTTCAGCTCGACGAACGTGTCGGTCTCACGCGTCATCAGCACCTTGTAGCGCCCGGTGGCGTTGAGCTTGTCGCGAAGCTTCAGGCTGAAGGCGAGCACGACGTTTTTCTCGACCGCGCCGTTCTTCTGCGCGCCGGTGTCGTCGCCGCCATGACCCGGATCGATAACGATCACCGGCTTGTACATGGCGGCCGCCCGCATACTGGGGTGCATGGCCGGCTTGGGCATAGGCGGTTGCAGATCGGACGCGCCGAGCCCCGATGCACCAGCCAACGGCGTCGGACGCTTGACCTCGCTGGCCTTGACGTCAGGTGCTGCCTGGTCGAGTGAGCCGGCCGCCAGCAGATCGATGATCAGGCGCGAACTGCGACCGTCCTGGGATTTCTCGATCACCGCCTTCTCCACCACCACGGCGCCCGTCACGTCAATAACGACGCGGGCCTTGCCTGGCGCAGAGGTGCCGCCGCGGAAGGTCTTGACCAAGCCGACCGGCGTATTGCCCGGCAGCGGCGGCAGCTGCAGTTTCACATCGGGCAGTTCGACGAACACGCGGTTGGGATTCGTGAGCGCAAAAACCTGGAAGTCGACCTGACGCTCCAAGCCGATGATGAACTTGGTACGGGTCTTCTCGGCCGGCGCATCTGTGCGCTGCGTGGCCGCCAACGATGAGCCGCCAGCAACATTGCTCGCCTGCTGTGCCAGCGACGCACAAGGCAGCGCAACTGCGGCTATCACAGCCCCTACGATCGACGCCCGGACACCCGAGCACCGCAGCCTGCCAGAAACCATCGTCGTCGACCCCCGTCTAACGCACTCTAATGGCGGGACAGTCTTGTGGATAAACGCTGCAAAGATGGCATTTTCCAGGTCTTCGCGGGGTTAAGATATGACTTTGAAAACGTTAACACATTCCTATTGAGGTCACAGTCAATCCAATTTTGTTGCCACAGTCCTCCACCCGATCTGGGCGGAGGACGATTCGGTTGTGCAACCAGCGCGTTGCGCGTGGCAGGCGGCATTAGAGTCTTTCCGCTCTTAGTTGAATCAGAAGGGATTCCCAAATCAGCAGGGATCTGATTCAAGCTGCATGCTGGGCGGGAGGCCAGCATGCATGGCACGAGCCTATTCTCTGGATTTGCGCGAGCGGGTTGTCGCTTCGGTTAGGCG
>Ga0075431_100006895_pt1 | contig 11290 bp, 9 predicted proteins | sample RhiMetdeltSRZDD5_FD_75297 | JGI IMG/M metagenome (GOLD analysis project Ga0075431, IMG submission 75297) | Populus rhizosphere microbial communities from Tennessee, USA - Rhizosphere MetaG P. deltoides SRZDD5 | ecosystem: Host-associated > Plants > Roots > Rhizosphere > Soil | place: USA...
GCGTGGCCCCGGCGCTCTCCCACGTGTTCGCTCCCAGGTGGTGGTGGTAGCCGCCCGCGGCGAGGAACGCCGCCTGCGCGCCGAGCTGCGCCATCAGCCCGAAGCCGAGCACGTCGCGGTAGAAGGCGACGGTGTCCGCGATCGCGGCGACCTTCAGGTGCACGTGACCCATCACCGTGCCCGCCGGAAGCCCGTCGAACGGCGCGGTCGCGGGGTCGTCGAGCTCTCCGAGGAGGCTGCGCGTGTCGAGCGGGAGCGTCGTCATGCGCGAACCGACCTGGCCCTCCCAGACCTCTCGCGGCCGGTCCCAGTAGACCTCGATCCCGTGCCCGTCCGGGTCGGAGAGATAGATCGCCTCGCTCACGAAGTGGTCCGAGAGCCCCGCGAGCGGGATCCGCTCGCGGGCGACGTGCGCGAGCCAGGCCGCGAGGCCCGCTCGCTCCGGGAGGAGCAGCGCGAAGTGGTAGAGGCCCGTGTGGCCGTAGGCGGGCCGCGCGCCGGGCTCCTCGACGAGCACGAGCAGCTCGCGCTCGCCGGCGCCGACTGACGCGCGGCCGTCGTCGCGTCCGAGCTCGACGAGCCCGAGCACGTCCCGGTAGAAGGCGATCGAGCGCTCGAGGTCGGAGACGGTCAGGTGCACCGGGCCCATCGAGGTCTGCGCCGAGATCTCGGCGCTCGCCGGGGAGCCGACCACCTCCAGTTCCTCGGGATCGCGGGGCGCCTCGGTCACCGCCGAAGTGTTTCACGCTGCGCTCTGCTCGCGGCAGGTCAGCGCGCGAGCCGCAGGCGCGCGCCGATCGCCTTCCGCTCGGCGGGGAGGTAGAAGCCGGCGAGCAAGAGCAGGAGCGGGTAGGCGAGCGAGAGCGCGACCGCGACCGGGAGCCCGCCGCCGGCGAGCTTCCCGACCGCGACGAGCGCGAGCCCGGCCGCGACGGCGGTGGCGACGCGGCGCCACTGGTAAGGGACGGGGTAGATCCGCTGCGCCCACCACGTCATCCCGGCGAACATCGTCGCGTAGGCGGCGATCGTCGCCGCAGCGGCGCCCATCATTCCGTAGCGCGGGATCAGGATCAGGTTGAGCGCGACGTTGACGATCGCCGCAGCCCCGGTCACGACCCAGTTGAACTGCGTCCGCCGCGCCCGGCCGACGCCGATGACCATGACGACGTACCCGGCGAAGATGACGACCGCGAACGCGAGCGGCCCCACCACTCTCGACGACTCCGCGAACGCGGGCGCGGCGATCCAGTCGACGAGCCAGGGCGAGAGGAGCGCGAGCCCGGTCGCGACCCACGTCGTCACGAAGACGAGGTACGTCAGCACGAACGCGTACGTCCGCTTCGCCTCGCGATCGTCGTCGATCGAGTAGGCGAACGCCGGCCACGCCGTGCGGAACGCGGTCAGCAGCAGCGCCATCGCCGAGGCGATGCGGACGCCGACCGAGTAGAGCCCGACCTCCTGCGTGTCCGCGAGCTTGACGAGGAAGAAGCGGTCGCTGAAGTTCGTCACCCAGAGGAGGAGCGCGCTGGGCACGAGCGGCATGCCGAAGCGGTTCATCTCCCGGAAGAGCCCGCGGTCGAACTGGAGGCCGAGCTGCTCGCGCCGGTAGCCGACGAGCGCCGCGTACACGAGCAGCGTGCCCGTGAAGTTGCCCACGACGACGCCGAGCGGGCCCGCGTCGAGTGCGACGACGAGCATCAGCGTCGCGCCGATCGTGAGCGCAATGTTCGTCAGGCTCGCGGTCACGTACGCGACCGAGCGCTCCTCGACCCGGAAGAGGGAGGTCAGCTGCTCGTAGTTCATCTGCGCCCACAGCCCCACGAACGCGGCGGCGACGACCTCCGCCTCGTCCGCGGAGCCGAAGAGCACGGTCGAGATCTCGCGCGAGAACGCCGCGCCGACGACGAGCCCGAGCGTCGCCATCCCCATCGTGAACCAGAACGACGTCCGCAGGACGAGCCGCCGGTGGCCCGGGTCGGGGCGGTCGAAGTAGAAGCGGAAGAACGCGTTCGTGATCCCGAGCCGGAGCGTGATCACGAGCACCGTCGTCAGCGCGATCAGCGTCTCGACGATGCCGTAGTCGGACGGCGAGAGGTACCGCGTGTAGAGCGGGAGGAGGAGGACGGCGAGGATGCGCTGGACGAGGCCGCCGAAGCCGTAGATCGCCGAGTGCTTGCCGAGCCTCCTGAGCTCCGTGCCGAGCGCCATGCAGGGCGAGAGTAGAGCGAGCGCAGGCGGTCGGGCGGTGCGGCCGGCGCTAGATCACGCCGCCGCGGGGAAGGAGCCAGGGCGAGAGGCGGTTCCAGCGCTCGAGCTCGCATCCGTCCGAGCGGCCGAACCGCGCCGAGATCCGCTTCCCGTCCAGCGTGCCCACGACCCGCGCGGTCTGGGGGCCGCCGTAGACCTGCGCGCACATGACGTTCTTGGGCACGGCCGCGAAGAGCTTCGGGCCTCCCGCGGCGAGGCGGCGGCAGGCGACGGCCGGGCGTGCGAGGGTGCCGCCCGCGGGGTTGCAGCGCAGGCGCCACGTCTTCTTCGCCGCACCGCTCGGTCCGGTCGGCCAGTAGGTGATCGTCAGCGACGTGTTGGCGGCAGTGCCTGCGGACGAGGCCGATCCGCACCCGACGAGGAACGCGACGGCGACGACGAGGGCGACGGCGAGCCGGCTGGGCACCCCTCCAAGGTACCCGGACTTGACAGATCGACAGTTGTGAGTGAATAATCACTTCCTATGGCAGCCACGACGCGGCAGACGGCGGAGGAGCGGCGCGAGGAGGTCCTCGCTGCCGCGGTCGAGGAGTTCGGCCGCGCCGGCTACCACGGCGCATCGACCGACGCGATCGCCCGCCGGGCGGGCATCTCGCAGCCGTACCTCTTCCGGCTCTTCGGTTCGAAGAAGGACCTCTATCTCGCCGCGGTACGCCGCTGCTTCCGGCGAACGCTCGAGGCGATGCAGGGCGCCGCCGAGGGGTTGCGCGGCGAGGAGGCCCTCGACGCGATGGGACAGGCCTACGGCCTGCTCCTGAGCACGGATCCGCTGATGCTGCAGGCGCAGCTGCAGACGTACGCGGCCGCGCTCGACGATGACGACGTGCGGACGGCGGTGCGCGAGGGCTACGGAGACCTGTACTCGTACGTCGAGCGCGTCTCCGGCGCGTCCGACCAGCGCCTCGCGCGGTTCTTCGCGAACGGGATGCTGCTGAACGTGATCGCGGCGATGGGGTTCCACGAGGAGGCGCACCCCGAGCCCTGGGCGTTCCGACTGCTGACCGGCTGCCGCGAGGGCGGGGACGCGTGACCCTTTCTCCATTTCACCTCGAAGTGAGTAAGCAATCACTAGTCATGAGGAGGAGATCATGACGCAGAGAGCGAGAACCATCTGGACCTTCGCGATCACGTCGACCGCGCTCTTCATGGTCGTGCTCGACAACCTCGTCGTCTCGACCGCGCTCCCGGTCATCCGCACCGACCTGGGGGCGACGATCGAGGAGCTCGAGTGGACGGTGAACGCGTACACGCTGACCTTCGCCGTCTTCCTGCTCACCGGCGCCGCGCTCGGCGACCGGTTCGGGCGGAAGCGCATGTTCACGGTCGGCATCGCGATCTTCACGGCGGCCTCGGCGGCCGCGGCACTCGCCCCCTCGATGGACTGGCTCATCGCCGCGCGAGCCGTGCAGGGAGTCGGCGCGGCGCTCGTCACGCCGCTGACGCTCACGATCCTCAGCGCCGCGGTGCCGAGAGAGCGGCGCGGGATGGCGCTAGGCGCCTGGTCGGGCATCGCGGGGCTCGCCGTCGCCGCGGGGCCGCTCGTCGGGGGCGCCGTCGTCGACGGCATCTCCTGGCAGTGGATCTTCTGGCTGAACGTCCCCGTCGGCCTCGTCCTGCTCCCGCTCGCGACGCGCCTCGCGGAGACGCACGGGCCAGACCGCGCCCTCGACCTGACGGGGCTCGGGCTTGCGAGCCTCGGCCTGCTCGGGATCGTGTGGGGCCTCGTGCACGGGAACGCCGAGGGGTGGACGAGCACCGAGATCGTCGGCTCGCTCGCGACCGGGGCGGTACTGCTCGCGGCCTTCGTCGCCTGGGAGCTGCGGGCGGCGCAGCCGATGCTGCCCATGCGCCTCTTCCGCAGCCGCGCCTTCAGCGCGGCGAACGGGGCCTCCCTCTTCATGTACTTCGGGATGTTCGGGTCGATCTTCCTGCTGACGCAGTTCTTCCAGACCGCACAGGGCTACTCGCCGCTCGAGGCCGGTCTGCGTGTCCTGCCGTGGACGGCGATGCCGATGGTCGTCGCCCCGATCGCGGGCGCGCTCTCCGACCGCATCGGAGGGAGGCCGTTCATGGCCCTCGGGCTGGGCCTGCAGGCGATCGGGCTCGCGTGGATCGCCGCGGTGTCGGAGCCGACCGCCGGTTACGCATCGTTCGTCGGGCCGTTCGTCCTCTCGGGGATCGGCATGGGGATGTTCTTCGCGCCGGTCGCGAACGTCGTCCTCTCGGCCGTCCGGCCGCAGGAGGAGGGGAAGGCGTCCGGCACGAACAACGCGATCCGCGAGGTGGGGGGCGTGCTCGGCGTCGCCGTGCTCGCGTCGATCTTCACGCGCTACGGCGGGTACGAGTCGCCCGACACGTTCACGGACGGGCTCGTCGTCGCCACCTGGGTCGGGGCTGCGGTCGTCGGCGTGGGCGCGCTCGTGGCACTTCTCGTCCCGCCCAGGCGACGGGCCGCCGAGGCCCCGGTCGCGGAGCGGGAGAGCGTGCCGCAGCTCGAGGCCGCCTAGGGAGAGCACGCGCGGGAGGAGCGAGGTTTTTCGCTCCTCCCGCGCTGGTACGGTCGCCGCGTGCCGACCGAGGACCCGCCCCGCTACGGGCCGCCCGACGCGCTGACCTCCCCGCGGTACTCCGGCGTCAAGACGTTCGCGCGCTGCCCGCTCGTCGACGACCCCGAGGGCGTCGACGTCGCCGTGCTCGGGATCCCGTTCGACACGGCGACAACGAACCGGCCGGGCGCGCGCTTCGGGCCCGAGGCGGTGCGGGCTGCCTCGATCGCGCTGCGGCCGTACAACCCCGTGCAGGGCGCGCAGGTGTTCGGTGCACTCTCGGTCGCCGATCTCGGCGACGTCCCGGTCACGCCCGGGAATGCCGAGCGCACGGTCGGCCAGATCGCGGAGGCGCTCGAACCGATCGTGCGCGCGGGGGCGCGGACGCTCTGTCTCGGCGGCGACCACCTGGTCGTGCTCGGAGAGCTGCGCGCGCACGCCGCCGTGCAGGGGCCGCTCGGCCTCGTGCTCCTCGACGCGCACGCGGACGTCTGGGACACGTACGTCGGCGAGCGCTACTACCACGGCTCGCCGTTCCGCCGGGCCGTGGAGGAGGGGCTGCTCGACCCCGCGCGCTCGCTGCTCGCGGGGATGCGCGGCCCGGTGTACGGGCCGGGCGACGCCGCGCTGCCGGCGGAGCTCGGCTTCGAGGCGATCGCGTGCGAGGAGCTCGTCGCGCTCACGCCGGAGGCGTACGGCGCGCGCGTGCGGGCGCGCGCCGGCGACGGGCCGCTCTTCCTCTCGTTCGACGTCGACGTGCTCGACCCGGCGTTCGCGCCCGGCACGGGCACGCCGGAGGCAGGTGGCCTCTCGACGCGCGAGGCGCTCGGCTACCTGCGCGCGCTGCGGGGCCTGCGCTTCTCCGGCTACGACGTCGTCGAGGTCAGCCCGCCGTACGACGGTCCTGGCCAGCCGACCGCGGTCGCCGCCTCGAACGTGGCCTTCGAGCTGCTCACGCTCGACGTCCTCGGCCGGGACGCATGACGCGCCGCCTCCGCCTCGTCGGGACGCTCCTCCTCACGGCGGCCGCGATCGCCTACCTCGTGTGGAAGATCGAGCTCGGGACGACGCTCGACATTCTCTCCGAAGCGGATCTCGGCTGGTTCGTGCTCGCCGTCGCGATCATGGTCCTGACCGTCCCGGTGCTCGCGCTCCGCTGGGGGTGGCTGCTCCGCGCGCAGGGGATGGAGGAGCGCCTGCCGTGGCTGACCCGCGCCTACTTCGTCGCCTACACCGCCGGCCAGGTGCTCCCCACCTCGCTCGGCGGGGATGCGGTACGCATTCTCGAGACCGCCCGCAGACATGCCGGCCGTGCGACCGCGATCACGGGGACCGTCGTGCTCGAGCGCGGGCTCGGCGGGGCGACGACGGTGCTCCTCGGCGCGGTCGGCTTCGTCCTCTCGATCGGCCACTTCGACGTGAGCGCCTACCTCTGGCTCGAGGGCGTCTTCGTGTTCGGGACGATCGTCCTCGGGTTCCTCTTCTTCGCCCGCTCCGCGCGCCCGCTGCTCCGCCGTGCGGAGCCGCTCCTCCGGCGGTTGCGGGTGGAGGGCGTCGTCCGCGGCTTCTACGAGAGCATCCACCACTACCGCGGGACGCCACGCCTCCTCGGCGCCGTGCTCGCGGTCACGCTTGCCGTGCAGGCCGTGCGGATCCTCTCGATCTGGGCCGCCGCGAAGGCGGTCGGCATCGACCTCGACGTCCGCGTCTACTACGTGATGGGGCCGCTCCTCTTTCTCGTCATGCTCGTGCCCTTCACGCTGAACGGCTTCGCCGTCCGCGAGGCGTTCTTCGTCAGCTTCCTCGGCAGCCTCGACGTCGGCGCGGACCAGGCGTTCGCGGCCGGGTTCCTCTACTTCCTCGTGACCTTCGCGCTCGCGCTCCCGGGCGGCACGATCATGCTCTGGGAGGGGCTCCGTGGGGGGGCGCGGCCGCGGGTCGAGCATGGCTGACGACGCCGCGGTCGTCGTCGTCACCTACGACGCCCTCCCCTGGATCGAGGACTGCCTCGCGAGCGTCCGCGGTGAGCAGGTCGTCGTCGTCGACAACGGCTCGCGCGACGGCACCGTGGCGCTCGTCCGCGAACGCTTCCCCGAGGTGCGCCTCGTCGAGTTCGAGAACCGCGGGCTCGGCGCCGGCTGGAACGTCGGTATCAGGGAGACCGAGAGCAGGTACGTCCTCCTCCTGAACGCCGACGCGTGGCTCCTCGGCGACGCGCTCGCACGGCTCGTCGCGTTCGCCGACGGGCGCCCGCGCGCCGCGGTCGTCGGCCCGCGCCTGCTGAATCCCGACGGGACGCTGCAGCGGTCCGTGCGCGGCTTTCCGACCCTGTGGCGGCTCGCGACCGAGTACTTCTTCCTGCGCAAGCTGGCGCCGGGGACGCGGGCGCTCAACGCGTTCTACGCGGGTGGGTTCGACCACGACGAGGTGCGCGAGGCCGAGGTCGTCATGGGCGCGTGCATGCTCGTGCGGAGGGACGCGATCGACGAGGTGGGGCCGCTCGACGAGGCGTTCTTCCTCTTCAGCGAGGAGACGGACTGGTGCTACCGGTTCCGGCAGGCGGGCTGGGACGTCCTCTTCTTCCCCGCCGCCGAGTGCGTCCACGTCCGCGGAGCCGCCCACGGGGGCCGTCTGTACCGGGAGAACCTCCGCGGCCACCTCCGCTTCCTGCGCAAGCACGACGGCGCGCGGACCGCGGAACGTGCCCGTCGCCTACTGCTCGCCGCGCTCCGGCTGCGCGGGGTGCTCTTCCGGGGTGAGCGCGGTCGCGTGTACCGCGAGACGGCGGGCTGGCTGGCGTCGGGCTCCGCGGTCGAGCTCCTCGACGGATGACCGCGGTCGAGCTCTACCTCCGCCTCGCGCTCGGGCTCGGGGTGCTCCTGCTGCCGGGGTGGCTCCTGGCGCGCGCGCTCGGCGTGCGGGGTGTCCCGGCGGCGCTCGCCTGGTCGCTGACGATCGTCTTCGCCTGTCTGGTCGTCACCTTCGCGCTGCAGGCCTCGCTCTCGCTGACCCTCGCGCTCCTCTTCGTGGCAGGCGCCGCGGCGCTGGCGGCGGCCGTGCTCCGACGCGTCCCTGCCGATCCGCCCACGCCCGGTCGTGGCCTTGCGGGTGTCGCCGGCCTCGCGCTCGGCCTCGCGCTGTGGCGGCTCGCGAGCTCGGTCGAAGGAGACGGCCTCTTCCACCTCGCACGGATGCGCAAGCTCGCGGAGCTCGACGACCTCACGTTGAAGGCGATCGGCGAGTTCGCGGACGCGAGCCTGCACCCGGGATACGCGTTCCCGCTCTGGCACGGCTTCGTCGCGCTCGTCGCGCGCATCGCAGGGGTCGACCCCGAGCAGGCCGTTCTCCACCTGCCGTCGCTCCTCGCCCCGCTCGCGGTCGTCGTCGCCTACGAGGCCGGCTGGGCGCTCTTCCGGAGAACGTGGGCAGCGGGAGCCGCGGCGTCCGCGCAGGTCGCGCTCGCCTGCTTCGCGCCCGGCCACGGGGGCTCGTACCCGCTGCTGGCGCTCCCCGCGACGACATCCGCCCAGATCCTCGTTCCCGCGGCGCTCGCCCTCGCGCTGGGCGCCGTCAGGGAGCCGACGCGGGGGCGGCTCGCTTCGACCGCGGCCGCGGCGTTCGTGCTCGCCGTCGTGCACCCGACGTACGCGATCTTCCTCTGGATCCCGTTCGCCGGCTTCCTGCTCGTCCGTCTCCTGTGGACGCGAGAGGACCTTCGCGCGGGGGCGCTCTCGCTCGCGGCGCTCGTCGTCCCGGGGGCGCTCTTCATGCTCTGGCTCATTCCGGTCGTGCGCGACACGGCCGCGCACTCGCCCGGCCCGGAGGAGGTCCGGCGCGCCTTCGAGCAGTACGCGGGGCAGCTGGACGTGCGGTCGGAGTCGAGCTACAGCCTCGCGGCGGAGGTCTTCACGCGCCGCGGGGCGATCCCCGTCGCGGCGCTCCTCCTGCTCCCGCTCGCCGCGCTCGCAGCACGTCGTCGCTGGGCGGCGTACGTCGTCGGCGGCTCGCTGGCGGTCTTCGCGGTCATGCTCTTGCCCTTCCTGTTCACGAGCCTCTCGGACCTGGTCTCGATCTCGCAGGCGAGGCGCGCGGCGGGGTTCCTCCCGCTCGCCTTCGCCTTCGCGGGCGGTCTCGGCGTGCTCTCGCGAGTCGTTGGGCCGCTGCTCCCCCTCGCCGCCCTGGCCGCGGGGATCGCGCTCCAGGTCGCGTTCCCCGGCGACTTCACCTATGTGCTCGACGACGCCGGGCCTCCCTGGATCACCTGGTTCGCCGTCGTCGGCGCGGCCGTCGCGCTCGTCGTCGGCCTCGTCCGCCGCGCGCCGCCGGTGGAAGCGGCCGCGGGCTGGGCCTCGGCGCTCTTCCTGCTGCCGGTCGTCGTCGTCGGCCTCGGCCGCTGGACCGAGGTCGAGCGGCCACAGGGGGCGGCGCTCTCGCCGGGCCTCGTCGCCGCCGTCCGCGCGGAGGTGCCCGCGCGCGCGATCGTCTACTCCGACCAGGACACGAGCTACCGGCTCGCCGCGCTCGCTCCCGTGTACGTCGCGGTGGCGCCGCCGGGCCACGTCGCGGACACCGAGGCGAACCGGCCGCACGAACGCGCGGACGATGCCCGGCGGTTCCTGCGCACCGGCGATCTCTCGATTCCCGAGTCGTACCGGGCCGGCTACCTCGTCGTCGACCGAGAGCGGAGCGACCGCTCGTTCGACCTGCAGCAGCTCTACCGGGACGAGCGCTTCTCGCTCTACCGGCTGCCGGCCGCGCCGTAGCCGCCGCCCCCGGGCGTCTCGATGCGCAGGAGGTCGCCCGGCTCGAGGTCGACCGTCGCGAAGGCCGGGAGCTCGACGCCGTTCAGGAGGCTGCGCCCGGGGAGCCCGTCGGCCCCGCCGTCCGCCCCGCGCGGGGCGAGGGCGCGCCGCTGGGTGAGCAGCGACAGCCGGCAGCGCTCGAGCACGCGCAGCTCGCGAACGACGCCGTCGCCGCCGCGGAAGCGCCCCTCCCCGCCCGAGCCCGTGCGGAGCTCGTAGCGCTCGACGCGGAGCGGGTAGGCCAGCTCGAGCGCCTCGATCGGCGTCGAGAGGGTGTTCGACATCGCCACGTGGACGCCGGAGGGGCCGTGTGCGTCCGGGCACGCGCCCTGGCCGCCGGCGATCGTCTCGTAGTAGGTGAAGCGGTCGTTCCCGAGCACGACGTTGTTCATCGTCCCCTGGCCCTGCGCCGGAACGGGGAGGGCGCGGGCGAGGGCCGCGAAGACGACGTCGACGACGCGGCTCGAGGTCTCCGTGTTCCCGGCGGCGACGGCCGCCGGCGAGCGCGCGTTGACGAGGCATCCCTCCGGTGCGCGCACGGTCACCGGAGCGAAGGCGCCGCCCGAGGCCGGGAGGTCCGGCGCGGCGAGGCAGCGGACGACGTAGAAGCACGCCGAGCGGGTGACGGCGAGCGGGCAGTTGAGATTCCCATCGTGCTGCGGCGAGGTGCCCGCGAAGTCGATCGCGACCTCGCTGCCCGCGATCGTGACGGCGGCGTGCAGCTCGAGCGGCCCATCGGCGGTCTCGAGCGCGTCCTCACCCTCGTAGCGGCCGTCGGGGAGCCGCGACAGCGCGTCCCGGACCGTGCGCTCCGAGTGCGCGAGGAGATCCGCCATCGCCGCGGCCACCCGTTCGCGACCGCGCCGGGCGCAGAGCTCCTCGACGCGCTGCTCGGCCAGGTGGTGCGCGGCGAGCTGCGCGCGGAGGTCGCCCCGCCGTTCTTCCGGGTTGCGCATGCGCGAGACGAGCCCGTCGAGCGTGGGGCCGTCGAGCCTCGTGGGGGGAATCACGACGCCCTCCTCGGCGAGCGTCCTCGAGCCCGCGGGCAGGCTGCCGGGGTCGGCGCCGCCGACGTCCGCGTGGTGCGCGCGCGAGACCGCGTACCCGAGCCGCGTCCGCGTCACGATCGTCAGGTCGGGGAGATGCGTGCCGCCGGTGTAGGGGTCGTTCAGGATCCACGGCTCACCCGGCGCGGGGTCGTGGGCGCGGACGGCGGCGACCGCCTCGGGCATCGCCCCCAGGTGCACCGGGATGTGCTCCGCCTGCGTGACCATGCGGCCGTGCTCGTCGAAGAGCGCGGTCGAGCAGTCGCGCCGCTCCTTGATGTTGGCGGAGAAGGCGGAGCGGACGAGCACCGCGCCCATCTCCTCCGCGATCGCGCGCAGGCCGCTGCCGATCACCTGCAGCTCGATGTCGATCACGAGGGCCTCCGCAGGACGAGCGTGCCGTGCGCGTCCGTCTCGCCCGCCCAGCCGTCGGGCACCCACGCCGTCGAGCCCTCGAGCTCGAGCACCGCGGGCCCGCGGACCGCCAGCCGGGGCCCGGCCAGGGTCAGTGGCGGCGCAGGGCGAACTTCCGCGGTCCGCACGGCCACGAGCTCGAGCGCGCGCCCCGGGTCGGCGTACCCGTACCGGCGCTCGTGCGCCACGTGGAAGCGCTCGGCGAGCCGCGGCC
>Ga0075431_100006896_pt1 | contig 11287 bp, 9 predicted proteins | sample RhiMetdeltSRZDD5_FD_75297 | JGI IMG/M metagenome (GOLD analysis project Ga0075431, IMG submission 75297) | Populus rhizosphere microbial communities from Tennessee, USA - Rhizosphere MetaG P. deltoides SRZDD5 | ecosystem: Host-associated > Plants > Roots > Rhizosphere > Soil | place: USA...
ACATCATCCGGAGTCGGAGATTTTGCATTCGCCGGTGTCGCGATTCTCGCAGGGCGAGCTAACGCCGGCGGAGTACCGGCGCGCGGCCTCGCTATGGGATGCGGCTGCGAAAGCAAAGGCGGGCGACGCAGCGGTTCAGTGGAACGCGGCTTCGTTCTTCGAGGGACTGGAGGCCGAACGCCACATGCACTATCTGGAAGCAACGGCGGCAGCCGACCCGAACCATCCATTCGCTCTGCGGCCGTTAGCGAATCTTTACGCCCTCTCCGTTCTGAACGGCGGGCCGTTGGCGGCGCGGGCGCAGGCGGGGCTGGAGGCGTCAAAGAACGTATGGGTGCTGGGGAATGCCGCTTACATGCTGCGGAGCCAGTACAACCAGACGCTGCAGGCAGGAAGGCCGAATGCGAGGGCGGCCGACCTCGCCGAGCGGTACTTCCTTAGGGCCAAGGCGCTTGATCCGAACCTTGACCGGAAGGCAATTCTACCTACGATCGATTTAACCGAGGTGGCGCGTGCGCGGCAGGCGGATGAAGCGGCGCGCCGGGACTGGCAGGCGCGTGCCGGAGAGGCAGTGCGCAAGATTCAACGGCTCCCGGTGGAGGCGTTCCCGCAGCTTCCGGAGGCAATAGCCAGGACTTTGCGCGCACGGAACTGCAAGGTACCGCAGCCGGTGCTCGATGGCCAGCCGCGCAACGTGATTCGCGGCGCCTTCTTCGCGACGGGAGAAGAGGGATGGGCGGTCCTCTGCTCGGTGAACCATTCGACCACACTGCTTGTATTCCGCAATGACCGGGACACGAATCCGCAGTCAATCTCCAGGAGCGAGGACGGGGGTTACCTACAGGGGTTGGGCGGCGACAGAATTGGCTACTCGCGTGAAATCACCGCGGTCAAGCGGGAGTTCGTCCTGCAACACTACCGCGCATACGGCGGACCGGCGCCGCCGCCGATCGAGCACCACGGGATCGACGATGCGTTTCTCGAAAAGGCATCCGTCACCTGGTATTTCCATAAAGGTAAGTGGCTGCGGTTGCAGGGCGCGGACTAGATTAGATAGCTTAGTCGGCCCAGCCGCGGATGTTATTGACCCACATGGCCAGGCGGTCCGGCTTCATGGTGAACTTCATGACGACGGCATCGTTGCGGTCGATGGTGGCCATAAGGACGCGATACCAACTGCCTTCCTCTTTGACGTAGATGGCCACGCTTTCCTTCCCCGGCGAGTGAACGCGCACCATGGGTTTCCAGGAGGGGCCGAGACCATGCCAGGCGAAGGGGCGGTCGAGGCGAGAATGGTGGATGCGCTCGAAGATGGCGAGGTCCCAGTCCTTGGCGCCAACCGGGCGAGTGGCGATGCCGCCGACGAAGCGCAGCAATCCCCACATGGGAATCCTGACGCGTTCACCGCCCATGGTGGATTCCAACTCATCAACGGCGTCGTTGAACCAGCGGTCTCCGGCCCAGGCCGGTGCGGTGAGGGCGGGCGCGAGCAGCAGAGCGGACAGTAACAAGGTTCTCATGGCTAGTCCTCATCGTTACTCTTCTTGAGGCCTTTTTTGAGTTGCTTCTTGGCCTCGTCGGGCAAACCGATTTCGGGGATGCCGAACTTGCCTCCGAGCTGCTGGATCTGTTCGGGGCGGATATTGCCGAGGATGTTGACGACGGTGAGTTCCTTGGGTTCGGCGGCGATGACGACGATGCCCTGGATCTCGTCGCCGCTGGCTTTGATGTAGACGCCGGCATTATCACCGCCGGATCTTGAGCTACGTACGTCGACGATTTTGTTCCAGCCGCCACCATTGAATTGGGAGCGAAACTTCTCGACATCGGCAAGCGAGTACTCGCCCGCGTTGGCGAAGCGGAAGCTGCGCACGTAGACGCCCTTCAGGTTCTGGAGCAGGTCCTTAACGGCCGCCTCTTCGGAGTTCCCCCCCTTAAACTTGAAGAATTTGCCGGCCAATATCAGCATCGGCTCGTCGAGGTTGACCTCGACGGTTTCAATCGACTTGGGCGCCAGTTTGGACCAATCGAAATCGAATCCCTGCGACTGTGCCCAACCAAGTGGGGCGCAGAGGGCCACGGCCATTGCCAATCCCATCACCTTTTTCATTGATCGATTCTCCTCTCACCGACCCCCACGACTTTATGCTGTGCCAGGGTGAGCTTTTCGCCCGTGATTTGGAGGGCAAGCATCAATTGACGGCTGGCCTCCTGGCCCTGGCGATACTGTTGATAGCGCAATCCCGCAAATGAGCCGACGGCGAGGCTGGCAGCGAGGCCGATGGCGAGCCAGGCCGGGCGGCGACTGGGCATGGTGCGGACGTTGCTGGAGCTTGAGGATTGAGCCTCAGGCAGGCGGGCCATGACCCGATCGGCAAACCCGTCCGGTGGATTCTTGCGCGCGAGAGCGCTCTGGAGCGCTTTTTCGACTTCCTGGTTCATACAGCTTCCCTTTTCAATAGCGTTTCCTGCGTAGTCACGTTGGCGCGATCAAAGGCGCACCGGAGCATGCCGAGGGCTCGGTGCAAGGTGCTTTTGACCGTGGCGACGGGCATCTCCAGTTGCAGGGCGATGTCGCTCGGGTCCAGATCTTCCTGGTATCGCAACACAACAATTGTCCGATGCTTAGCAGGTAATCGATTCAATAACTTTCGTAATTTTTCTGAAAGTAATACATCCGGCGATTCGGCATCTATACGCGGCTCGGGCAGATCTTCCAGGGCGTGAGGCGACCGGAATTTCCACCGCCTTACCTCATCAATGCCGCGCCGGCTGGCCACTGTGCGTAGCCAGCGAGTGAGGTGTTGCCCGCTTTCTATGGAGTCGAGATTTTTATGCAGTTCGAGGAAGACATCCTGCGCGATCTCCTCGGCGACAGCGGCCTCATTCACGACATGAAGGAGCAAGGAAAAAACCATGCTCTGGTGAATTTCGATCAATTCCGAGAAAGCAGAGCGGCTACCGGCGCGGGCCTGGGTGAGAAGTTCGTCGCTTGTATTGGGCCCCGGCTGCATCTGCGTACAATTCCAGTTACGCACAGGAGCCGGGCGGAGGTGGCAAAAAAATTGCGGAGCGGCCGGTTACGCGAAGAGCCGGTGGAATTTGTTGTAGCAGCTATGGCAGCGAAGTGCACGCATGCCGATCATGCCGAGCAAGCCGTCGATCACCGTAAATGAGTTGGAGTATCTGATTTGCGGCGATTTGCAACTGGGGCATTTAATTCCGGTTTGGACGCGCTTTGGCAGGGGTTGGCGAGCGGTACATTCGACAGGTTCGGTATAAACGGACCCTCCCGGCAGATACGCGCCGTGGTTCACTTCTATCTGTGTGGTTGGACTCATCTCAATTCGCTCTTTGATTTGTGTATCGTCTGCATACGCAGGCTGGTTCATGGGGGAATTTACCTAGCAGGGAAGCAATAGCCGGGCGATTCACTGAGAATTTCCTCAGACTTTCTTAGACATTACCGAAGAGAGCGCCTAGGCGATCTTAAGGTGCGCCTGAACGACTATGCCTCCCCCAGCACTTGCACGTTCGACCACTCCGTTCGGTCCGGCGCCAATACCCGGGAGTCTTCCTCCACAGGAACCGTATGAGCAGGAAATCGAACGGCTGCGGCGCGATCTTAGGGCGCTCTCAGAAAATGGCGCGGTAGCGGCCGAGGTCCCGTTAGAGCTAGACCGGCTACGTCGCTTAGAAGGGCTGCTGACAGCGAAATACGAATTCCTGGCGCGGGAACGGCAGTACGAACGGGATCGGTGCGCGACGCTCGAAATGGTTGCGCGGAATGACCCGCAGGACGCGGTGCTGGAATCGATACTCGACCTTGTCACACATCAGGACGCGGCAATTGCGGCCTCCATTTTCCTGTTGGAGAACTCAGGGTTGAGCGCGGCGGCATCGCGCGGCCTGACCGCGGAGTTTCTCGAAGAACTGCGGCTGGAACCGCCGCAACTCAGCTCCCCGGCAGTGTCCGGGGCCGCCATGATGGCACAGCCCGTATTCATCCCGTCTACGGCCGGGTTGCCGAATCTGGACCCATTCCGGCAGACGTTGCTGAACCATGGGTGGCAATCGTTGGCGGTTGAACCGGCAGTGGCGAGCGATGGCCAGATCCTGGGAGCCGTGGCCTTCTATGGACGGCAGCCGGGCGTGCTCGCGGCAGGGGTGAGAACACTGCTTGAACGGGTGGCCGGTCTGGCTGCGCTGGCGCTCGAGCACCGCAAAGTCTATACATCGCTTGCCTACCAGGCACACCGCGACACGCTTACCTCGTTGCCGAACAGGCTCTGCTTCCACGACGGTATGAAGCAGGCATTGGGATCGGCGCGCCGCCGTGGCCACAAATTGGCGCTGCTCCGGCTGAATCTTGACAACTTTAAGCACGTCAACGACATGTTCGGCCATCGCGGGGGAGACGTCCTTTTGCGCGAAATTGCACGGAGGCTGCGATCGGCGGTGCGCGCCGCCGACACGGTAGCGAGGATGGGCGGCGACGAGTTTGCCATTCTGTTACACGAGATAGACGGCGTGGACGGTGCGGCGCAGGCGGCGGAGAAGGTGCGGACGGTGCTCTCGGCTCCGGTTCTCCTGCAGGGACAAGATGTCAGCACGAGCGCGAGCATCGGCATCAGCCTGTTCCCGGATCATGCAACCAACCCCGAGACTCTCCTGAGGCAAGCCGACACAGCGCTCTATGCGGCGCGCAGGAGGGGACGGAACAGCTTTCATTTTTTTGCTCCGGAGGCGGACGCCCACATCCATCAGCGATTCGAACTGGAATTTCAACTCCGCCACGCCCTGGAACAAGATGAGTTCCATCTCGTGTACCAGCCGCAATATTCGGCTCAGACGTGCCGCATCACAGGAGTGGAAGCTTTGCTGCGCTGGACGAATCCCGTGATTGGTCTGACGTCGCCCGAACGGTTCATCCCGATCGCGGAATCGCTAGGGTTGATCGTACCGATTGGAAGGTGGGTACTAGAGGAGGCGTGTCGTCAGGCGGTGAGATGGTCGGCCGGCGGGCATCGGTTAAGAATGGCGGTGAACGTTTCAGCGGTGCAATTCGAACGGCCGGACTTCACCCAGACGGTGCTTGAGGTGGTCGGCTATACAGGCATGGATCCGCACCTGTTGGAGTTGGAACTGACCGAATCGTGCCTGATGGGCGATCCGGAAATGGCGCGGACGCAAATGGAGAAGCTGCGCGCGGCGGGCATCCGGCTGTCGCTGGATGATTTCGGCACCGGCTATTCCTCATTGAGTTATTTACGCATGCTGCCGGTGGACGCGCTGAAGATCGACCGTTCGTTCATCGGCGATCTAGGAACCGATACAGCCAATGCGCGGTTGGTAGAAGCTGTGGTGCGACTCGCGCAATCGCTGCGGCTGAGCGTGGTGGCCGAAGGTGTAGAGAACCATCTGCAAATGGCGGCGCTGAGCGATATGGGTTGTGAATACCTCCAGGGCTTTCTCTTCGAGAAGCCGCATACGGCCGATTCAATTGAACAGTTGTTGCGCACGAAGCGGTGAGGCGGGAGGCGAACCCGCCGTCCATGAGTTGGGTCTCAATGGCCGGGAATTCGGTGGCGCCGAGGTTCTTTTTCCCGAGTAGCCGGTAGACGGCTGCGGTAGTTAGCCGGTCGTCCTGACTCCGCCTGCCAAACGCCGGTTACCTTCCCGCCAACCCCACCAGCAGCCTCTCCGCGCTCTCCAACATCGCCGCCGCGTCGCCGACGGCCGGCAGTGGCACTCGCAAAACGCCAGCCGGCGTGAATGACGCCCCTTGCGTTGCGCGCACTACCTCCATGAGCCGCATCGGGTCCACCTGCGAACCCGGATGGAACTTCACGTTCAGTGCCCCGCCGCGCCGGTCGATCGTTTCAATCGCCAACTTCTCCGCGCCGCTCTTGAGCACGGCAAAACGCAACAGCAGGCGTAGAGAATCCGGCGGCTTGCCGTAGCGGTCTTCAAGCTCTTCCAGAATCGACCGCGACTCTTCCTCGCTCGCCGCACCGGCAATGCGCTTGTACGTCCGCAGCCGTTGGATCTCGTCGCTGATGTACTCGCCCGGAATGCGGAGGTCGAGCCCCAGGTTCAACGTCGCGTGGATCTCCGGCGCCACGGTCTCGCCGCGCAACTCCTGCATCGTCTGCTCGAGCAACTTGAGGTACATGTCATAGCCCACCGCTTCGATATGCCCATGCTGTTCGCCGCCCAACAGGTTGCCCGCCCCGCGCAACTCCAAATCCAGGGCCGCAATCTTGAAACCCGCACCCAGGTCGGAAAATTCGCGCAGGGCCGCCAGCCGCTTGCGCGCGACATCGGTCACCTCCGTGTCTTCAGGCACCAAGAGGTACGCATACGCGCGCCGGTTCGACCGCCCCACGCGTCCGCGCAGTTGGTACAACTCGCTCAACCCATGCCGTTCGGCGTGCTCGATGACGATCGTGTTCGCGAGCGGAATATCGAGCCCATTCTCGATGATCGTCGTCGACACCAGCATGTCGAACTCGTGCTTCATGAACCCAAGCATCACCCGCTCCAGTTCGCTTTCACCCATCTGCCCGTGTCCCACGCCAATGCGGCACTCCGGCACTAGTTCCTGCAGCCAGCTCGCCCGCATCCAAATCGAATCCACACGGTTGTGCAAAAAGTAAATCTGCCCGCCGCGCGCAAGCTCCTGCTCGATCGCTGTCTTCACCAGCTCCGGATGAAAATGCGCCACCACCGTGTGAATCGACAGGCGGTCCTTGGGCGGCGTCTCAATCACGCTCAAATCACGCAGTCCCAGCATCGACATGTGCAGCGTGCGAGGAATTGGCGTCGCGCTCATCGTGAGAACGTCGAGATTCTTGCGCATCTGCTTTAAGCGCTCTTTGTGCCGCACGCCGAATCGCTGCTCCTCATCCACAATCAGCAGCCCAAGATCCTTGAACACGACATCGGCGGAAAACAGCCGGTGCGTGCCGACGAGAATATCCACCTTCCCCTCGGCCACGTCCTCCAATGCGGCCTTAATCTCTTTCGCCGTGCGAAAGCGGCTCACCATCTCCACGCGCACGGGGAAGGGCGCAAATCTTCGCTTAAACGTCTCGAAGTGTTGGAAGCACAGAACCGTCGTCGGCGTCAGCACGGCCACCTGCTTGCCATCGCCAAGCGCCTTGAATGCCGCGCGCATCGCCACTTCCGTCTTGCCATATCCAACGTCGCCGCACAGCAGCCGGTCCATTGGCTGCTCGCCTTCCATGTCGCGCTTGATGTCTTTCACGGCCGAGACCTGGTCTTTCGTCGCCGTGTAATCGAAGGCGTCTTCAAACTCGCGCTGCCAATTCGAGTCGGGAGAGAATGAAAATCCTTCCGCAAGGCGCCGCTCGGCATAGAGCTTCAACAGCTCCTCGGCCATGTCGCGCATGCGCGCCTTCACCCGCGATTTCGTCTTCTGCCAGGTAGCTCCACCCAGCTTGTCCATCGCCGGTGGTTTCTCCGCCGCGCCGCGATACAACTCCACCAGGTCAAGCCGTTCCAGCGGAACGTAGAGCTTTGACCCGCCCGCGTACTCGATCAACAGGAAATCGCCCTTCCGCTCTCCCTGCGCGAGTTCCTTCACCCCGACAAACTGACCAATGCCGTGCGTGGCATGAACGACGTAGTCGCCTGGCTTCAAATCGGCGAGGTCGGCCGCGAATGCACCCATTTCGCCAATGCGCGCCGGCGGACGGGCCACCAATTCGGACGTGTCGAAAAGATCCTCGGATCCAAAGAGCGCCAACTGCGAATCCGGCAGCATGACACCACGGCGCACCGTCCCACGCGCCAGAAACAGGCTTGGCGACGAGCCTGCCATGAACTGCCGCTCGGCGACATAAGGCGATGCGGCGTCGTTCGGATCCAGCGCCAACTGGAAAGGGACGGAATACTCCTGAAAAATGTCGGCCAGCCGTTCGATCTCTCCCACGCTTGCGGCGAAAAACAGCACACGGTTGCCGCTTTCCACTAACGTTCTCGCCTCGGCCACGGCCACTGGCATGTTTCCGTGAAAGGCCATCGAGGGGCGCGCGGGCACACGCATCGGAATGGTTGCGGGGCTTGCGCCAATCGCCAGTTCCATCAGGTCAACACGCGTCAACCCAATCATTGACTCTGCAAACTCCTCCCAACGCAGGTAGACCTTTGCCGGCTCAATCGACGATTCGCGGTCCGGCTCTTCAATGCGCTTCCACATGCGCTCTGCCGCCGCCTTCGTCATTTCCGGCTCATCGACAATGACGACGGGATTTTCCATCAGCGTCGCCAGTGTCGCCGTGCGAGGCCGCTCCTCCGGCACGCGGAATTCCCAACCTGGATAAACTTCGCCCGATGGCGATCCAATCTGCCGCAGCAGCTCATGCGAGCGTGGCACCTCAGCCAACGGCAACAGCCGCACGCCATTGATCTTCAGCACCGAACGCTGTGTCTGCGGATCGAACGCCCGCAACGATTCAATGGTGTCGCCAAAAAACTCAATGCGCACCGGCCGCGCCGCTTCCGCCGGAAACACATCGACGATTCCACCGCGCACCGAATACTCTCCACGCATCTCCACCGGTTCGCGCTTCTCATATCCAATGCTGTCCAGGTGCGAAAGCAACTCCTCGAGCGGTACATCGTCTCCCGAGCGCAACTCCAGCGCCAACTGCCGGTAGAACTGCGGCTGCTCGCTGCGCAGTATCGCTGCGCCCACCGGCGCGATCGTAATGGAAGCCGCTCCCGTACTCATGCGATACAGAGCCACCGCGCGCTTCTCGCTGATTTCGGAATGCGGCGATAGTTTCTGCCAGGGCAGCACATCGAGCGCGGGAAGATACTGCGGACGGTGCTCCTCGCGGCCCGAAACAATCAGACCAAAAAATGTTTCAACCAGTTCGGCCAGCGTCTCTGCCGACTTGCTTCCTTCCGAAATCACCAGCAACGGCCGCTCCACGCTCTGCCACAACAGCGTCAAGTAAAGCGCCTTGGCGGTTGGTGTCAGACCTTCCAGGCTGAAGGGTCCATGCGCTCCTTTGACGAGGGAACGCACTAGCTCCTGAAACGCCGCATGGCGTCCCGCCGAAGCCAACAGATCTCGAATCGCGGTATTGGTCACGGCTGGCGCCGCAGCAGCTCTTTCTCGATGTTGGTCGAGGAATAGCCCGGCTCCAGCGGCAGTGCGTGTACCGTTCCTCCCGCGGCCTCCACCTCTTCGCGCCCGGCGATGAAGTGCGACCAATCGGCTCCCTTCACCAACACATCCGGCAACACCTCGGCGATCAATTCCCGCGGCGTGTCCTCGTCGAACAACGTCACGGCGTCCACCGCCTCCAACGCACAGGCCAGCGCAATGCGCTCCGCTTCCGGCATCAACGGCCGGCTCGGGCCCTTGTACCGCGCCACGCTCGCATCGCTGTTCAACGCGAGAATCAACACATCGCCCAGCGAACGCGAGTTTTCCAGCAGCCGCACATGGCCCGGATGCAGCAGGTCGTAGCAGCCGTTGGTGAATACCACTTTCTTGCCCGCCTGCTTCCACTCCGCGCGCCGCATCGTTAACTCGTCCCGCGTGAAGAACTCGCCCATGTCTCTCCTATTTCAAAAAACCACTGCGGCTCTCGTTGCCTGCCGTTACCGCATCGTTCAACGGATCGTCAATCGCCAGCAGCTCGCGCATCCGTGGCGACAACGCAGCCTGCGTCTCCGCCCGTAACAATTTTTTCTGATACTGCTGTTGCGGCTGATCGCGCCGCACATAGAACGAATGAAGCGCACATCGCGGCCGGTCCGTTTTGTTCTCCGTCCCCCCATGCCAGGCGTGCGCGTTCATGACAACCACAGTCCCCGCCGGCGCCGTCACCAACACCTCTTCCGGATGCCTCGCCGTTGGTTCGCTCAATGCCTCTTGCGGCAGCTTCTTCCACAAATGAGATCCCGGCACGACGCGAATCGCGCCGTTATCTTCCCTGAAGTCATCGATCATCCAAACCGTGTTGCAAACCCAGTAGCCGCGTTCGTCGGCAATCGCACCCATATCGGAATGCAGAGGCTGCGACGACCCATTGCGCGGATTGGCCGACCGGGCATTCAAGCTGCTCAACTTGTAATTGCCGCCCAGCACATGGCTTACCAGCTCCAACACGGCTTCATCGCACGCCACGCGCTGGAACACCGCGCCTTTGTCGACAAGATTCGCCAGCCGTTGCGAGCCTGGCTCTTGCCGGAACTCGCTGCCCGCCTCCGCGCCCTCCTGCTCAAACAAGCGCAGTACGCACTCCCGCGCTTCAGCCAGCATCGCCGCCGGCATGTAGGAGGGAAGCACCGTGTAGCCCAACTCGTCCAACTGCTTCCGTTGATCGGGAGTCACCATTGCCATTCTAACTGCCTGATACGATGAAGACGTCCCCCGGATGTGTCATCCCCAAAAGCTTTTGATCCGCGCCACCAACTGGGTCGGTGATGCCGTCATGAGCCTTCCCGCGCTGCGCTTGGTCCGCGCGCGCTTTCCCGGCGCCCACATCTCCGTTCTGGCCAGACCGTGGGTCGCCGACCTCTATGACCGCGAATCGTGGCTCAACGAAGTCATCCCCTACACACCCGCACCTGGCTGCACGGACCTCACCGCCAAATGGCGCGCCGCGCGTTCGCTCGCTCACAACCACTTCGACACCGCTCTTCTCCTGCCCAACTCGTTCGAGTCGGCCGCCATTGCGTTCCTCGCCCGTATTCCCAACCGTATCGGATACTCGCGCGATGGACGCGGCACTCTCCTCACACGCGCCCTCGCCGTGCCCAAACCGGGCGAGATGCCCGCCCACGAGACTTTCTACTATCTCGAGTTGATCCGCCGCGCCGGATGGCTTGACGCACTGCCCAGTGAAGCACCACCGTATCTCGAAGGCGTCGATGAGGCGCGCCACGCCGGCGGCGCGCTCCTCGTATCCCAAGGCCTTGCCGGCGACGTTCTCGGCCTCAGCCCCGGCGCGGCCTTTGGCACGGCCAAGCGCTGGTATCCCGAACGCTTCGCTGCCGCCGCCATCGAAACCGCAACTGCCCGCGATATGTGTGTCGCGCTGTTTGGCTCAACCACTGAACGCGCCCTATGCGAGCAAGTCCGCTCCGCGCTCGCCGGCCATGTCCGTGCCGTCCACAACTTCGCCGGTGAAACTTCGCTTCGTCAGTTCATCGATGCCGCCGCTGCCTGCCGCCTCTTCCTGACAAACGATTCCGGCGCCATGCACATCGCCTATGCCACGGGAGTGCCTACAGTCACCGTCTT
>Ga0075431_100006897_pt1 | contig 11286 bp, 9 predicted proteins | sample RhiMetdeltSRZDD5_FD_75297 | JGI IMG/M metagenome (GOLD analysis project Ga0075431, IMG submission 75297) | Populus rhizosphere microbial communities from Tennessee, USA - Rhizosphere MetaG P. deltoides SRZDD5 | ecosystem: Host-associated > Plants > Roots > Rhizosphere > Soil | place: USA...
CATAATAGGACGAAAAATCAAGCGCCTGGGGAAACGGGAAAAAGCTATTTAAACGCAGGAGCGCTGTTCCTAAATGAATGGAAGCGGCTCCAGTAAAGTAAGCCAACCATAGCCAAGGGAGGGCTTCACGCACGGGACACCTGCCTGTAAATTTCCACTGTCTGTTGCGCCGCCGTCGTCCACGAAAATTCTTTGGCGCGCGCCAGGCCGCGTTCGTGTAAGTCGGCGCGCAAGTGGCTGTGAGTGAGAGCTTCAACCATGGCCGAGGCCATCGAATCGCTTAACAGGGGATTGAAATAGAGAGCCGCTGCTCCGGCGAGTTCGCGCAGAACCGGAATGTCAGAGCACACAATGGGGGTGCCGTGCGTCATCGCCTCCAAAGCCGGAAAGCCGAAGCCCTCGGCGAGTGAAGGAAAGACGAACAGAGTCGCATTCGCATAAAGTGCCTCAAGTTCGGCCTCCGGAACGTGGCCGAGGAAGCGGACGCGGTCCGCCAAGTCAAGTTGTTCGACTAGTGCTTGCGTTTGCGGAAAGCGCGTATCTACCGGCCCGACGATGAGCAGCGGCGGCGTAGCGCGATCTAATGAAGCGTAAGCCTGAATCAGGCGCGGAAGATTCTTGTGAGGCTTGTTGATACCCACATAGAGGAGGTAAGGAGGTGAGGTGTGAGGCGTGACACGTGAGGCGTGACGCGTGACGCGTGATGCGTGAGGTGATGAGGAAATGCCGGGAGGAATGACGGTGATTTTTGTGGGCGGGATATGGAGATGTTGAATCAGATCATTCCGAGCGGCAGAAGAGAGAGTGATGATATGCTGCGCGCGGGTGGCGGCCAGACGATGAGCGAGTAAATAAAGCTGGCGGGCGAGGAATGTGAAACCTTCCGGCCAGAGAACGGGGGTTAGATCGTAGAGTGTGACAACGGTCGGGTGCGGAAGTAGGTAAGGGAAAATATAGAACGGCGAATGGTAAACGACGTTCGAAGGGCTGAAATGCTTAGTTAATGTGAGAGGCGTGATGATTTGATCTGAAAGCGTGCGAATGTCGCTGGAGAGGGTAAAGCGTTTGAGTTGAGCGGCCTGAAGAGGATTGGACATGTGGCAGAGAGTCGTCAAATCGTCTTGAAGAATATCCGCCAGTGCATTAAGCAGGCCGAGGGCATAACGGCCAATGCCCGGATAACGAGGGGTGAGGGTACGGGAGTCGAAGAGAAGGGGCATGAATGACAAATGACGAAGGACCAAGGACAAAGGATTAAAATCCCAAATCCCAACTTCCAAATCCCAAGGTTCAAGGACAAAGGGCCAAGAGCAAAATCCTAATTTCCAAATTCCAATGACCAACAACCAGTAACCAACAACCAGTAACCAACAACCAACTACCAGCAGCCAGCCGCCAACAACTAGCAACCAACTACCAGCAGCCAGCTACCAACAACCAATCACCAGTCCCCAGTATAATCCCACCTGTGAATCACGTTTGGATTCTCTACAACTCGCTGGCCGGTCATCCGGGAAATCGGGCTAAAGTCGAACGCGTGGCGGAGGCGTTGACACGGCGCGGCCTAGCCGTGCGTTTGGAGCGCTCGTTGACAATTGACGGCTTGCGGCAGGTGGCGCGGGAAGCGGTTCGGGAGCGCGCAGACGCGGTCCTCGTGGCGGGCGGCGATGGTAGTTTGGGGACTATCGCCGCCGAACTCGCCGGTAGCCAAGTCGCGCTCGGTTTTCTGCCGGCCGGCACAGCCAATGTGTGGGCGAAAGAGTTGAACCTGCCGACACTTTCCTGGCTTCGGCCTCAGGCTTTGGAACAGGCCGCCCTGCGTTTGATGGAAGGCCGCGCCCGACACGTGGATATGGGCCGCTGCAATGGACGACTTTTTCTCCTGTGGGCGGGAATCGGGCTGGATGCCTTTGTTATGCAACACCTCGAGTCCCGGCGGCAACTGCTTTCGCGGCGGCTCGGATTGCTTTACAACGTGACCGCCGCTTTTTTTCATAGCCGGGCGTGGCCTGGCGCTCGGATGCGCGTCGTCGTCGGAGGTCGGGAAGTTACCGGACATTACTTGATGGCGGTCGTGGCGAATGTGAGTTGGTATGGCGGGCTGTTTCAACTGACGAACGATGCGCGCTTGGACGATGGGCAGTTGGAGGTCTGGTTATTTGCGGGACAGACGCATGGCGACATACTGGCCCATACCGCCCGGCTGGCGACCGGCCGGCAGCAGGCGCACCCGCAGTTGACTTGCTTGACAGGCGGGCAGGTAGAAATTTATACTCCCCTGCCACAGTTAATTCATAATGATGGAGAACCGCTGGCGGCGACAGACCATCTCTCAATTGAAGTGGTCCCCCAGGTTTTGCGCATCCTGGTTCCGCCCGAAGCTCCCGCTGGCTTATTTACGAAGGATTGAAAATTGATAAAAATTTTAAAAACAATACCCATCACCTATTATCTCTTGATTGGTTTGCCCGTGGCGATTCTGGGCAGTTGGCTGCATTGGAATCCGATGCTGAATTTCATTGCAGCTTGCGTGGGCCTGATCCCCTTAGCCGGGTTGATTGGGGAAGGGACGGAAGTCTTGGCGGTCTTCACCGGCCCCAAAATTGGCGGGCTGCTGAATGCGACGCTCGGCAACGCGGCCGAGTTAATCATCACCATCGTCGCCATTCGGGCCGGTCTCCTTGATCTGGTCAAGGCTTCGATTACCGGTTCTATTCTGGGCAATGTGCTGCTGGTCTTGGGCGCGAGCTTGCTGCTGGGCGGGTTGAAAAACGGCCGGCAGCGTTTTAATCGGGAGCACGCCGCAACGAATGCGACCATGCTGGTCTTGGCCGTCGTGGCGCTCTGCATTCCTTCCTTGCTTAATCACACCTTGGAAGGTGAGGCCCTGCCCGGGCCAATCACGGAGGCGATGAGCCTCGGCGTGGCGGGCGTGATGATTATCTTGTATCTGCTGGGGCTGTTATACAGCCTGCGGGTCAGTGATAGTGCGTTGACAGGTGGCGGCGCGGCGAGTGAAGCGCCGCATTGGTCGGCCCGGACAGCGAGCCTGGTTCTGGGCGGGGCGACGATTGGCGTCGTCTGGCTGAGCGAGGTCCTGGTCCATAGTGTGGAGGCGGTGATTGCCACCTCCGGCTTGAGCGAGTTCTTTTTGGGAATTATCTTGATTCCCATTATCGGCAATGTGGCCGAGCATATCGTCGCGGTTCAAGTGGCGCTCAAGGATCACATGGACTTGAGCGTCGAGATTGCGCTTGGCTCCAGTTTGCAAATCGCGCTCTTTGTCGCGCCGGTGCTTGTGTTTATCAGCCTGCTCTTTGGCGAGCAACTCAACTTAGTCTTCAATCAGTTCGAGTTAATTGCTTTGATTGCCGCCGTGCTGACGGCGGCCTTAGTCTCTTCGGATGGGGAGACGAACTGGCTGGAAGGGGCGGAACTGCTGGCGGTTTATTTGATCCTGGGCCTGGCTTTTTTCTTTTTGCCCGCATAATTAGACCTGGGAGGTCTCACAGACCTCCCAGGTCTAGCGCCGTCTGTTATAATCTCCTGCGCTCAATTCTCAATGGAGGTCTAAAGATTATGAAGCTTGGTGACTATCTCAGTATTGCTCAAATCGTGTTGTCCGTTGCGCTGATTGGGGCCATCATCCTGCAATCCAAATCTGCCGGCTTGGGTGGCTTGACCGGCGCCGATACCGGCGGAGTCTTCCGCGCCCGCCGCGGTGTGGAGCGCACGCTTTTCTTCATCACCATCGGCCTGTCCGTCGCGTTTTTCGGGGTGGCGATTGCGAACGTGGTCCTGACCTAGATCGGATTTACAGATCAATCACGAATGACTCCACTAAAAAAAGGCGATTCAACCACGGAGCGCGCGGAGTGCGCGGAGTTTCCCCTTTTGTTCTCTGCGTGCTCCGCGCGCTCTGCGGTAAAAAAAGCTTTTTGCGGTGAAGTCGCGAATATTTTTATTCGTGATTAACTGACCGACTCAAAACCGAGAAAGCCTAATCTTATGCGACATCTGCGCTGGCAGGCTCTGATTGCCATCCTGGGCATGCTGCTGGTCGGGGGGCTGTTGATTGGGCAGAGCTCCCGGTTGGACTTCTTACCTCGCGCCGCGCCGGGTGGCAGCTACATTGAAGCGCTGGTCGGCGCGCCACATTGGCTTAACCCCCTGCTTGACTCCTTCAATCCAGTGGATCGGGATATTGACCGGCTGATCTTCAGCGGTTTGACTCGCTTCGATTCGTCCGGCCGGCCCACGCCGGATTTAGCCAACTGGATCATCGCCAATGATCAACGAACGTACCAGTTTATCCTCTTCCCCAATTTAAAATGGCACGATGGAATGCCGCTGACGACCGACGATGTCGCTTTTACTGTGAGCCTCTTGCAAGATGCGGCTTACCCCGGCCCGGTGGATGTGGGCCGGTTGTGGAAATCGGTGCAGGTCAAGGTCGTCAATCCGCAAGTCATCGAGTTCACGCTGCCCGAGCCGTTTGCGCCTTTCCTTGACTACACGGCGATTGGCTTGCTCCCCAAACATTTGCTCTCCGGCGTCTCGGCGGCCAATCTGGCGAACCAGGATTTCAACCTGAAGCCGGTGGGCGCCGGGCCATTCAAGTTTAAAAATATAAATGTTGAGGGCGAGAACATTAGCAGCCTCGCGCTGGACGCTTTTACGGAGTATGCCGGTGAGCGGCCCCTGCTCAGTCAAGTTGAGTTTAATTTTTATCCGGATGCGGCCTCCGCCTTGGCGGCTTATCAGAGCGGAAAAGTTCTGGGAGTAGGCCAACTGGGAGCGCCCGAACTGGAAGCCACGGCGGCCCTGCCGCAACTGGGGCTGTATACCTCGCTGCTCCCGGAGTACAGTTTGATTTTTCTGAATCTGCGGAGCGAAGAACTGCCTTTTTTCCAAGAGAAGAAAGTTCGGCAAGCGCTGCTGCTGGGACTCAATCGTCAAGCCATCGTCGCCGATATTTTGAAAGGGCAGGCGGTGGTCGCCAACTCGCCGGTGCTGCCGGGGTCGTGGGCCTACAATCAGAATTTGACGACGGTCCGGTATGACCCGGACACCGCCGCCGATTTACTCCAAAGCTCGAGTTGGGTTTTGCCCGAGGGCGCCGTCGCTGACACAGACACCTATGTGCGACAAAAAGGCGGCGTGCCGTTCAGCTTCACGCTCCTCACGCCGGATGATCCGGTGCATCTCGCGATTGCGAAATCCGCGCAGGCGAACTGGGCTTTGTTGGGCGTCAAGGTCGAAGTCAGCCCGGTTGATCCGGCGACTCTCCGGACGCAGTATCTTGAGCCGCGCGCTTTTCAAGCGATCCTGGTGGACTTTAATTTTGCGGGCACGCCCGACCCCGACCCGTATCCCTTCTGGCACGAGACGCAAGCCGAAAGTGGGCAGAACTATGGCGGGTTCACCGATCGCATCCTGAGCGAATTGCTGGAGCAGGCGCGGATTACGGATGATCTGGGCACGCGCGCCCGGCTCTATCAAGCGTTTCAATCTCGCTTTGCAGATCAGACCCCCGCACTCCTCCTCTATTACCCCGTTTACAACTACGCCGTGGATACCAAAGTGGGGGGCGTGCGAATTGGCCCGCTGACGGATTTCAGTGATCGCTTCAGCAGCCTGGCTCAATGGTACATCGTCACGCGGCGAGTGATTGTGGAACAGCCTGGGAAGTAAGCTTGGTGTGTATTTCCACATTACAGTTTTTGTCAACGGATGGAACGGATTTTTCCGTGAAATCAACTCCATCTGTTGTTGGACTGGTCATACCTGCCAGCAAACCGCAAACAAGAAAGGAAACTCATATCATGTCCCTCTTTAGATTATTTGGTCCACCCGACATTGAGAAATTGAAAGCCAAACGTGATGTAAAGAACCTTTTGAAAGCGTTGAACTATCAAAAAGATGGTGAGGTGCGACAAACAGCTGCATTGGCGCTGGGCGAGATTAGGGACGCCCGCGCCGTTGAGTCGCTCGTCGCAGCGCTCAAGGACAGCGATAGTGATGTGCGGAGGGATGCGGCAAAGGCATTGGGGCAGATCGGCGATGCTCGCGCCGTTGAGTCGCTCGTCGCAGCTCTGAAAGACGGCGAGAGCTTAGTGCGATCGGGGGTGGCAAGTGCGTTGGGGAAGATTGGCGATGTCTGCGCCGTCGAGCCGCTAGTCGCAACTCTTAAGGACAGTGATGGCTATGTGCGGAAGTATGCGGCAAGTGCGTTGGGGAAGGTTGGCGATACACGCGCTGTCGAGCCGCTGGTCGTAGCGCTGAAGGACACCGATGATGATGTACGGAAAGTGGCGGCAGAGGCATTGGGGCAGGTTGGCGATGCCCGCGCCGTCGAGCCGCTGGTCGCAGCGCTGAAGGACACCGATGAGGATGTACGGAAAGTGGCGGCAGAGGCATTGGGACAGATTGGCGATGCCCGCGCCGTCGAGCCGCTCGTCGCAGCGCTGAAGGACAGCAATAGCGATGTGCGAAAGGCAGCGGCTGAGATGTTGGTAGTGATCGGCGTTCCAGCCGCCGAGTTGCTCCTCATAGCGTTGAAGGACACCGATGAGGATGTGCGGAAGATGGCAGCAGGAGCACTAGGGAAGATAGGCTGGAAGCCAATGGACAACACTCAACTTGCTCTTTATGCGATTGCGCGGCAAGAATGGGACGAAGCAACGAAACTTGGCGCAGATGCTGTCGAGCCGCTCGTCGCACGGCTGAAGGACAGCAATAGCCATGTGCGGGAATATGCAGCAAAAGCGTTGTGTGAGGTCGGCGACGCCCGCACTGTCGAACCGCTCATCGCAGCACTGAAGGACAGCAATAGCCATGTGCGGGAATATGCAGCAAAAGCGTTGCGTGAGGTCGGCGACACCCGCACTGTCGAGCCACTCATCGCAGCACTGAAGGACAGTAGTTGGGAAGTGCAGCATGTGGCGGCATTGGCGCTGGGTGAGATTAGGAACGTCCGCGCCGTCGAGCCGCTCGTCGCAGCGTTAAAGGACAGCGATAGAAATATCAATGTGCGTTATGCGGCGGCAAGCGCGTTGGGGCAGATTGGCGATGCCCGCGCTGTCAAGCCGCTCATCGCAGTGCTGAAAGACAGCGATGACGATGTGCGGTTTCCGGCGGCAAGAGCGTTGGGGCAGATCGGTGATGCCCGTGCCATTGAGCCGCTCCTTGCGGCACTGAAGGGCAGCGGCGATAGGGTAACAGACTTTCTTCGCAATATGGACGGTCTTCGTGATGACGTGATTGAAGCACTTAAGCGCATTGGTGGGCCGAAAACCGAGCGGGTTATTAAGGAATGGGAAAGTGCTAGGGAGAAGTCTGAGGAAAAAGAGCGTCAAGTCGAAGAACTCACGGAAAACTTAGTGGCAATTTACGATGAGCATTACTCAGAAATAATGGGCAAATCACGAGATGAAACCGGAAAGTGGGGTAAAGAGATCAAGCGTATTGGCCGAGAAATAAATTCCATTGGCGGATTCTACCTGATGCAGCAAGTACATACTCAGGTCGTTAAAAGATGTCATGTGCAGGGTGATGTTGGATGGTGGCTTGAAAGCATATGGCATGGGATAGGAGAATGGCAAGCGTAAGAAAGAGTCTTGATGTAGAAACAGAAATTATTAGGAACTTCTATGCACACATCTCAATTTGCCAATAAGCTTCGATGCGCATACTGTGGCAAAACGCACGGAACTCAGGAATGGCCGCTATATGGTGATCAGGTTGCGCTCTACTATCAAACTGAACCTGGTAGATATCAGGTGAAGGTTTGTTGTCCTCATTGCAATCAAGACTGGTATGTGGTTTGGGATGACAATCCAGGGCCAGTCAGACGATTGGGACTTTAAGCCAAAGCTGCCAGAATTAGTTAAAAAGCCGCCCAACAAAGTCGTCCAAGCGACTCGGCTATGCCTCCTGAATTCATGGGTGGCTGGCGCAATCCGCCGAGCGCCTAAAGCAAGAGTAATTTCACGAAAGGCCGATTGGCAACGGATGTGGTAACAGATGTAACGGATGGCCTGACGTGCGGCGCACTTCCGAAGTGCGCCGCACGTCAGGCCGACCAACTATCTGCTACATGCGAAGCGGCCAAAAAATCCGCTACTGATTGCCAAGCACCAGAAATCGTGATAGCCTGAAACTAGGGGTACCAAAGATGCCAACCACATTGCGGATCGGGCCATATCGTTTCTATTTCTACTCCTATGATTGTGGTGAACCACGCCATACCCACGTTGACCGCGAGAGTATGAGTGCAAAGTTTTGGCTTGATCCGGACGTGGTTCTGGAAGAGAATTACGGGTTCTCGCGTAAAGAGTTACGCGACCTTGAGCACATTATCCACGACAACCTGGAGACCTTGAGACATGAATGGGATGCCTTCTGTCACGCTAACCCTCACCCTTAGTCGAATTGTTCGAGTGACTGTTACGGATGACACATTATCGGTTGACCTCGAAGATGGTCGTACCATTGTCGTCCCCATCGGCTGGTATCCACGTTTAGCCTATGGAACGCCGGCGGAGCGCGCCAACTTTCAAATCAGCGGTGCCGGACACGGCATTCACTGGCCTCACCTGGATGAGGATATTGGTGTGGAAGGCTTGTTGCTTGGCAAGCGATCGAGTGAAAGCCAAGCCTCATTTGAGAACTGGCTTCAGCGCAGGCAAACCGGAAGCGGAGCCAAAGCGTAACGCCGCCCAACATGGCGTGAAACCGCTACGCGAAAGCGGGACACATCGCGCATCAGCTTTTCCGCTTAAAGTATCCGCTGGAAGTTCCTATAACTCAATAGAACGCAAGCGAGAATCCGGTAAAAGTTTTCTGGACTCCCGCGTAAGCGGGAGTGACAACCTCCGTCGTCCGTCGTCCGTCGTCCGTCGTCCGTCGTCCGTCGTCCGTCGTTCGTCGTCCGTCGTTCGTCGTTCGTCCTTCGTCTTTCGTCCGTCCACCGTCCACCGTCTTCCGTCTTCCGTCCTTCATTTCCCATACAACACCTTATACTCCTCAAAATACTCATAGACCGTCTGCACATAGCCCTTGGCGTCCGGCAGGCGGATGACCTCGACGAACAAATCCGGGTCATTGTGCGCGAGAATTTGCCACAGACTGGCGTTGCCCGGCCCGGCATAATAACCAACTAAGATCGCGGCGGGGTCGTGCGCGGTTTGGTTTCCCACATACGATAAATAAAAAGCGCCCATCGGAATAGACACCGAGGGCCGGTAGAGATCGTCGTAGTAGTTAAAATCGGTCAGGTTCAGCCGCTGCACGATGTCATCTGCGGTGGTGGGGATGATCTGGTTTAAGCCGCGCGCTTGCGCGCTGGAGAAGGCGTATTTCCAAAAGAAACTTTCGATCCGCATCTTGGAGAAGAGCAGAAAAGGATGCAGGTCGTATTGAGTCGCGGCGGGGACCACAAGACTCGCAAAGGGCGCGGGGTAGCGCAATCGCAGGATAAAGGGCGGGGCGAGCAACGTGTCCGGGTAACCGGCCAAATCCACGACTCTTCGGGCGGAGCGGATGGCGAGATCGTGCGCGCCGAGGTCGTGAAAATAAAGCGCCAGTTGCCACATCGCCAGCGGGTCACCTTCCAAATCAAGGCGCAGGCTGTCGAATTCGGCGTGGGCCTCGCGCAGCAATCCCAATCGCCAAAGTTCTGCGCCCCGGATGAATCGGGCTTCTTGCCGAATGCCGGGCTGCACCTCGCTGATTGAATCGACTTGCGCGATTTGCGGGAAGGTGGCGCGCAGCCAGACTTCGGCTTGAGCTTTTTCCGCGGCGATGTCGAAGTTTAGATCGTACTTCGTCGGGGGCGTGAAGGGCGCTTCGCCGCGCAGCAGTTGATCCGCGCGTAATGAGTAATAGCCATGCGGATCAAGTTTGGCGGCCTCCGTCCATGCCGACCGCGCGGCATTTTCATTTCCGAGTTGTTGCTGGATTTTCCCAATCCATAACCACGCGCGCGCGTGTTGCGCCGGATCACTGCCGAGTGTGGCAGCCAATTCAAAACGCTGCCCGGCGGTGGACGTATCCCCGGCGCGGTAGAGGACGATGCCCGCTTGCATCGCGGCATCGGCGGCCTGCGCGGAGGCGGGATATTCTTCGGCGAGGCGAGTCCAGAGTTTGGCGGCGCTCAAAAAATCGTCATTGCGTTCGCGCAAGCGGGCGGCGCGGTAGAGCGCATCCGGCGCTTCCGGCGCGGTGGGCGCCGCGGCAACAAAATCTTGAAAGGTCTGCACATCGTCCGGGTAGGCCTGGATGAAGGCGAGCTGAAAATAAGCTTGCGCCCAATGGGCGTCTTGAGGGTCGTCCTGAATGATTTGCCGGAATGTCTGGATGGCTTCTGCATTCTGATTAAGCGCGGCGTAGGTCAAGCCTTTGAAGTACAGCGCGGTCGTCTGCGCTTCTAAATGATCTGTCAGGTAGCGGTCGAAGGCAGCGAGCGCCGGCTGGTAATTCTGAGCGTAGTAATTGGTCAGCCCGCGCTGCAAATCGTCTACGGGAACCTCGTCATTCACCAGAATCAGGAGTCCCTCGAAGCTGTCGCGCGCTTCGGGGTAATGATTGACCGCATCCATAAATTTCTGGTAGGCCTCGTCGTTTCGTCCGGCGTTATACAGCCACTGACCGGCGAGAAAGTCGGCGCGGGCCTTGCGCCAGCCCTGGTCGGTAGATTGGTAAATAATCTCGTATTGAGCCAGCGCGTTTTCAGCGTCGCCATTAGCCGTATAGGCCTCGGCCAGGCGTTCGCGTAAATCCAAAACCTCTCCCGTGCGGGGCGCGGCGATGGCGGCTGCATAGTTCTGGGCCGCCCTCTCGTAATCATTGAGAAGCATGGCGGCCTCTCCGAACCTTTCTTCAATGTAGGAGTCAATGATGCCTGGGCGCTGCTGCTGATAAGTGTGATAAGCCTGGATAGCCGCGCCCCAGTTGCCCAGCGATACCTCCGTCTCGCCTAAAAGAAAATTTGCGTCAGCGGCGTGGGGTGAATCCGGATACGCTTGCAAGAAGGCGCTGAAATCCGCGTTGGCAGTTTGCGCGTCCCCAGCATTTAGATGAGATTTGCCGATTCCCAACTGGGCCGCCGCGCGCAACTGAGGATCGTCGCTCTGGTCTAAGACACTTTGATATTCGGCGCGAGCGCGATCCCAATCGCCCTCCAACAGCGCCTGATCGGCGGCTGCGATGCGGGCGGCGGGAATCAAAGTGGGCGTCACTGTGGAAGTGGGGAGAGGGCTGGGGGGTGGGGGCGTCAAGGTAGGG
>Ga0075431_100006901_pt1 | contig 11284 bp, 10 predicted proteins | sample RhiMetdeltSRZDD5_FD_75297 | JGI IMG/M metagenome (GOLD analysis project Ga0075431, IMG submission 75297) | Populus rhizosphere microbial communities from Tennessee, USA - Rhizosphere MetaG P. deltoides SRZDD5 | ecosystem: Host-associated > Plants > Roots > Rhizosphere > Soil | place: USA...
GCCGCGATCATCAGCACCGCGCGGGCGCTGTTCAGTGGCCAGGTGCTGGTACCGGGGAATCTGTAGGGGCGACGCCTGCGTCGCTCCAGGAACGACGTCTCGGTTACGCGGTAACGCGCAGGGTCTTGTCGCCGACGAGCGGTACTGAATCCACGAACGCGCGCCACCGCTCCTCCGAGCTCGCCCGGTTGTGCGAGAGCGCCGCGCCGCACCACAGCGTCCCGGCATTCTTGGACGCCGGCTGCATCCACTGTCGCTTGGCGATTACCGCCACACCGACCAGCGGAACGCGCACCGCGAAGTATGGCGGCAACGTCGCGCGCTGCTCTCGCGACACCTCGAGGCGCAGACCTTCGGCGCTGACGTTGACGATGCCGGAGGGCAAGCCGTTGACGAGCGCCTCGAAGCGCTGCACCGTCTTGCGCGGCGATCGCCTGGTCGGCCGGTCGTCCATGAGCGCCATCGACACGAAGCAGGCGAGCACGGGTTTCTCGATCGGCCGCGTCATGTAGAACGTTTGCGAGTTGACGGCGGTCGAGCGTCGCTCGATGGGCTCGCCGATGAGAATCGTCGGAACCAGCGATGTGCGCGCGCGTGCACCGGACTGCAGCGCAGTGCCCACGGCCCACGTGGCGTCGGCGATCAGCAGCTGAAAGGGTCGCTGCATTTCAGCAGCAGCGGCGGCAGGATTGGTGCGGTAGACCGGCTCGAAGTTGTTGGCTGTCAGCCACTCGACCACGCTCGAGCCTTCGAGCGTATCGGGCAGTGCGACGATGACACGTGGGCGGCCAGCCACCTGCAGCGACAGTGCAGTGAGTGTGCCAGCAGAAACTCAGGGGAATCCCCGATGTCGCGCCTTCGCGAGATACGGATCCTGCATGCGGGCGGAGAAATCCGTAATTGCGTAGAGGCGGACGTTCCGTAATTGCGTAGAGGCGGACCTTCAGGTCCGCCTGGTAGCCTTCACGTCGCCTAGTAGTACGTCAACGTTTCGATTCCGGTTCCGGCCTTGAACTGGTTCGTCACCTCAGCCTTGTCCAGGTCGATCACCGAGACAGTACCGTCGCCGTGATTCGCCGAGAGCGCTGTCTTGCCGTCCGCCGAAAACGCTAAGCCCATTGGATCCTTGCCCACGGTGACCGTGCGCTGCGCACCGCGCAGATCCGCGGCGCTGAAAATGTTGATCACCGACGAGCCGAGGTTCATCGTGAGCAGCCGATTGCCGTCTGGGCTGAAGTAGGCCTTGTACGCGCCGCCTCCGGTCTGGCCCTGGATCGCGATGCGGTCGACGATCGCGTCCTTGGCAGGGTCGACGACTGCCAGGCCCGGATTGGTGTGAGTCATCAGGATGATGCGCCTGCCGTCAGGGGACACGGCGATCCCCTCGGTGCCGCCGGGTATCTCAATCTTCGTGGCCACCGTGCCGGTCTTCAGGTCGACGACCGTCACAAACGGGTCGTTCTTGTTGGTGGCGTAGATCTTCGACCCGTTTGGAAGAATGCCGATCCAGTGGGTCGTGCCGCCGGTGTCGATGGCTTTTGTGACCTTGCGCGCCTTCGGGTCGATGACGAGCAGCTTGCGATCGAGATCGCTGGCGACGTAGATGGTGCCATCGGGTCCAATCTGGATCCCGTGCGGCGCGCGATACGGTGAGATGTCGATTGAGCCGGCGATCTTCGCCGAGTCCATGTCCACGATGACGACCTCGTGGCCGGGATTCGGGTTGCGCCCGAAGATGCCGTCGCCGTACAGCGGCACGTACGCCGTCTTGCGATCCGGCGTCAGCACGAAGTCGTGCGGCCGCGTGGCCGTCGCAATGCTCGATCGCTCCGTGAATTTCGCCGGGTCGAAGAACCGGATGTGGCCGCCCATCTTGTCGATCAGCAGGACACCGCGCGTGCCGGTTGGATGATTCGCATCCGCGCCCAGAACGCCGGATAACGCGACGAGGGAAAAGAGGCTGACAAAGAGCGATCTGGTCATGCCTTGTTATACTCCGTGCCACGATACGGCGGCGAAAGGAGTTGGCTATGTCCTCGCGTATTGCTCGTCGCGTGGCCGCGGCTCTTGTTGTTGCGCTGTTTCCGGCTGGGATTGGCATCGCCCAGACCGGTTCTTCGCCTTACACAGCCCCACGCACGCCTTGGGGTGACCCCGACCTGCAAGGCAACTACACCAATCTCTGGGAAGCAGGCACTCCATTCGAGCGTCCCGACCAGTTTGCCGGACGACGGCTCGAGGACATCAAGGGCGAGGAGCTGGCGTCGATCCGGCGGGGAATCCAGGAACGCACGCGCACGGAGCAGCTCGCCGGGGATATTGGCGGCACGCGCTGGATCTGGCTCGATAGTCACGACCACGCGAAAGGCAGCATGGCGTGGTTCGTGGTCGATCCGCCAGACGGGAAGATTCCGCCGCTGACCGCGGAGGCGCGTGCCCGGCAGGCCGCGCGCGCCGAAGCGAGGAAGAAGAGTGGACGCGGTCCAGCGGACTCGTACACCGATCGCAGTCTCTACGATCGCTGCATCTCGCGCGGCGTGCCAGGGTCGATGATGCCGGCGATCTACGGCAACTCGTATCAGATCGTCCAGGCACCGGGGTTCGTGGTGATTCGATACGAGATGATTCACGAGGCACGAGTCATCCCGATCGGCGACAGTCAGCACCTGCCGGCGACGATACGGAGCTACATGGGCGATGCACGCGGGCATTGGGAGGGACAGACACTGGTCGTCGAGACGACGAACATCCGCGAGGAGATTGCCTATCGGGGCTCGAACGGCGCCACGCTGAAGCTGATCGAGCGATTCACGCCGGTCGCCCCCGACAAAGTGCGCTGGTCGGTGACCGTGGACGATCCATCCACCTGGATGAGACCGTGGACATTCGCCATGCCGCTGACGCTCGACAACAGCGAGCCGCTCTTCGACTACGAGTGCCACGAAGGCAACTACGCGATGTCCAACATCCTCAGCGCGGCGCGGGCCGAAGAGCGCGCCGGTCGCACGAGCACCGCACAGGAAGGCGAGCAGGAGCGCTAGCGCCGAGCGGCGTCCGAGCCAGGTCCCGAAGTTTCCGTAGACACCCTACACAATGTTTGTGTAGGATGCCTACGGCATGACACGAGCACGCCCCTCCCGCGTCGATCTGCTGCAGGGCACGCTCGATCTCCTGCTCCTGCGGACACTGTCCGCGGGCCCGCGACACGGCCACGCGATCGCCCGACATATCCGGCAGACGTCGGAAGAGCTTCTGCAGGTCGAGACCGGATCGTTGTATCCGGCGCTTCACCGTCTCGAAGCCAAGGGCTGGATTTCGGCGGAATGGGCGCTGTCGGACAAAGGGAAGCGCGCCCGGTACTACCGCCTCACCGCGTTGGGCCGCAGGCAGCTCGAGAGCGAGCAATCGAAGTGGCAGGCGTTCGCGCGCGCGATGGGGTTGATGCTGAACACCGCGGAGTAACGCGCCATGACATCGTTCCTGCGCAAATTGAGCTGGCTGCTGCGGCGCGATCGGAAGGACGCCGATCTCCAGGAAGAACTGCGGTTCCATCTCGACGAGGAAACGGAAGACCGCGCGGCCGACGGTCTGCCGATTGACGAGGCGCGCCGCGCGGCTCGCCTGGACCTGGGCAATCTCGCCATCGTTCGCGAGGACACGCGCGCGGCGTGGAGCTGGACGGTCGTCGAGCAGCTCGTACAGGACCTGCGCTACGGCGTCCGCATGCTGGCGGGGAACAAGGCGTTCAGCGCTCTCGCGATCCTGTCGCTGGCGCTGGGGATCGGCGCCAACACCGCGATCTTCAGCTTCATGGACGCCATGTTGATGCGGTCGCTGCCGGTATCCGAACCGCAATCGCTCGTCACGCTGGCCTGGCACACGGACACGCGGGAGATGCACGGCTCGAACCGGCACAACGTCAACTACAACGATCCGAACGGCGGGTGGGTCGGCGGGATCTTCTCGTACCCGGCCTTCGAGTTCCTTCAGCGCGATACGCCGGTGTTCTCGACGGTCTTCGGATACCAGGGTGCAGGCGATCTCCACCTGGCCGTAAATAACCAGGCCGCGATCGTCCAGGGCGAGTACGTCTCGGGGAATTTTTTCAGCGGTCTCGGCGTACTACCAGCATCGGGACGGCTGATCGCGCCAGACGATGATCGCGCCGGGGCGCCCGCCGTGGCGGTCATCAGCTACGCGCTGAGCGAGACGCGCTTCGCCGGTCCGGCGAGCGCGCCCGGACAATCGATTCTCCTCGACAACATTCCCTTCACCGTCGTCGGCGTCACGCCGCGCGAGTTCTTCGGTGCGGATCCGAACGCGCTGCCGGCAGTGTATGTGCCCCTGAACGCCAATCGGCTGTTGCTTGGTGAGGACAAGAACTCGCGACTGGACGAGCTATACGCGAATCCGGGCTACGACTGGGTCATCCCGATGGCGCGGCTGCGTCCAGGCGTGACCACCGCGCAGGCGCAGGCGGCATTGAGTCCGGCCTTCGTCGAATGGAGAGCGGCGACCGATCCCAGGCGGCCGAGAGGGGAGTTGCCCACGCTGGTCGTCAAAGAGAGCGCGGGTGGACTCGACAGCTTGCGGCGGATGTATTCGAAGCCGTTGTATCTGCTGCTGGCGCTGGTCGGTTTGATCCTCGCGATTGCCTGCGCCAACATCGCCAATCTCCTGCTCGCGCGCGCCTCCGCGCGCACGCGCGAAATGGCGGTACGACTCAGCATCGGCGCCGGCCGCGCGCGCGTGATTCGGCAGCTCCTCACCGAGAGTGTGCTGCTCTCCGGGATCGGCGGTGCGCTCGGCGTGGCGTTCGCCGTGTGGGGCATTCAGTTTCTGATGCTGCTCCTGGTGAACGGACGCGGTGACACGCCGTTTCCGTTGGAGGTCGGCGTCAACTGGCGTGTGCTCGGCGTCGTGGCGGCTCTGTCCGTTCTCGCCGGCATCATGTTCGGGCTGGCGCCGGCGGTTCAGTCGACGCGCGTGGATCTGACGCCGGCGCTGAAGGTCGTCAGGGCAGCAGGATCGCGCGCGCCACGCACTCGCCGTCTGAGCCTGAGCCAGGCGCTGGTCGTCGCGCAAATCGCGTTCACCCTGCTCATTCTCGTGGCGGCCGGGCTCTTCCTGCGGACGCTGTCGAATCTGCAGTCGATTCAACTGGGATTCAACAGCGAGCAGCTGCTGACGTTCGAGCTCAACGCGCGCCAGGCCGGACACCGCGATCCCGAGATCATGACGTTCTACGATCGTCTCCGCACCGAGTTCGCCGCCATCCCCGGCGTACGCAACGTGACGCTCGCGGGTTCGGCGCTCCTCGGCTCCGGCATGTCGGGTACAAACATCACGGTCACCGGAGGTCTGACGAAGAACAGTCACGTGTTGATGATTGGTTCAGACTTCTTCACGACGCTGCAGATTCCGCTGCTGCGCGGTCGCGCGATCGAAGATCGCGATCGTTCCGGGGCGCCGTACGTGGCGGTCGTCAACAACGAGTTCGCCAGGGTGTTTTTCGCCGGCGAGGATCCGATCGGCCGTCATGCGAGGATAGAGCGCTTCTGTCCCGGCTGCGACATTGAGATCGTCGGCGTGGCAGCGAACACGCTATACGGTGAACTGAAGGCGAATTGGACCGGGTCCACGCCCGCTTCGCCGCCGCCGACTATTTTCCTGTCGTACTCGCAGGCAGTCTGGGGACCGGTATCCGAAGTGACCTACCAGCTGAGGACGGCCGGTGATCCCCTCACGCCGATTGGCGCCGTGCGCGACATCGTCAGCCGCGCAGATCCGCGTGTGCCGGTGACAAGAATGAAGACGCAACGCGCGCTCATCGACGCGGAGATCAACCAGGAAGTGACGTTCGCGCGGCTGTGCACCGCCTTCGCGCTGCTCGCCCTGACGATTGCCTGCGTCGGCCTCTACGGCACCATGTCCTACGGGATCGCGCGCCGCACGAGTGAGATCGGCGTCCGCATGGCGCTCGGCGCCCGCCGCGCGACGGTCGTGTGGATGGTGCTTCGCGACGTACTCACACTTGCCGCGGTCGGGCTGGCCATCAGCGTGCCAGCGGCGCTTGCCGCATCGAAACTCCTCGAATCCTTCCTGTTCGGGATGAAGCACTACGATCCGCTGGCGCTGACGGCGGCAATGCTGACCCTGTTGGGCGCGACGCTGCTCGCGGGCTATGTGCCAGCGCACAACGCGTCGCGGATCAATCCGATGGCCGCGCTTCGCCATGAATGACGCCGGCCCTTCGACGCTGCTGAGGGCCAGCGAATCCGAACGCCTGGTGAGCTATTTCAGAGGGACCGCTGGCAGGCGCCTCGACGACTGACTCGCGGGATCGACGACCACACCGATCGATTCGAGCACGGTCACTCCGAGGATTGGCTCGATTCCCTCAGGACCAAAGATCACGCGGCCGGCGGTGACTTCCCCCATCACTTCAACCTGCGCGAGGCCGAATCGATACTCGTGCACGCTGCCATCAGCCATTTCATAGGTCTTGCGGCCGACCGGCTTTATGCCTATGCGCGACAGATCCGATTCCGCGGCCATCGAGTCGGTTGCGCCGGTGTCGACGAGGAACGAGTCCTCATAACTCGGTGACGACGCACCGGGTACCTTGAGCGACACCTGCACGTAAACGAGTCCCACTTGGCTGTCGTGCGGCCGGACCATACAGCCGATTCTACACGCGTCTACGCACGACCTGTGCCGTTGCGGATTCATTCGAAATCGAGTGTTCGAGCCTGCCGTCCGTTGAAGTTATTGCCATCGCAGCGCCGGCCGGAAGTCGCGTAATCTGACAGCTCGAAACATGGACCGTTCCCTCGAGCAGCTCATCGATCTCTACGATGCGGCGGCGCCGATCGAGCGCGCGTCGACGATCCCCGCGCCCTGGTATACCGATGCCCGTGTGCTGGAGCTCGAGCTCCGCACGGTGTTTCGACGAAGTTGGCAGTACGCCGCACGTCTCGATCAGCTGCGCGCCGCCGGCGACTACGTCGCCTGCGAGCTGCCTGCTGGTGAGCCGATCGTCGTCGTTCGCGGCCAGGACGATCGGCTGCGTGCCTTCTTCAACGTCTGCCGCCATCACGCCGCGGCCGTCGTCACCGATGCGCAGGGCTCGGCGCGCCAGTTCCGATGTCCGTATCACGGCTGGACGTACTCGCTCGACGGCGAATTGAAAGGCACGCCCGACTTCTCTGGCGTCTGCGACTTCGATCGTTCGGCCAACGGCCTCGTGCCAATCGATGGTGCTGCCGCCGCGACGTGGGTATTCGTGAGGCCAGAAATATCGTCAGCAGGGACGACGCATGCGTTGCCCCTACAGGAGGTCCTGGGTACGGATCTTTTGCGGCAGCTCGACGCGCTCGGTCTGGAGCGTCTGCGCTGGATGGAGCGGCGCAGCTACACACTCGACTGCAACTGGAAGGTCTTTGTCGATAACTATCTCGACGGCGGCTATCACGTGCCGCATCTGCACAAGGGGCTCGACAGCGTGCTCGACTACAGCGAGTACACAATCGAGACCGGCGAGCGCCACTGCCTGCAATCGAGTCCGATGGTCGCAGACGGCGCCGATGAACGGACGAAAGCCGTTCGCCAGGGCGGGCGGGCGTTGTACTACTGGCTGTATCCGAATTTCATGGTCAACTGCTACGGCCAGGCGATGGACACGAATCTCGTCATCCCGCGCGGTGTGGACCGGACTGACGTGATCTTCGACTTCTACTTCGCGGACGTGTCCGAGGCGGCGCGCGCGGGCAACCTCGAGAGCATCGCGGTCAGCGAACAGATTCAGGACGAAGACGTCGGCATCTGTGAGTCGGTGCAGCGCGGCTTGCGTTCGCGCGCCTACGGTGCCGGCCGCCTGTCGGTGCGCCGCGAAGCCGGCGAGCATCTCTTTCACCGTCTGCTCGCACGCGATCTCAGGCAGCCATGAGCGGCGTATCGGGAGCGAAGCCGCGAGAGCGAACGCGTCTCCGTCCGGAGACGCGTCTCCTGCCGGTCCTTGGGCTCGGTTTCGGTCTGGCCGTTACCGTCGGAAACGCGATCGGCGCCGGCATCCTGCGGGCGCCTGGTGAAATCGCCGGCCATCTGCCGGACGTCGGGCTCTATCTGGCGGCGTGGGCCGTGGGCGGTCTCTATGCGCTGCTCGGGGCGCTGCAGCTGTCCGAACTCGGCGCCATGATCCCGCGCTCGGGCGGCCAGTACGTATTCTCACGCTACGCCCTCGGCCAATATCCCGGATTCATCGTCGGGTGGAGTGATTGGATTTCGACCGCGGGCACCGCGGCAGCGGTGTCGATCGTCATCGGCGAATTTTCAGTCGCCCTCGTTCCGGGCCTGCGCGTCAGCGCCGCCGCGATCGCCACCGCGGTCGTCATCGTCTTCGCGCTTGCTCAGTGGCGCGGCATCCGCTGGGGAAGCGCCATTCAGAACGTGACCAGCCTGCTCAAGACGCTGGCCTTCGTCGCCCTGGCGATCGCCGCCCTCGCGCTGAGCGCCGACACGCGATCCGCCGACGCCACTCTGACGCCTCCCGCAGGCATGGCCGTCGTTGCGGCGTTCGTGCTCTCGCTGCAGGCCGTGATCTACACCTACGACGGGTGGTCGGCGACCAGCTATTTCTGCGAAGAGGTCGAAGATCCTGGACGCGACATACCACGGTCGATGATCGGCGGCGTTCTGTCGGTGATTGCGATCTACCTGCTCGTCAACGTGGCACTGCTCGCCGTGCTTCCCGTGTCGACGCTGGCTGGGCAAACGTTTGCGGCGGGTACCGTCGCCGGCATCATCTTCGGAGCCTGGGGCGATCCGGTGTTTCGTGTCCTCACGATCATCTCGATGCTGAGTGCGCTGAACTCGAATCACCTCATGGCCAGCCGCGTACTGTTTGCGATGAGCCGCGACGGTCTGGTCACGACGAAGGCCGCACTCGTCAACCAGGGTGGTACGCCGACGATTGCGCTGCTGGCGAGTACGGTGGTCGCCGTCTTGTTCGTGGTGTTCGGCCGCACGTTCGGGACGGTGATCACCGTCCTCTCCTTCTTCTTCGTCGCCAACTACACAATGTCGTTCATCGCGGTGTTCGTGCTGCGGCGGCGTGAGCCGGAGAAGCCGCGACCCTACAGGGCCTGGGGCTATCCGTGGACGACGGGGCTGGCGCTCGCCGGGTCCATCGCGTTTCTGATCGGCGCGATTGCCAGCGACCCGGCCAACAGTCTGATCGCGCTGGCCGTGCTCGCCGCGAGCTATCCCGTGTTTCGTCTGGTCACTTCCTCCGCACGCCTTTCGTCCGGCCTTCAGCCGCCTGATCCAGGAAGCGCGTGACCACGTCTTGACATCCTGTGCTCGAGTGCCCTGAGTGAGTCGAAGGGCACGGCCGCGAATATATGATTCCCCGGTTGGAGGTAGGCGTCGTGGACGAAGTACCGGTCCTGTTCTCGGGCGGCGGCCTGGTTGGTCTCTCTACCGCGATGTTTCTGGCGCAGCACGGGATCGCGTCGATCGCGATCGAGCGTTTGCGGGGCGGCTCGCCAGTGCCGCGCGCGGCGTTCTTCCACATGCGGACGCTGGAGATGTTTCGCGCCGCCGGGATCGAGGAGCAGGTACGGGCGCAGTCGCTGCAGGAGTTCGAGCCCGAAGGCGCCATCGTCCTGATGGATACGCTGGCCGGCAAGGTGCTCGCCGGTCTCATTCCCAGCCTCAATGAAGGCGTCGACGCGTTGAGCCCGTGCCGGCGGCTGTTCGTCACGCAGCCGGGACTCGAGCCGATCCTGCGGGCTCGCGCCGAGCAGGCGGGCGCGAGCGTCATCGAAGGTACGGAAGTCGTCGGGATCGCGCAGGACGCCGATGGCGTGACGGCGACGATCCGTGATTGCGACACAAGTCATGAGCGCCAGATTCGCGCGAAGTATCTGATTGGCGCCGACGGCGCGCACAGCAGGGTGCGGGAACTGCTCGGGATCGAGTTCGACGGCCGAGGCGTCTTCTCCAACGCGATCACGATCTACTTTCACGCCCCGCTGGCGCCGTATGTCGTCGGCAAAGCGCTGAGCGTGATCTACGTGAAGAACGCCGGGCTCTCGGGATTCTTCCGCATGGACAAGGACGGCAACTCCGGCTTCCTCGTCGTCAACACCGTCGGCGACACGTCGCTGCCCGAAGCCGCAAGCCCGGCGAATGACGTGCGGCCGGAGCGGCTCATCGAGCTGGTGCGGCTGGGTGCCGGAGTTCCCGATCTTCCCGTGACGATCGACGGCGTCGCGCGCTGGCGCGCCACATCCGACGTCGCCCGCCGCTTCCAGGACGGTCGAATTTTTCTGGCCGGAGATGCCGCGCACCTGATGCCGCCCAACGGCGGCTATGGCGGCAATACCGGCATTCACGACGGCCACAACCTGGCGTGGAAGATGGCGATGGTGCTGAAGGGTGTGGCCGGTCCCGGGCTCCTGTCCACGTACGAGACCGAGCGGTGGCCGGTCGGAAAGTTCACCGTCGAGCAGGCCTACACGCGCTATGTCACGCGCTCGGCCACGTATCTTGGGGCAAAGGACTTCCAACCGCTCGCCAATGACTTCAACATCGAGCTTGGCTACATCTATCGGTCGCCAGCGGTCATCGCCGAAGACGACGTCGAGCGGGGGAGTGAGGACCCTCGCGAATCGCAGGGCCGGCCCGGCTCGCGTGCGCCGCATGTGTGGATCGAGAAGGATGGGCGGCAAATCTCGACGCTCGATCTGTTTGGCCGCGGGTTCGTGTTGCTCACACGCGCTGACGGCGCCGCCTGGGTGGATGCCTCACGCGCGGCGGCGCGCCAATTCAGCGGCCTCGACTTCGACGCACACGTCATCCCTTCCGAGGAATTCGCGACGGCCTACGGAATACGTCATGGCGGTGCCGTGCTCGTCCGCCCGGACGGCTTCGTCGCGTGGCGAGCCAAAGAGATGGCGACCGATCCCGGGCGCGTCGTGACGAACGCGCTCGACACACTGTTGATGCGGTAGATCACGGCTCGAGTCTCTCAGCGCAAGCGGTTCGTCGGCACTCGAAGTGCTGTAGAGTTCGACCATCAGTCATTGATGACGGCGCTGCTGTCCAGGCCGCTCGCGGAAAATCGGTGACAGCCCACGCGCCTGCGTCCGGTTGGTTCGACCGACGCGCCCGAGTCGCGCTGTTCTTCGTCATCGGCTCTGCGATGCTGGGCGTGGGTGCGTTCGCCATGAGCGGCATCGCCAACATTGGCGAACTGGGCGGACTCGGTGGTGGCTGGCAA
>Ga0075431_100006902_pt1 | contig 11284 bp, 9 predicted proteins | sample RhiMetdeltSRZDD5_FD_75297 | JGI IMG/M metagenome (GOLD analysis project Ga0075431, IMG submission 75297) | Populus rhizosphere microbial communities from Tennessee, USA - Rhizosphere MetaG P. deltoides SRZDD5 | ecosystem: Host-associated > Plants > Roots > Rhizosphere > Soil | place: USA...
AACAGGAGCGAATCACGATCCACAGCCGGGATGCTCTCGGTCATCGCCGCCCTCCCAGGTCAGGCGTCACTACTGAACCGATTTCACCCTGACAACCGACACCCAGGCGAGACATCACCCACCACAGGTGAACGTGGTCACGCGTCGCCGGCCGAGGCCTGGGCCCGGATCACCGCCCGCGCAGCTTCTCGTTCTGATCCAGCGTCAGCACCAGCGGCTGCTTGCCGTTCGCCATGACCACGAAGGTCAGCTGCTCGGCGACCCGGTCGATCCTGGACGGCAGGTCGACGGTCGAGTAATGCGGCGCGAGGTCCAGGGTGCAGATCGTCTTCGGATCCGGGCCGTCGAGCCGCAGCACCACGCTCTGCGAACCGCGAGCCTCGACGCTGTCGAGCTTCCACGGGCACGAGCTGCTGCCGTACGTGGTCAACCGGACCTCTCGCTGCGCCGTCCAGCTCACGCTCGGGCGCGGCTTCGCCCAAGGCTGAGCGGACTCCGATTCGCGTACGACGTCCGAAATCGTGTAGCAGACCTCGTCGTCGATGGCGTCAGCGATCTGATCGATCATGATGCGGTGCGGATAGCCCAGCGGGGACGTCGTGACGGTGACCTCGTCCGCGCCGTCCTGCTCGGCGGCCTCAGTCTCTTGGACGAGCTGGTCGATGGTCGGAACGTCGGTCAGGGCGGCGCCCCCACCGCTCAGGGGCCACGCCTCGACGACCTTGCCGTCCGCGACCTGGATCCGATACAGACCCATCAGGCCGGCACGCTCGCCGCACCCGGCGTTCACCGTGTACGAGTAGTCGGACCCGGGCAGGGTCAGGTCGGTGGGGATCTCGGACCCGGGCGGAGGCGGACCGCCGCCGGCCGAGGAGTCGGAGGGTTCGTCCGCCGAGCCACAGGCGCTGGCTGCCAACCCGAGGAACAGGACGCTTGCTACTGCCACAGTTCGGACAAACATGACGCTCTGACGCGCCGGGCCCGGCCCCCGTTCCACCGAACTGGTCAGACCAGCGCCATCGAGCCCCGCTTGGCGAGCTGATCGGCGATGATCAGCCGCTGGATCTCGCTGGCACCCTCCCAGATCCGCTCCACGCGGACCTCGCGCCACAGTCGCTCGGCGACGTTCTCCCGCATATAGCCGCGACCGCCGTAGATCTGGACGGCCCGGTCCGCCGCCCGCCCGGCGAGCTCCGACGCGAACAGCTTCACCATCGACGACCGGGCATGCAGCACCTTGACGTCGACGCCTTCGTCAACCGAGCGGGCGGTCTCGTACGTCATGGACCGGGCCGCGAACAGCTCGGTCAGGCTGTCGGCCAGCATGGACTGCACGAGCTGCCGCTCGATCAGCGGGACACCGCTCACCACCCGCTGCTTCGCGAAGGCGGTGGACTCGTCGACCAGGCGCTGGGTGGCGCCGAGGCAGCGGGCCGCGACCATGAGCCGCTCGAACCGGAACCACTCGTAGACGAACGACATGCCGTCGGCCTCGGACCCGACGAGGTGGCTTGCGGGAACGCGTACGCCCTCGAACGCCACGATCGGGTGCGCGTGCCCGATGGTGTGGCTGTACGACGGCGTCCGGACCACGCGTACGCCCGGCGCGTCGACGTCGACGACGAACAGCGCCTGCTGCCCGGCGTACTCCCCCGTCGTCAGGACGGCCTGGAAGAAGATGTACGCCGCCTCGTTGAACGACGTGACATGCCACTTCTCGCCGTCGAGCACGTAGTCGTCGCCGTCCCGCCGGGCGGTAGCGCGAATGTCGGAGACGTCGGATCCGGCGCCTTCCTCGGTGATCGCGTAGCACTCCGACATCTCCCCGCGGGCCGTCGGCAACAGCCACCGCTCGCGCTGGTAGTCGTCGGCGACGTCGGGCCACCAGCCGGGCGGCGTGTCCATGCACCAGCCGAGGGCGTTGGTCACCCGGCCGGCCTGCTCCTGGACAAGCACCTGCTGCAGCGTTGTACACCCCTGACCGCCGACCGAGCGCGGCAGGTTGGTGGCGTGGAGGCCGAGCTCGACGGCTCGCTCGTGATGGGCCTTCTCCACGGCGTCGGGCAATCGCCCGCCGTTCGCCTCGGCCTCCTCCTCATAGGGAATGAGCTCGTCGGCGAAGGCTCGGGCGCGGTTCTGGATCTCCAGATCAGCCGCGGACAGGCCGTACATCTGGCCTCCTGACCTCAATTGACTGACTGTTCAGTCTATGCGACGCTGCTGTGCTGTGACCAGCAGCGCGATCCTGCCGCGAACCGCCGACGCGGTGGTCGTCGGCGGCGGGACCATCGGGGCGTGGTGCGCCTGGTTTCTCCGCCGGTCTGGACTGGCGAACGTCGTCCTCCTCGAGGCTCACACGCTCGGCTCCGGAGCCAGCTCGCGCGCAGCCGGCATGGTGCGCGCGCAGGGCGGCACGGAGACCGCGGTGCGACTCGGCATCTACAGCCGCGAGTTCTACGCGACGCAGCGCGACCTGCTCGGCATCGACTCGGGCTTCGTGCCGCAGGGTTATTTCATGCCGTGCTTCGACGACACCGAGGTCGAGCGGGCCCGGACCCGGATCGCGATGCAGCGGTCGATCGGCCTCGACGTGCGATGGATCGACGCCGACGAGTTCGACGACCGCAACCCCGCCATGGAACGTGGGCAGACGCTGGGTGCCTCGTACGCTCCTGGCGACGGCTACATCGACCCGCCACGCAACGTCATCGCCTACACGTCCGCGATCCTCGCCGCCGGAGTCGTCGTGGCCGAGCACACCGTCTTCGCCGGGCTGCTGCGCGATGGTGACGCTGTCAGCGGAGTACGGACGTCGGCCGGAGACATCGCGACCGAGCGGGTCGTACTCACCGGTGGTCCGACTCTGGCGGCGGTCGGCCGGGCCATTGGCGTACGGATCCCGGCCGGTGGCGCGCGGCATCAGGTCGTCGTGACGGAACCGCATCCCGATCTCGCCGCCGATCGCCTGCCGATGGTCTTCGACCTGACGTCGGGCGTCTATTGGCGGCCCGAGGAGGGCGGCGTGCTCTGGGGCATGAGCAATCCGGACGAGGCGCCGGGCGAGAGCGTCGACTTCGACTGGACCTACTACGACAAGGTGCGGCCGCGGATCGCCCGACTGCTGCCGGCGACCGACGGGCTCGGGCTCCGCAAGCTGTGGGCGGCGACGATCGACTTCACGCCGGACCACCTGCCCATCCTCGGTCCGGCGATCGACCGAGACGGCCCGGTGGCCGGCACCGTCGTGGCGTCCGCCGGCGGCCACGGGATGATGTGGGGTCCCGGAGTGGCGCGGGCGGCCGCCGACCTCGCCCGGTCCGGACGCACCGACGTCCTCGACGTGACCGACCTCGGGCTGGACCGCTTCGACGAGCACGGTCGCAGCCGCCTGACCGCCGATCCGATCGCCCTCCCCTTCCCTCCCGATGTGCCAGAACCTCTGCCGTCAAGAGCTCAATGAGGTTCTGGCACGTCGCGAGGGCGGGGTAGGACGAGCGCGTCCGCCGCGACGGCGCCGCTGGGCGTGACGATCAGCGGGTTGACGTCGACCGCCGCAATCCGGTCGCCCAACTCACCCGCCAGCTGGGACATCGCGACCACGGCCTCGCGGGCCGCGACGACGTCGCCGGCCGGCCGACCGCGGTAGCCGCGCATCAGGGCGGTGACCTTGAGCCGGTCGAGCATCTCGGCGGCCGCCGGCTCGTCGATCGGCGGCAGCGCCACGACACGCTGGTCCATCAGCTCGACCAGGGTGCCGCCGGCCGCGACCAGGACGAGTGGCCCGAGCAGCGGATCGCGGACGATGCCCAGGGCGAGCTCGACCCCGGGCGCGACCTGCGGCTGCACCACGACGTCGGCACAGAGGCGTCCGGCCAGGTCGTCGTACGCCGCCCGAACCGCGTCCGAGTCGGCCAGCCCGAGTCGTACGCCGTCGACGTCGACCTTGTGGCGTACGTCGGCGGCGGCGGTCTTGAGCACCACCGGATGTCCCAGGGCGTCGGCCGCCGCGACCGCCTCGTCGGCCGTCGCGACCCGCCGCTCTTCGGCGATCGCGACGCCGTAGTCCGCGATCAGTTCGAGTGCGTCTACCGCGGCGCCGGATGAGAGGAGCTCCGCCCACCGCTCTCGCCGCGCCGGGTCGATCGGCAGCGCTTCGCGCCGACGCGGCGGTTCGGCGTCGGCGAGCAGGTGTCCGATGGCCCGCAGGCCGGACCGGGTGCCTTCGAACACCGGCACGCCTTGACTTCGCAGCCGCTCCGCCTGAAGCTGGTCGACCGCGGACGAGACGTTGGTCAGCACGACGATCGGCTTGTCCGTACGGCCGAGCACCGTCTCGATCGACTTCGGGTAGGACATGTCGTCGTCGTACTCGCGCACCAGGTCGATCGCCACGCCCACCACACCGACGGCCGCGTCGGACGCCAGTGCCTCGAGACAGTTGGTGACCAGACCTTCCGTGTCAGCGCCGGAGGCCCACACGTCGAGCGGGTTGGTCGCCGTCAGGCCGGGCTCGAGCCAGTCCTCGAGCGCCTCGCGGGTCGCCGGAGCCAGTGGTGCGAACGGCACGCCGATCCGGTCCGCGACGTCCGCGACGAGAGCCCGCTCGGCACCCGAGTCGTGCAACGTGGCCACGCCGCGGGACGGTCCGGCACGCCGTACCCGCCGGCCGACGGCGAAGGCCTCGAGGCTGTCGGCCAGCTCGTCGAGGTCGTCGACCCGGTGGACCCCGTAGGCGTCGAACAGCGCTTCCCACGCCGCGTCGTCACCGGCGACGGCCCCTGAGTGCGCATCGACGAGCACTCGACCGGTCGGTGAGCCGCCGACGGTCAGAGCCACCACGGGTACGTCGCGCTCGGCGGCCTTCGCCAGGCAGTCCCGAAGCCGGGGTGCATCACGCAGGGTCTCCAGCAGCAAGGCGATGATCCGCGTCTCGGGCATGTCGAGCGCGTAGTCGAGGTAGTCGGCCGTGGTCGTGACGAGCTCCTGACCGGACGACACGGCGAGGGAGAACTCCAGCCGGCGATGAGTACGCAGCATCGCCGAGAAGACCGACCCGGAGTGGGTCACCATCGCGATCGGCCCGGTCGGCAGCGGATGCCGTTCGAGATATCCGATCGCACGTACGCCGCGTGCGACGTTGACGAAGCCCATGCAGCCGCCGCCGCACACCGCCATGCCATCGGCTGCGGCGGCGACGTCGGGGCCGAGGCCGGCGGCGGTCCCGAAGACGACGGCACCGGCATCTCCGCGCTCCGACGCCAACGCCACCTGCTCGGTCAGCGCAGAGTCCGGCACGCCGAGCAGCACCAGGTCCACCGGGTCCGGAATCTCGGCCAGCGAGGGTACGCAGGTGCGGCCGAGCACCTCGCGGCGTTTCGGATGCACCAGATGTACGGTCGGCGCGGACGGACTTCGCAACGCCTCCATCGTGAGCCGGAGACCGAAGGAATCGGGCCGGTCACTCGCACCGACGATGGCGATCGAACGCGCTTCCAGCATGGCGGCGAGCCGTTCGCGTGACGCCGCCGACTCCTCGGCCGTCGCCCCGGGAACTGACACTGGTCACCTGCTTCGGCCCGCGTCCTGACTGACTGTTCAGTCTATGACTTGGTACTCTGCTTCGACAAGCAGATCCACCACCGGAGGGGGATCGATGGCCCAGAAGGTCTCCACTGAGGTAGTCGCGGACGTACGCCGCGATCAGATGCTGGCTGCCGCCGCCGGCCTCATCGCCGAGCGCGGATTCAGCGACACCCGGATCGCCGATGTCGCCGCGCGAGTCGGCGCGAGTCCGGCTTTGGTCGTCTACTACTTCGGGACGAAGGACAAGCTCCTGACGGAGGCGCTGCGCTACTCCGAACAGTCCTTCTATGCCGCCGCCGAGGAGATGCTGGCGTCCACGTCGGCGATCGTGCCACGGCTCGAGACGCTGGTGGCCTGGACCTGCCTCCCCGACGACAAGGACGACACGCCCGGCACCTGGGGACTGTGGTTCGACCTGTGGGCGCAGGCGTTCCGGCACCCCGAGGTCAAGAAGGACCGGGTCGAGCTCGACCAACGGTGGCGAGCGATGATCGCTCGGGTCGTCCGCGACGGCGTGGATGCCGGCGAGATCGAGACCGTCGACGCCGAAGAGTTCTCGATCGCCTTCGCGGCCTTGATGGATGGGCTCTCGATCCAGACCGCCCTCGACGACCCGGTCGTCGACGCGAAGCGGGCCTACCAGGTCGCGATGCGGTTCGCGTCGTCGTCGTTGGGCTTCCCGTGGAAGCCCCAGCGACGCAAGTCCCGCTGACCGGCCGTCAGGTCGTCGCGGTCGCCGGATCCCGCTCCGCGACCAGCCGGTCGGTCAGACGCGCGAAGTTGGCGAGGAAGCGGTCGACGTCGGCGTCGTCGTGCTGCACCGAGACCAGCCACTGCTCGACCTTGCCCCACGGCGGCAGGAAGACTCCCCCGTTGTGCTGGACGAGCCAATGTGCCTCGCCGTAGCGACCGTCGAGGAGGGCGAAGTCCCGGAAGTTCCGGATCGGCTCCGGGAGGAACGACACGCAGCCCTTGGCGCCGGCCATGATCACCCGCCAGGGCATCCCCGACCGGTCGATGACGTCGTCCAGACCCACCTGGAGGCGGTCGCGTAGCCGGTCGAGATGCCGATAGGCGTCCGGCGTCAGCGCCTCGGTGAGGGTGGCGCGGGCCGCCGCCATGACGAGGGGGTTGCCGTTGAAGGTCCCGACCTGCTCGTAGCGGCCGTCCGCGATCATCGACATGACGGCCTCGCTGCCACCGACGGCTGCGGTCGGCAGACCGCCGCCGAGCGACTTGGCGAGGCAGACCAGATCGGGTGTGACGCCGGACAGCTGGGTAACCCCGCCCGGACCGGTCGTGAATCCGGTCTTGACCTCGTCGAACGTGAGCAGGGCACCGTGGCGGTGCAGCATGTCGCGCAGTCCGGCGAGGTAGCCCGGCTCGGGGAGGATGATGCCGGCGTTCATCATGATCGGCTCGATGATCATGCCGGCGACTTCGTTCGGATGGGCCACGAGGACCCGTTCGACCGCCTCGACGTCGTTGAACGGCACGACGGACACCAGGTCCATGATCGCCTCGGGGATGCCGCTGTTGCTGGCGACCCCGATCGGCGCCGATGCCGGCCCGATCTCGTCATCGGGTTCGGGGAGGACCGACACCTGCACCGAGTCATGGTGACCGTGGTAGCCGCCTTCGATCTTGATGATGCGGTCGCGGCCGGTGGCGGCCCGCATGAGATGGACGGCGTCCATCGTCGCTTCGGTGCCGGAGTTCGCGAACCGCCACAGCGGCTGGTCGAACCGCTCCGTCAGCTGCTCGGCGACGACGATCGCGTCCTCGGTGGGTTGGGCGAAGTGCGTGCCACGGGCCACCCGCTCACGTACGGCGGCGACGATCGCCGGATGCGCGTGGCCCACCAGGTCGGCGCCGTAGCCGCCGTGGAAGTCGCTGTACTCGGTGCCGTCGACGTCGTAGACCTTCGACCCCTCGCCGTGACTGAGCCAGACGGCCTGCGGCTCCGCGATCTGCCAATTGGAGGTCGCACCGCCCGCGAGGTGGTGCCGTGCCCGCTCGATGAGCTCACGGCTGCGCGGCTGTCTCGCCAGGAATACTTCGCTCTCCTCGGCGATCAGGGCATCGAGTGCGGCACCGGAGACTCGATCGGCTTCCATCGCGGTCATCACGATCTCCTCACGGGGCATTCCGAGCTATTGAATGATCGTTCAGTCTAGGCGACGGTGTTTCGTCCTGACAAACGCCGGGAGCGAACCGGTAGCTAACTGAATATTCAGTCATCGTCTTTCAAACAGCAACGTTGCTGTTTAGACTTCGGCGCATGGTCAGTGGCGCACCTGGCCCCCAATCCACCGGTGGGGCGATCTCGATCGTCGGGCTCCGCAAGGAGTTCGACGGCGTCACCGCTGTCGACGGCATTGACCTCGAGATCAAGCCGGGCGAGTTCTTCACCCTGCTCGGGCCCTCGGGATGCGGTAAGACCACGACGTTGCGCCTGCTGGCCGGGTTCGAACAGCCCACCGACGGCCAAGTTCTCATCGACGGCGTCGATGTGGCGCAGACGCCCGCCCACAAACGTCCCGTCAACACTGTCTTCCAGAGCTACGCGCTCTTCCCCCACTTGGACGTGCGGAAGAACGTCGCGTACGGATTGCGGTGGCGCAAGGACCTCGACAAGCGGGCGCGAGCGGCTCGCGTGGCGAAGGCGCTGAAACTGGTGCAACTCACCGAGTACGCCGGGCGTCGCCCGCATCAGATGTCAGGCGGGCAGCAGCAACGGGTCGCCCTCGCCAGAGCGCTCGTCCTCGAGCCGTCGGTACTGCTCCTGGACGAGCCGCTGGGTGCGCTGGACGCGAAGCTTCGACACTCGCTGCGCGCGGAGCTGACGGCGCTGCAGAAGGAAGTCGGCATCACCTTCGTGTTCGTTACCCACGACCAGGAAGAGGCACTCGAAATGTCGAACCGGCTGGCCGTGATGGACGGCGGTCGCATCATGCAGCTCGGGACGCCGGAGGAGGTCTACCAAGAGCCCACCACTGAGTTCGTCGCGGACTTCCTCGGCGTCGCCAACCTGTTCGACATCGAATGCCTCACCGGCAACGGAGTCTCCCGTTCCGTTCGCTTCGGTGAGTTCACCCTGGAGGCGCAGGCTCCCGCGGACCACGACTCGGGGCCAGGACGGGCCGTCATCCGACCCGAGTGCGTCGAGCTGGCCGAGGCCGGACTGACCGGAGCCAACCGGGTTCCCGGGATGGTGGACCGCACGGTGTTCCTGGGCTCGACGACCCAGGTCATGGTCCGCCTGCCGCAAGGCGCCGTCGTGCAGTCGCTGGTCACGACCAACGCGATGCGCGACCACCTGGCCACCGGCCAACCGGTGACCGTCCACCTGCCGTCGGAGTCGCTCCGGGTGCTTGCCCCGTCGGCTCGGCCCGCACCGGCGACATTGGCCGCAGACAGCTGATCGCCGTCCCGCCGATCAGCCCCACTCGGCCAGGTCGTCGAGCGCCGATCGCGTCCCCCGCCGACGCACTCGCAAACCGACGGCCGCCAGAATCAAGGCGAGGATCGACCCCACCAGGAGCAGCGTCGCCAAGGCATTGAGGGCAGGGGTCGGAGAAGCCCGTACCGCGCTGTAGAGCTTGATCGGAACAGTGATGTTCGCCGCGTCGCCGAACAGGAACTGGCTCACGACGAAGTCGTCGAGCGAGGTGGCGAAGACGATCATCGCCGAGGCGAAGATCGACGGCATCAACAGCGGCACCAGGATCGTCCGGATCGCCTGGAGCGGACTCGCTCCCAGGTCTCTGGCCGCCTCCTCGTAGTCCCCGCCGATGCTCAGCAGTCTCGCGCGAACGATCACGAGCACGTACGAGATCGAGAACGTGACGTGGCCCAGCAGCATGGCAGGCCGGCCGAGTGGGACGAACTGATACAGGTTGACCATGACGAGGTAGAGCGCCGAGCCGAGCACGAGCTCCGGCGTCACGAGCGGAACCAAGGCGATACCGTTGGACACCTTGCTGGTCCGCGACCGCCACCGGGTGAGCCCCAGCGCCAACATCACGCCCAGTGGCGTCGCCACCACCACGGTCACCGCACCGAGGATCAGGCTGTTCTCCAGGGCCAGCAATAGGCTCGGATCCTCGCCGACCGACCCCTCGGCGCAGCAATACCACTGCGTGGAGAAGCCCTGCCAGGTGCTACGCGACCGACCGCCGTTGAAGGAGAACTGCACCGCGATCAGCACCGGAACGAGCGACCACAGGATGTACAGCCACGTGATCGTGCCGAGAACGTAGGGACGACGCCATGGGTTGCGCCACGGCGGCACCCGCTTCCTGACCGGGGCCGGCTCGGCCTCGGCGCGTCGAGCAACGCCTGTGGCGGTCATCTGGCGTCCCTGCTCGCCCGCTGGGTCAGGATCAGGTAATAGGCCATGAAGAACATCAGGAGGAGCGACAGCAGCAGTACCAGGGACGCGCCGAAGTTCTTCAGCGGACCCTGCAGGAGGAACAGCTCGATCTGGTTACCGATCATGTTGGTGTTCGGTGAACCCGACACGATCGTGTTCGTGTAGTAGTCGCCGGCCATGGGGAGCGCGGTGATGACGAGCGCGGTGATCAGGCCCATCTTCGACAGCGGCAACGTCACGTGCAGGAACGTGCGGAACGATCCCACCCCGAGGTCGCGCGACGCCTCGAGTAGCTGGGAGTCGATCCGATCCAGCGATGCGAACAGGGGAATGATGAAGTACGGCAGGTAACCGTAGGCGAGCGCTATCACGACGGTGTACGAGTTGCCGGCCAGCCAGGCGACGGGCGCGACGCCGAAGATCCCCAAGAACTGGTTCACGTAGCCGTCGTCTTGCAACAGGTTGACCCAGGCCAGCATGCGGGTGATGTAGTTGATCCACCAGGGCGCGAGAATCAGCGCAAGGACCAAACCCCGTCGCTTCCCCGCCAGCCGGGCCGTGTAGTACGCCACGGGATAGCCGATGACGACACAGATCGCCAGCGCGAAGACTGAGAACACCGCGGTACGAATCCACACCTCGCGATAGGCGCCGGAGAGGGACTCCGAGACCACGTCGTTGAACGTGCCGAAGTGCCAGTCGAGCGGATTCCACGCCGGGACCGGCTCGCCGAAGATGTCGATGCTGCCGCTGAAGGCGACCGCCATCACGGCGTAGAACGGCACCAGGAAGAGGGCGATCAGCCAGAACGTCCCGGGGAGTGCGAGCACTGGCCACAACCGTCGCGTCGCACGATCGTGGCGCTCCTTCGGCTTAGCCACCGCCGGCCTTGAATTCCGACCAGGACGTTCGCCACAGCGCTTCGGTGCTGGGGTCGGTTTCGTAGAACGTCAGGCCGGCGTTCAGTTCGTCGCGGCGGACGACGGCGTTCATCAGGTTCTGCGGGATGTAGCCCTGGTCGATCAGGTACTGAGCCGACAGCTTGGTCAGCGGCGGCTGGTAGCCGTTCCACCCGAAGTTGCGCAGGCTGATGTCGTTGTCGAGCAGGTCGTTGATGAACAGGTGGGCGAGCACCGGGTTGGAGGCGCTCTTCGGGATGGTGATGTTGTCGCTGCCGATCACGTACTCCGACAAGTCCTCCGGCCGCCAATACGCCAGGACGTCGGGGGTCTCGCCTTGGGGCAGGTAGTACTGCCCGGCGATCGGGTCACCCGACCAGCACTGGTGCACGGTGGCGGTGCCCTCCGGAATGAGCGAGTAGGCGCT
>Ga0075431_100006903_pt1 | contig 11284 bp, 5 predicted proteins | sample RhiMetdeltSRZDD5_FD_75297 | JGI IMG/M metagenome (GOLD analysis project Ga0075431, IMG submission 75297) | Populus rhizosphere microbial communities from Tennessee, USA - Rhizosphere MetaG P. deltoides SRZDD5 | ecosystem: Host-associated > Plants > Roots > Rhizosphere > Soil | place: USA...
GGCAATACGGTATAGCCGAAGCGCTCGAGAAGCTCCCGCGTCAGGTCGCGCAGGCCAGCCTCATCCTCCACCAGCAGGATCGTCTCGTTTCCGCTGGCGACAATGGTCTCGCGCACGACGTCGGCGCTCTCCGGCGGCGAATCCACCGAAGGCAGGTAGACCTTGAACGTGCTCCCTTTTCCGACTTCGCTGTATACCCAAATGTCCCCGTTGTTCTGCTTGACGATCCCGTAAATCGTCGAAAGCCCGAGGCCGGTTCCCTTCCCTACTTCCTTGGTGGTGAAGAACGGTTCGAACAGGTGTGTCTTGGTGACCTGGGTCATGCCCGCGCCAGTGTCGGTCACGGCAAGAGACACGTACCTTCCGGCCTCGATGCTGAAATGCGTTTGCGTGTAGTCGGGACCAAGGTCGGCGACACTGGTTTCGATCGTGATCCGTCCACCGCGATCAAGCATCGCGTCCCGGGCATTTACCACCAGGTTGATGATGATCTGCTCGATCTGGCTGGGATCGGCCCGCACCATGCCCAAATCAGAATTCAGCACGATGTTTAGCTCGATGTTCTCGCCGATCAGCCGCCGCAGCATGTTGCTCATGCTGGTCACCACTGGATTGATATCGAGCAGCTTGGGATGCGCTACCTGTTGGCGGCTGAACGCAAGCAATTGCTTGGTTAGGGCGCTTGCCTTCTCGGAGGATTGCAAAACCTCTTGAGTCCACGCGCGGGGACGCGTGTCCTCCGGGAGGCTTCTCAACAGCATCTCAGTGTAACCGGTGATCACCGTGAGGAGATTGTTGAAGTCGTGGGCGATACCGCTCGCCAGCCGGCCGACGGCTTCCATCTTCTGCGACTGCCGAAGCTGGCTCTCCATCCGCTTCCGCTCCGTGATATTGGTTACCACGGCCACCGCTCCAATAGGCGCTCCGTCAGGTCCCACCAGCGGCGCCGCCGAAACGCTGATGTCGAGCGACGTTCCATTCTTGGTATGACGAACAACTTCGTTAGTAGATGTGGCGCCGTTGCGGACGGCTTCGAGGAGCGCCGACGGCTCACCATATTTGCCAATGTCAATAAATGGCAGCGGCTTACCCAAGACCTCCGACTCATTCCAGCCGAACATTTTCTCGGCGGCCGAATTCCACTTGGACACCTTTTCCTGCGCATCGATGGCGACGATCGCCAGCGGCGTCGCTTCAATCAGGGCGCGCAGCGTTTCATTAGCGCGGCGGAGATCCTCTTCCGCTTGCTTCCGCCGGCTGATGTCGCGTAAAACACCCGTGGCCAAGGTTCGATTACCCTGCGCAAATTCACCGAACGAGACTTCGAGAGCGATCTGATGGCCGTCTTTGTGTTGTCCCGGAAACTCCCGCGGTTGCGTTACCTCACGATTCTTTTCGAAGGAATAGCCCGGCAGCAGGAGCGCCAGGTTGCACCCCATCATTTCGGGCGTCGAGTACCCGAAAATTGCCTCAGCGGAGCGATTGACAAACAGGATATCGCCTGCCGCATCGATCGTGACGATGGCATCACTCGCTGTTTCCGCAACGATGCGGTAACGCTGTTCGCTCTCGGTGAGCGCCGCCTCGGCCCAGCGCTGGTATGCCAAATTGCGGGCGAGCGACGCCAGCTCCGGATTCCGGGCATTTCGCGCGTCGAGGGCCGTCGCGTTGTCCTGTCTGGATTGCATCACAGCCGATGCCTTTCATTGGTCATGATACACGGGTAAGTTCTGGAATAATATGAGTTTGATTACTGTCAGTACTGTTAAGGTACTACGGCTTGACCTCAGGGTTTCAGGGGAGTTTTAAGGCCTACACTGAGTCTAAAAGACACACGCAGTACAATACCTAGTGGGTGTCAGGAAGAGGGTACTTAATACAGTGGGAGACTGCTTTACTTTTGCGGCAAACGCGTTTAGTATAGTCACATCCCCCGGGCAGACGAGGTCAATGGTTTGCTGAAACTAAAACGCGTCGAGATCCAAGGCTTCAAGTCCTTCTGCGACAGAACCGAGCTCCGCTTCAACGGTGGCGGTATTGCCGCCATTGTCGGGCCGAACGGGTGCGGGAAGTCGAACCTGAGCGACGCGATCAGTTGGGTGCTTGGGGAGCAGTCCGCCAAGAGCCTGCGCGGCGCCCGCATGGAGGACGTCATCTTCGCCGGCACGCGCGATAAAAAGCCGCTGGGAATGGCGTCGGTGACCATGACGCTTGTGGATCCGGGCGCGGCCGAAGCAGGCGTCTACCGGGATGATCGGACTCCGGCGGCGGAGTCCCCCGCCAAGCCGTCGGAGGTCACGATTACACGGCGGCTGTTCCGTTCGGGCGAGAGCGAGTACCTGATCGACGGCCGCCAGGCGAGGCTGCGCGACATCCAGGACATCTTTATGGGGACCGGCCTGGGTCCGGAAAGCTACGCCATCATCGAACAGGGCCGCATCGGCCAGATCCTCAGCTCCAAACCGTACGACCGGCGCGCGGTGATTGAAGAGGCCGCCGGCATCACCAAGTACAAAACCCGAAAGCGGCTGGCGGAAGCGAAGCTCGAAAGCGCCAAGCAGAACCTGGCGCGAGTGTTCGACATCCTGGAGGAGGTCACACGCCAGCTCAACTCCCTGAAACGGCAGGCGTCGAAAGCCAAGCGCTTCGAAGAGCTGAAGGGCGAGATGGACGGGAAGCTGCGAATCGTTCTGGCAGGCCGGTTCCGGACTCTGGAACGGGACGCGGCTGCGGCGGCAGACGAATTGAACGAGGCGTCGGTGGAGCTGCGCACCCTTTCCGGATCAGTCGCTGAACATGAGCAGGAGCATGCGCGGCTACAGACCGCCTGCTATCAAACCGAAGCACTGCTGACGGACGCGCGGAAACGGCTGGCCGAGCTCAATGTAGAGGTAGAGCGCACACGGGGCCGGCTCGAATACCAGGCCAAGCAGAGCGCCGCGATCGAGCAGCGAATCGGACAGGGCGAGACCGAATCCCAGTCGCTGGACGAACAGGTTGCCAAGCTCGACGCCGAATTGGCGGAGCATCGCCGAACAGTGGCGGAGCTGGAGTCCCTGACAGTATCGGCGCGACAGCGAAGTGTAGAAAAGAACGAAGCGCGCGAAGTGTTGCAGGGGCGCTTGCGCGAGCGCGAGCGGAGCCTGGAGGCCGGCCGGCTGGCCGTGCTGCGACTGCTGGGCGAAGCATCCACGCTGAAGAACCAGCTCGCGCAAGTGGACGAATATCTGTCGGGAATCGAGCGCGAGCGCACGCGAGTAACACGCGAAGAGCAAGTCGCGGCGTCGGACCTGGAGCGGCTGACCGCGTCCAAAGATGAAGTTTCCAAGGCGCTGGCCCAGCGCCAGATGGATCTCGAATCCATTCAGGAGCGGCGTCGACGCGCGGAAGAAGATCTGGGTAGTCGCAAACGAAACGCGGGCGAAGAGCGCCAGGCGATCGACGCTCTGCGGGCCGAAGCGGGCCGGCTCAAAGCGCGGCGTGATTCGCTCGAAGAAATTCTGTCGCACCGCGCGTATACGACCGATTCGGTAAAGCGATTGTTCAGCGCCATTCAGAATGGCGAGGCGCAGGACTTTAAGCCGCTGGGTGTGCTCGCCGATTTCGTTGAAGTTGATCCGACCTACGAAAAGGCCGCGGAAGAATTTCTGCACGATGAGCTGGAGTATGTCGTCGCGCCCGATTGGGAGCACGCCGAGCGTGGTGTCGACTTCATGCGTGCGGGTATCGAAGGGCGGGCGACATTTTTAGTGCATCCGGGGCCGGGTGAGGCGCCCGCCTCGCGGGCAGGCGAATCGCCTGCCCCGCCAATTGGCCCCGAGACGGGGATCGTCGCCAGGCTCAGTGATTGCCTGCGCCTCGTGAACGGTCTGCGCGATCGGGCGCAGGACTTGCTTCCGAGACTGGCGCGCTGCTTCATCGCCGAGGATCGGGCGGCAGCCCAGCGATTGGCGGGACAGTATCCCCATCTCTACTTTCTGCTGCCGGACGGAGTCTGCTATCACGGATACGCGCTGAGCGGCGGCAAGAAGCGAAGCAGCGGTCCGCTTGCCTTGAAACGCGAGCTGCGCGAACTGGTGGTAACGGTCCAAGCCAAACAGAAAGAGCTGGACGAACGCACGCTGGTATTCGAAAATCTGGAACGGGAAATTGCCTTGCTCGAGGAAGAGCTGGAGCGGCTCCGAAGCTCGCAGCAATCGCAGGAGAAGGACGCGCTCGCGCTCGACCACGAGCGGCGCAAGCTCAGCGAGGAGCTCGCACGAGCCAACTCCCGGCTGTCGGTTTCACGGCTTGAGCTGGATCGGCTGACGAGGGAAAGCGAACGCGCGCTGGAGCAAAAAGACCGCAACACGCTAGCGGTGGCTGAAAAAGAACAGGCGCGCCGCGAGCAGGAAGAAGCCCTTGACGAAGCCCGGCGGAGCATGGAGGAGCTGGAGGCGGAAGTTCATCGCGCGCAGGAAGAGCATGCGGCGCTGCGGGTCGAGCTGGCCGCGCTCGAGGAACGTCACCGCTCTGAACGCGCGGCGATGTCGCGGCTGGAATCCCAGTGGAAGGAACGCGTGACGCGTCGCGAGGAAATCGCCAAGGAGATCGAGCGGCTGGGGATCGAGCGATCGCGGCTCCTGGCCGACAACATCGAGCTGGACCGCAAGTCGGCCGCGCTCGCGGAGCAGGTGCTCTCGACGGACGCTGAGGTCAATCGCCTGGCCACGCAGGAAACCGAGCTGCGGAACGGGTTAGCGAGCGGCGAAGAGAGCCTCAAGGCGATCCGCGCGCAGCTTGACGAAGCCCGTGAGCGGCGTTCGGGCGCTGAAGTAGAGCTGGTGAAGCTGCAGGCCGAATTGAAGTTCCTCGACGAGACCAGCCGCAAGGAATTGAGTCTGCCGCTGGAAGAATTAGCCAAGGGTTCTGAAACGGAGCTCGACGACGCCGGCTTGGCTGAAGCAGAACGGCTCTACCAGGAGATCAAGGCCAAGATCGAGGCCATGGGGCCCGTGAATCCCCAGGCGCTCGAGGAGTTTCACGAAGCGCAGCAGCGCTACGACTTCCTCAACTCCCAGCGCCAGGACCTGCTCGATTCGATCCGCGATACAGAGAAGGCGATACACGAGATCGACACCGTTTCGCGGCAAAAGTTCGCCGAGGCGTTCGAAGCAATCAATACTAATTTCCGGCAAGCCTTCCAGACGCTGTTCGGCGGAGGAATCGGAGAGATGCGGCTGACCGACGAGTTGAACCAGGCCGACTCCGGCATCGATATCGTCGCCTCGCCGCCCGGTAAAAAACTGCAGAACGTGCTCCTGCTGTCGGGCGGTGAAAAGGCGCTGACAGCATTGTCATTGCTGATGGCGATTTTCCGCTACCAGCCGAGTCCGTTCTGTGTTCTGGACGAGGTCGATGCCCCTCTCGACGAGCCCAATATCGAGCGATTGACAAGGTTGCTGAAAGAGATGTCGCTCGAAACGCAGTTCATTCTGATTACCCATTCCAAGAAAACGATGGAAGCGGCCCAGGCGATGTATGGCGTCACGATGCAGGAGCCAGGTGTATCGAAGCTGGTGTCGGTGAAGTTCAATACGATGCCGCCCCCGGCCGTCAGGTCGCAGCCGAGGGCGGAGATGGCGGGGTAGCGCGCTACTGCTGAAACCGTCCAGGGCCGCCGCGGGGACCGAAACCGTCAGGTCCGAATCCTCCAGGCCGCCCCACGCCACGGGATTCTGAATACTTCGTTTTCTGCTCGGGCGTTAGAATTTGATAGAAAGCAGCTTCAGCTTTCGCGTCGTTGGAAGTCTGCTGAGTCGTCAGATTGCCGAGCGTCGCAGCGGTCCGGTCAATGGCAGCGGTATCGTTCGCCTTCACGGCGTCACTCAAGGCTTGGTGGGCGGTTCTCGAACTTTCGCGCAGCGCCGTCGCAGCGGTTGTAGCGGCCGTGAAAATAGTGGTCGCCTGCTGTTGCTGCGACGCCGTAAGGCTGAGCTGGCTGGTCAGGAAAGTTACTCGCCGCGCCACCATCTCGGCCGGCGTCGGCGGAGTGCGTCCCTGGGCCAGCATCGACGACGTGGCGAGGGCGCAATTCAGCAGGAAAACAGTTAGTGTATTTTTCATGTTAATGGACAGGCTCCTGCTAATAGAAACCCGGCGGCCATCACTCCACTGTAAAGAGTTTGTAAAACTAGCCGCATCGCTGCTCGCCGCCGGCCTTAGTTGCGCAGCCCAGGATCGCATTCTCTGGACCGACCCCGGCGAGATCGAGCGGATCAACTTCGCGCATGCGGCGGGCGGCTCTGCCCGGCCCCCAGCTCCGCCATTTAATTTCGTAAGTGAGCAGTCCGGAGGGAGTAGTCCCAAGATCCTGATTCAGGACAGCGCACGTATTCAATGGCGCGTGAAAGGAGGTTACGAAGTACACTCAGAAAGCTTCTCCACCCGGCTGGTTGCCGCGCTGGGCTATGCGGCCGAATCCACATGGTACGTGCCCGGCGGCAAAATCGAAAACGCCAGATCGCTCAAAAGGGCGGCCGGCTTCATTCATCCGGACGGCTCCTTCACGAACGCATCGTTCGAACGGCGAGACCCGAATCTCAAATCGCTCTCACAGGACTGGGCCTGGAATCGCAATCCTTTTCTGGGAACGAAGCAATTGAATGGGCTGAAGGTCCTGATGATGCTGCTTTCGAATTGGGACAACAAGGACGTCCGCGACCGCCGCGCCGGGAGCAATACCGGAATCGCCGAGCGTTGGGTGAATCGTCGCATTCAGCTAATCTACCGGGTCACCGACTGGGGCCAGACACTCGGAGCGTGGGGTCCGGAGCCCAAGCCGAAGGGCTGGAATTGCCAGGCCTTCACCGCACAAACCAAATCCTTTGTCCAAGGGCGGCAGGGGGAATATGTACGCTTCGGCTACTCCGGGCATTACACGGACGACTTCAAAAACGACATCAAAGTCGACGACGTACGTTGGCTTTTGCTGTATCTGGGAAGGATCACCGACACACAGATTCAGGCCGGATTGACCGCCAGTGGCGCGACCACGGAAGAGGTCGCCTGCTTCGGCGGCCAGTTGCGCGCGCGGATCAATCAGCTCAAAGCACAGACCCAGTAAGGATGGCAGTCGCCGTGCAACGCGCCTTATATGGCCGTGCTGACCAAAATTCGACGCGACCCGGTCATCGAATACCTGGAATGGCTGACAGAACGAGCGATACCACTCGGACGCTGGTCCTTCGGCCTCGACGGAATTCTGGGACTCATTCCCGGATTAGGAGATGTCGTCTCCGGAATTATCGCGACCTACATCATCGGACGCGCGGCCCGCGACGGTGTTCCCAGGGCCGCCCTGGCGCGCATGATGACCAATGTCGCAATCGACACGTTGGTCGGCAGCGTTCCCTTCGTCGGCGATTTGTTCGACTTTATGTACAAAGCGAACACGAAAAACCTGCGAATCTATGAGGAATCGCTCAACGGCCAGCGCGAACAAGCGAAGGATTGGGCGACCGTCGCCCTGTTCGTCGCCGGGATGCTGGTCCTGCTCGCGATTCCCGTGGCAATCGCCATTTTGCTCCTGATGCGAGTCCTGCAAGGAAGCCAAGTACAATAGGAGCTTATGCGATTCGCGTTGGCGCAGGCTCTCTTTTGTTTGACGCTCGCCACAGCTCAAACTGGCTCGGAAGCGGACTGGAAGTTAGCTACCGAGCTGCCGAATGTCGATCTGAAGGGCCTTACACCGGCAAAGAAACAAGCGGCCCTGAAGGCGTTGCGCGGTCAAGCCTGCCTCTGCGGCTGCGGAATGCAGGTCGCCGAATGCCGCGTGAAGGATCCAAGCTGCGGGGAGAGTCGTGGTCTAGCCGACATCATCGTCAAAGCGATCCGCGAAGGCAAGAATCCGGAGCAGGCCGTTGCCGATTCCGAGCTGGTCAATCGGCGGAGCGCGTCACCGACACTGCTCGAGGCCGCCATCCCTCTGCCCATTGATGGAGCGCCGATGAAGGGTCCTGCGAGCGGCCGCATCACCATCGTCGAATTCTCCGATTTCGAGTGTCCCTTCTGCTCCAAGGCCGCGGCTAAGGTCGACGCCGTTCTGCAAGCCTATCCGAACGAGGCTCGGCTTGTTTTCAAGCAGTACCCTCTGCCGACGCATCCGCACGCGAAAATGGCCGCGGAAGCAGCGCTGGCGGCGCACGCCCAGAACAAGTTCTGGCCGATGCACGACAAACTGTTCGCCAACTCCAGGAATCTCTCCGATGCGACCGTGCTCGCGGCGGCAAAGGAAATCGGCCTGGATTTGACTCGGTTCCAGAACGACCTGAAATCGGCCAAGATCAAGCAGACCATCGACAAAGATATCGCCGACGGAAACAAGGCCCAGGTCAACGGGACCCCGACCGTGTTCATCAACGGCAAGCGCTACAACGGACCGCTTGAACTAGTCGTCATGAAGCCGCTCCTGGACGCAGAGCTAAAGGCGAAGAAATAAAGGCAACCAAGGAACTAACATCACTGTGGAACAAGCTTTAGCTTGTTCGTTTGAGTTTTTCAGGTTATCTAATCGTCGATTCGCATCGAACGCAAAACGCCGCGGGTCTTGACCAAATCCAGAATGAGCTGATCCTTTCCGACGGTCAGGCTAAACTCGGTTGCCTTCATGAGCTGCAAGCCGAGAGCGGCTGCGTGCAGATGCTGGACGGCGATGGGCTCGCCCAGCGGCTTTTTCCCAGCCCCGAGTTTTTGCGCCCAGATGCACTGATACGCATCGCGCTTGGAGCGAAAATACAGAACATTCCCGTCCGGAGACCAGGCAGGATCTCCGTCGCCGCCGGCCGTGATCGGAATCCATTCGTTCTCGCGCACAGCAGCGGGACGGAACGGCGCGATGTAGATCCGGGCATCCGCGCTGGCGGCGCCGGAAGCAAACGCGATCCAGCGGCCGTCAGGAGAGAACTGCGCTCCGAACAAACCCATCTTCGGATGCGCCAGAACAGTCTTCCGCTCACCGGACGAAATTGCCAGCGACTCCACCGCCTTAACGCCCGCGCCCGGCATAAAGGTCAGCAGGTGTGCGCCGTCCGGCGACCAATCCCAGATTCCAAAGCATCCCGGCAGAGTGGTTGGAGCCGTGTTCGCCTTCAAATTCTGAAGCAGGACGCCGCATCGGCCATCGACGCGCGACGGATAGGCGATCCGCGCGCCGTCCGGCGAGATGACAGGTCGATACCCGATAATCTTGAACGTGGTGACCGCGGCCTCTGTCTTTCGATCCAGATCTCGAACCCAGGCGTCAGCCATTCCGGATTTGTCGGATACATACAGCAGCTTCGGGACCGCCATCGCAAGGGACGGCAGCAAAGCTCGGCCACCAGCAGTGGTCACCGGCTCGAGCTTTCCCAACGGCTTGGCCTCGTCAGCCTGAATGGGAATGCGCCATAAATCGATGCTTTGATGGATCGCCGCGAATACCATCAGGCCGTCGCGACTGGCGACCTGCTGCTCGAAACCATTCCCGTCCGAGAGCCGGCGCGCCGGACCGGAGATCTGCCAGTCTGAGCTCGAGATGGAAGCGTGCCAAATGTGCTGGTTGGTTTCCTCAATTGCCGAAAAGAAGATTTTATCGCCTTGCCACTGTTCCGGTAGCCCCACCCGCTTGACCGAATCGCGCAACTTGTCGAGAGCAAATGTCCGAACCGCTTCGCCGCCATCCACCGCGGCGACCCACCAGTCTCTGATCCCGTCTGCGCGTGTGCCGGAAAATAGCAGCCGCTTGCTATCGGGGGACCACACCGGATTCCGCGCTACCGGAAATTCAGGCTGAATTCTGCGAGGCTCGCCTCCGGAGACAGCCACGATGAAAATCTGGCCTACACCGAAGCTCGAATCGGAATCCTCCGACCCGGACAGATTGGAATAAGCGATCCACTTCCCGTCGGGGGAAAACTTCGGCTTCCAACCTTTTCTTACAACCAGCCGGGGAGCGCCTCCGCCTGCGGGCACGATATAGATTCCTCCCCCGTCCCGTTCCGAACGATAGACAACCTGAGTGTCATCCGAGGAGAAATCAGGATCGCTGTCGTTATAATCGCCAGTCGTCAAGCGCGTAGGCTTGTCCGAATCAATCCGCTGCGCCCAAATGGCGAGCGTGCCGGCGCCTTCACGATCGGACGCGTACGCGATCAGCTTGCCATCGTGCGAGATGGCAGGGGTCATGCTGAGACCCTCGCTGGAAGACACCTCGGTGACCTTCGAAAAGTTCGCGACAACGCTGGTGGCGCTTTCTTTCGACGCATTCGAGCGCGAGGACCAGTACCATGCGAATCCTGCGATGGCCGCAAGCCCGAGGGCGCCGGCCAAGGCAAATTTCACAAACTTTTCCCAAACCGCTATCGGAATTTCTTTGGAAGGTAAACCAGGTTCCCTCATGTTGGTCTGAGGCTACTAGTTTGATGGTCGGTGTAGGCTGGAGTCAAGCGCTGGCGGATGCAAAATCCCAGCCAAAATCTCCAGCGACTCCACGAGTCGAGGCCCCGGCCGATTGAAATACTGATTCCCGTCGGTCAGGTGGACGCGCGAATTCCGCACCGCGCGCAGCCCTTCCCACTCCGCCCGGTCGGTAAGCCAATGCATTTCCGGCTCAGTTCGCGCCGCGTCCCAGCCGCACGGCATGATGACGATCACGTCCGGATCGGCCGCCACAAGCTGTTCCCAGCTCATCCACGGCGAATGCTTACCGGCCTCCCCAAACAAGTTGACCCCGCCGGCCATCTCCACAAGCTCCGGAACCCAATTCCCCGCCGCCATCAGCGGTTCGAGCCACTCGATGCATGCAACAGTTGGTCGATCACCATCAGAAAGCGCCCACCGCGAAGTCGCGCACATCCGCCCCTTCAATTCCTCGACGAGGCGCTCCCCCCGTTCCGCGATTCCCAGCGCCCGCGCAACGCGGCGAATATCATCCCAAACATCACTCAGCGAATTAGGATTAAGGGAAACGACCTCCGGCGAACAGGACAGCCCGGCGCCCAGCGCCGCCTCAACATCCTTCAAACTAACCGCGCAAACCTCGCACTGCGTCTGAGTAATGATATGGGTCGGCTGCAGCCGCTCCAAAACGTCAGGAAAGACCTCATAAACCGACAGCGCCGAGCGCAGCCGATCCTTAACAAGAGAATCAATCTCCCGACTGTCCCCGGAAACCGAAATCGAAGGCCGCGTACAAACTGGAAGGTCTTTGACTCCGTCAGGAAAGTCACACTCATGCGACCTCCCCACCAAAGAATGAAACTGACCC
>Ga0075431_100006906_pt1 | contig 11282 bp, 10 predicted proteins | sample RhiMetdeltSRZDD5_FD_75297 | JGI IMG/M metagenome (GOLD analysis project Ga0075431, IMG submission 75297) | Populus rhizosphere microbial communities from Tennessee, USA - Rhizosphere MetaG P. deltoides SRZDD5 | ecosystem: Host-associated > Plants > Roots > Rhizosphere > Soil | place: USA...
AGATCAGCTCACCCTCATAGGCATTGTGCGTCCGGCAACGTAGCTCGATATTGTCGACCGTAGACTTTCCTCCCCAGGCGAATGGCACGATGGTCAACGGCAGCGTGTATTACCTCGATCCACGCCTCGGTGGCTCCGCCGACCTTCGAGTGAGCGCCGTGGATGCCGGACACGACGCCCGCTGGTTCCTCGATGGTCAACGGGTACGGGCGCGAGACGCATCGTTTCTATGGGCGCCCGTTCCCGGCGAACATTTGATCGAGATCGAAGCGCCATCGGGCCGCGACCAGGTGCGGTTCAGCGTCCGCTAAGCGCGTTTCCCAAAAACCAAAAAAGAGAGGGCCCCCTGGGGGGCCCCTCTTACCTCGACCGAAAAAAGAGAGGGGCCCTAGGGGGGGCCCCTCTCACCTCGACCGGAGGTCTCCCTACTCACTACGAACACTTTAGGGTTGGGTAACAATCTCCGCCGTAGGCGACGTACCGCTTCCGAGCGGGATGCGCCGGATTAGCGAGACGACCACGCGCCGTTGACTGGCGTGCTCTTCGGAGGACGCTGTCATACCTGACAGATCCCGTTCACCGAAGCTCACCGCCGCGAACTTGCTGAGCTGATTCGGAGATGCACCAATCATGTAACGCACTACTTCGTTGGCGCGCCGCTGTCCCAGCTCGAGGTTGTAACCGTCGGGGCCCGCGGGATCCGCGAATCCATACACATCAATGATGGCTTCCGGATGACTCTGAATCTCATTGGCCGCTTGATCCAACGTTCCGTTCTCGCTGTCACGCAGCTCGTCGCTGTTGAAAGCAAAGAACACCGTGTAACGATTGATTTCTTCGAGACCTGCTTTACCTAGCGCGAGCTCGCGGGCTTCATCTGCCGTGCCCGACGCGGTCTTCGCCCGAGCAAGCGCATCGTTCGTCGAGTTCCGAAGCTCAGAGAACTGAACCTCATCCTTTTGGTTGTGGGCATCGATTTGCTTGTTGACGTATCCCTTGGTGGCGCAGCCGCCCAGGAACGTAGTTCCCGCGAGAGCCGCGCATACCGCCGTGAGTTTTAGAACGTTCTTCCCGGTCATTTTCCTTCCCTTTCCTGGGCTCAACTTGCACCCTTCTAAAGGTGCGGGGGGCCTTCTGCCGTGATTACTTACCAAGTGTCGTGCCAGCAAGAGTTGGACCCTTCCCGTATCGCGCCAGACCACCTTGCTCAACCGGTTGGAAGGTTGGGTTTTAACCCAATTTGAAATTCTAGTTAGGTGGAACCCCGATCGGGGTGGGGCGGGGGCGTTACGTGTCCCGGCTTCCACGCGGAGTGTGTCCGGTTTTCCCTGATCAGGGGTGTAGTAACGAATCCGCGACGGCGACCAGCTGGCCACCCTCGAATGCCAATACGGGCAGGTAGGGCCTCGTTTCCGTTCGCCTCCACCAGTCGCCGGTCGTCCTCCGGGTCGCCGCATCGGTGAAGTGATAGTCGTAGAGCGTGGCTCGGAGATAGCGAGGGGGCGACCGTGGAAACGGATTCGTGGCGAGAAGGGCCACCACCGGAGGCGAGTTTTGCAGTAGACCCTGACAGAACGAAAAGAACCACGGCTGAGACCGCGGGTCTTCCAGCGCCGCGAACCATAGCTGCCAATCGAGCCTTGGTTGGTGCGGCGCTACGAAGGGGGGGCGGCGATCAAGCCGTCCCGGTTTGTAGCGGAACTCATATGGGGCCCAGGTTTGTCCGTCCGCGCTGCCCTCCAGGATGATTTCCGGACGCTCCGTGGTCATGACCGCGAATAAACCGTAGGGATTCACGAGCCGAAACGGCGCGGCGAATTCGGACAAGGACGACACGGGTTTGAGCGGCAGGTGAAGGCCGGCCGAACCGGAAAGCGGCACCAGGCTGAGCACGAACAGCACCGCACCCGCGGGCAAGAGCCAACGCGATCGGGGGCGTATCCCGGGCCGAAGGGCTTGCCTCCATGTCGCCGGCCAGACGCCGTCATCGAAAACCAACAGGCACAAGGCGAGGGTGAGCCAGTTGAAAAAGCCATAGTTTCCCGTGAGGAGAATCAAGAGTTGAAATCCCGCGATGGCCGTGGCGGCGGCGAACCGGACCCGGCGAGGTCCGAACAAGAAGAACGGCGCCACACCCTCGATCGTGAACATGAGCACGGCCGAAAAACTCTGAAACTCCCCGGGCAAATGATGTGCGTACCAGGCCGTCCAGGGTGGGAGGGGTTGGGTTTCGTAGTGGTAGCGAAGCGCGGTCAAATGCCGCCAGGCGGGGTCGTGGCTCGTGATCTTGACCAGCGCCGATGCGACCATGAGCCGGAACAAAAGCCAGCGCAAGAGCCAGAGGCCCACGCGAGAGGGTGGGGGGTCGCTTTTGACCCGCGACCAGAGTCGTCGTGGCGCAATGAACAGGGCCAGAAATCCCGTTTCGAGGAGCAATCCGTCCCATTGAAACCATAAAAAATCACGGCAGACGGTCGCCAACGACAGATAGAGACACCACAAAATGGCCAGACAACCTAGAGGCATGAGCCCCACAAGAAGCGCCAAGGCGGTGGCCGCTCCGGCGAAGCATGTCCCGAGAAGCATTCCGTCCCCGGCGTTTATCCAGAAGATCGAGGGCGCCAGCAAGAAGCCGGAAGATCCGTAATGGTCTCGAACCGCCCGAAGGAAGTCCTGAGCGGGATAGATGCCCTGGGATCCCACCAGACCAAAGATCTGTGTCGCGAGCGACAGGAACGCCACCGCGTAAATCAATGCCAGTGCGCGCAGGAATAGCCACGAAGTGAGGCGTTCCCCGGGAGGCACGAGGTGCGCTCCCCAGATCCAGCCGGTCACGCGAGAGAGAAACGAGCGGTGCGCGGCAACTCGCCGATATATCCATTCCGAAACGGCGGCAAAGCCGGGCAAATTCCGATACAGAGCCAGCGCCCAACCACGACCTTCGGCGTAGGCAAGGGAACGAAACACCGCTTCCGCCCCACGCGACCATCTGTCCGACTGCGGTTCGTAAAGGTGAACGGCTTCGGCAAAACGCCCGGCCGGAATATTCGGAAAACGATCGAGGATGTCTTGGTAGGGAACAATCTCAACGCGATCGCCGAGAGCGGCGTGCCAACGCTCGATCCAGCGCCGGCAAAACCCGCAGGTTCCATCGAAGATCAAGATGGGTCGAGCGCCCGAGGATTGCGTCAAGAATGCGTGTCCTCGAGCGCTAGGCTACTCTGAATCAAAGTCACACGCTACCGCATGGGGCAAATGGCGCATCGGGGAAATCATTACTCGAAAGATGCTTTTCAGGGGTTGCCCGACCGGGACGGTACTCGTTAAGCTTGGAGTAATAATTATATGTTGGATGAATCGAGACGACCCCCATCCCGTCTCGTGGTCATTTCTTACCGCGGACCGGTCAGCCTGGAGGCCGAGGGGGGTGCGACGCGCTTGCGGCGCGGCGATGGCGGGCTCGTGTCCGCTCTCGAGCCGGTGATGCAAGCGCGGGGCGGCTTATGGATTGCCGCCGGCGATACCCCCCGTGGCATGGAACCCGGCATGCCGTTCACCGTCCCCGGGCGCGGCGGCATCCAGGTGTTGCACGTTCCGGTACCGCCGGACCTCCACGAGCGGCACTATTTGGGATTCTCCAATCGTGTGCTCTGGCCCCTCGCCCACGGGTTCGCGGGACGGATGCGGTTTGAGCGCCGGGACTTCCGCGGTTACCTAAGGGTGAACGAGCTCTTTGCCCGCGCGATCGTGGAACACACGAATCCTCAGGATGTCATCTGGATTCACGACTATCACTTCGCCGCCCTCCCGGCCCTGGTGAGAGCGCAGGCTCCCGATCGCAAGATCTCGTTTTTCTGGCACATTCCGTTTCCGCCCTACGAAACGTTCCGCATCCTTCCGTTTCACGAGCAGCTCTTGGCCGGCATGTTGGGTTCGAACTACATCAACTTCCATCTCGAGAGCTACGCAAACTCGTTTCGTGAATCGGCCGGGCCCCTGCTCTCGACGGATGGGCGTGCCGCGGATGGGCGAATCGTGCACATCGGTGCACAACCGATCGGGATCGATGTCGCAAGCTGGGAGCGGCTCGGCCAGGATCCCGAAGTGGAGTGGGAAGCGGGGATGCTGCGCCGGCAGTGGGGATCGGAACGCATCGTGCTGGGCATAGACCGGCTCGATTACACGAAGGGCATCCTCGAGCGGGTGCTGGCCATGGAGCAGCTGCTCGAACGCGAGTCCAGCCTGCGGGGCAAGGTATCGCTCGTGCAGATCGCTGTGCCGAGCCGCACCCGCGTGCCCGAATATCGCAAGATGCGCCGGGAAATCGAGGAGACGGTGGGCCGCGTGAATGGACGCTTTTCTCAGGCGTCGTACACGCCGGTTCATTACTACTATCGCCAAGTGCCGCGACGATCGGTGGCCGCGTTTTATCGCGCGGCGGACGTCGGGCTCGTCACCCCACTTCGGGATGGCATGAACTTGGTGTGCATGGAGTTCATGGCCGCCAACTTCGACCGGGCCCCCGCACTCGTGTTGAGCGAGCTGGCCGGAGCCAGCCACGAGTTGACCGATGCCGTGCGCGTGAATCCCCGCGATCTGGAAGGTCTCATGGAGGGGATCAAGACCGCGCTTCGTATGACGCCGGATGAGCGAGCGTGGCGAGCGAGCGCACTCATGAGACGCATTCGGGCACTCGACGTACACGGCTGGGCGGAGCGCATCCTGGCCCAGCTCGATCGAGGCACTCCATTACGGGTCCAAACGCCCGAGAATGGGGTCACACGATCCCCGGCTTCAACTTCTGCTCCGGCAGAGACGTCGTGTTAATGGCAACGCTTCATTCGCCGGCGCAGCTTGCCTCCCTCGTTCTGGGGGCGCTCGGACCCACCCGCCATCTTGCCCTGCTCCTCGATTACGACGGCACATTGGTTCCGATCGAACGGCGCCCCGAGCTGGCCAAAGCCGATCCCGAGCTCCGGATGCTTCTCGACCGGCTTGTGTTGCATCCGCGCATATCGGTGGCGGTGGTGAGCGGCCGCGCACTAGACGACCTGCGTTCGATTCTCGGCGGCGACGGGCGGTTTTATTTGTTCGCCGAGCATGGCGCGGTGGGGGCCTGGCCCGACGGAAAGGTGCGTCCTCTGCTCGAGCAAAGGGACGGCGGTGATTTCGAACGCATTCGCCTTCGGCTCAAAGACATCGTATGGCCGGAGGGGGTGTGGGTGGAGGAAAAGCAACTGGCGTTGGCGTTGCACACTCGAGAGGCTCGCCGGCCCGGCGTACCGAGGGCTCACGAACTCTTCCGGCAAGCCGTTCTGGAGACGGATGCATCGAATCGATTTGCCATCCTGGCCGGAAAGGAAGTTCTCGAGGTACGGCCTTCAGGTCTCAACAAAGGGCTCGTGGTCGAATGCTTGCGGGATCGTCTGGCTGACGTATCTCCGCTTCTGGTTGCGGTGGGGGACGATTGCACGGACGAGGACGCGTTTGCGCGGCTCAATCCGGGCGATTTTGCCATTTGGGTTGGAGATCCCGATCGCGAATCGGCTGCGGGTTGGCAGCTCGCCGATCCCCACGGGGTGCGGTTGTTCTTGCATGGAGTGATCACCGGGATTTCATGAATCGAAAAGGAGGAGCGCGATGACGACGCCGTTCGTCTTTCAATCCGAAGTGGGAGCGGTCCGCTCGACCGGCTATCGAGCAGACGACCTGGAGTCATTCATTCATGGGTTGGAGCGCGTGAGCGGCTCCTCGATTTACTATCACTTTTTCCGCAGCACGCTGACGCGGCACTTCATGAGCGCCGACTTCGTACACGATTTCGCCCGGTGGGCGCTGGTCAGCCTCAGCTTACCGCCTTTGGCCGAGCGCTTGGCCCAGCTCGACCCGGTGGATTTTGTGTCGATCCGGGAAGCGCGCGAGCGGTTGATTGCGGCCACGCGCGGCTTCATGGGTGGCGTGGGGGAATGGATGATGGTCCGGCCCAATGCGCCTTTTTATTTCTTGCAGCAGGATTCCTTGATCTTTCCCACCGGTCAGGTGGCCAATACGGTGGATGAGCTGGCGGAAGCACTGGGCAGTGTGGGGAATTCATCCATTTACTATCACTTGATTCAGGCACCCATCCGCCTCGGACGGCGGGAGAACGATTTCTCAGCCTGGCTGGACGGTTGGGGAGAGACCGAGCTCGCGCAACAAATTCGCACGCTCAACGTGTACCGATGGTCGTTACCGGCGACACGGAATCATCTCGTCGATCTCGTGCGGGGAACCGTATCCAAGACGGGAGGGAGAAGATCATGAAGCAAGCTGCCACCGTGTCTCGCCCCCAGCCCAAGCTCGACGACTACGCCGCCGTGGCAGGTAAGGCGGAGATCGATGAAATCCGGCGTTTAGGTGAGCACTTGAAGGGTTTTCGACTCCAGCACATCAACAGCACGCGGGTGGGGGGCGGCGTAGCCGAGCTCCTGACCTGCAAAGTACCGATCATGAACGAGCTGGGAATGCGGGTTATTTGGGATGTTCTCGAAGGAACGCCTCCGTTCTTCGACATGACCAAACGACTTCACAACGCACTACACGGTGCGCCGGTGTGGCTCGACCGGGAGTCGTGGCGCGTCTACGAAGAGATCACGCTCAAGAACCACGCCTTGCCGAAGAACGATGTGGATCTCGTGATCATTCACGATCCGCAGCCGGCCGGGCTCGTTCAGTTCCGCAGCGAGGACGTGCGCTGGCTCTGGCGCTGTCACATCGATCTCTCCGCCGCGGACGTGGCGGCGTGGGCCTTCCTGCGTAAGCGCGTCGAGCGGTTCGATGCCGCGGTGTTTCATCTGCCGCAGTACACGAAGGATCTCATGATTCCACAGTATCTGTTGCCGCCTGCGATCGATCCTTTGAGCCCGAAGAACGAGGAGATTCCAGACGCAGAAGCCAAGGCGATCGTGGCGGGTCTGGGCGTAGATCCCGAGCTGCCCATGGTGCTTCAGGTGTCCCGGTTCGATTACCTGAAGGATCCGTTTGGCGTGCTGGAAGCGTATCGTCTCGCGACGGGGGCCGAGGCATCACAGCTCGTTCTAGCCGGCGGCGCGGCCGACGACGATCCGGAAGGCGCCGAGGTGTATGCAAAGCTCGCCGATCGGGCGACGGACGTGCCGAACGTCAAGCTCCTCAATCTTCCCCCCGACAGCCATCGCGAGATCAACGCGTTGCAACGCGTGGCGCGGGTGGTGGTTCAGAAATCGATCCGGGAAGGATTCGGATTGGTGGTCGCGGAAGCAATGTGGAAGGGGAAGCCCGTGATCGGCAACTCTGTGGGCGGGATTCGGGAGCAGATTCTCCACGGCGTGACCGGATACCTCGTGCATAGCACCGAGGGGATGGCGTTTCGTATTCGCCAGCTCCTCACCAATCTCGAGCTCAATCGCCAGCTTGGTGAAGCGGCCAAGGAAAACGTGCGGGCGAACTATCTCCTGCCGACCTCGCTTCGGCGCTGGATGGCGTTGTTCCTGGTCATGCAGCGGGGAGCGGTAGGGGTGGAGTATCTGGAGAACGCGGAGAAGTAGTGACGCGACGCCGGCCTGGCATGCTGCCCTCGATCTGGCCGAGCGTCAGTGACCACGTCCCAGCACCGTCACCTTGCGGACCAGTTCGCGTTGACCGATCTTTGCCCTGATGTAGTAAATACCGCTCGGGAGTGCTTCCGGTCGCCAAGTGCGGCTCACGTAACCAGTGAGCCACTCGTCCGAGATGGGGCGCGCAACTACGTGGCCGGCGATGTCGTAGACGGTGATGGTCACCGGAACGCCGTGATCCAGCGTCAGCTCGAGATTCACATCGCTCCGGGCCGGATTAGGCCACGGATCCATGAGTGTAACCCCGGGCGCGGGCGTTCCGGGGACAGCGGTGGTTACGAACGAGTTCGCGAATACGTAGACGCGTCCACCGTCGTACCCGGTAAACTCCAGGTCTTCGCTTGCCCCCGCAAACAGATCCGTGGGTCCAGGGCCGTCCAGCCGCCCCGCCGCGACAACCCGGCCCAACCGTCTGGCGGGACTATTTCCCACCAAATACAGGTCCTCGATGAGGTCGACCGTACTGCCTCCGTAAAACACGGAGACGCGACCGGCATCCGTGCCGCCGGTGTCGTCTGATGAATCACCGAGCATGAAGTCGTCGACTCCGTCGCCGTTCACGTCACCCGCGCCGGCCACGCTGACGAAATTACGCGCGAGGATCAGATCCGCGGTCGCGTTAGGAGAGTGTCCTCCAAAGAAGACTTTAGTATGGCTCTTCTCGCTGGTGATCAGGTCCGAAAAACCGTCGGCGTTCAAGTCCCCGGCGCTCGCGGCATAGGTGAGACGCTCATTGCTGCCGGGGCCGAGAATGGTGAGGTCGGCGATCGTGTCGAAGGCCGGCCCTCCGAACCATACATAGACGGCACCCGCATCGGTTCCGCCGGCGTCGTTGTACGGAGCGGTTGCGAACGCGTCGGGAGATCCATCGCCGTTTAAGTCCCCGGCGCTTCCCACCACATAGCCCAGCTGGTCGCCCGCGGCCACGCCCGTGAACACGCGGTCCGGGACTGCGTTCGGCGCGCTGCCGCCGTAGAAGACGTAGGCGCGCCCCACGGAGCCGGTTCCGTTTCGGTACATTGGCGATCCCACGATAACGTCATCGAAACCATCGCCGTTCACGTCCCCAAGCGGGGCGACGGAAGTCCCAAACCATGTGCTGAAGCCGGTGGCCTCTCCGGTCAGGGTGAGATCCGGCGTCGCGTCGAGCGATGGTCCGCCATAATAGATGAAGGCCTGACCGGGAGCTCCGGCGTACCGCGCTCCGACGATGAGGTCGGCGTAGCCGTCGCCGTTGAAATCGCCGGCCGACGCGACGCTGATCCCAAACCACGCGCTAGTGGCGAGCGGAGAGGGGAGTACGAGATCGGGCACCGAGTCGATGCCGGGTCCCCCGAAAAAGAGATAGGCCTGTCCATGACCGCTCAGGCTGGGGTAGTAGTTCGCTCCGACGATGAGGTCATCGAGGCCGTCGCCGTTCACGTCGCCCGCGGAAGCAATAGAGACTCCAAACGTATCCCCATCGCCTCCTACGGGATCGATGAGGAGGCGCGACGAGATCGGGGCCGCAGTAGTCGCATGCGCTCCGATCACGAAGACAAGCGTGAGCGAAAGCGTGAGGGTAAATTTCGGGGATTGGCCCCCAAGCAGTTGGGATACGAGGCAGGCGCGATGCATGAGGCACCTCCACGCTAGATGGAACCCCCCTTGAGCCAGGCCTGGAATCTAACATGTGATCGCGCTTGGGGAGCAGAAAAAGGAACAGGGGTGCCGCCTCGCCTGAGACGGCACCCTCGCTTTCCTCCCGAAAGATTCCATGGAGCCAATGGTCAGCTTTGATGTTCGCTCCCTGAATCCTGGGGAGGAATGGCTACTTACTTGTTCGGCACTGTCTCGATGTTGTCACACGCCTGGAAGCCAGGGCCGGCGAGACACAGCTGGGTGTCTCCCGCCTTGAGTCCCGTGCTTTGGATCGAGAAGTTCAGCACGATATCCGGGTAGCCGTCGTTGTTCACGTCCGCGACATGGCCCTTGCCCTGTGGCTGGGCACTCGTGGCGGACCCTTGGGCGCTGAGGCTCAGGGCCGAGATGGTCACCCCCTGGACATCAAAGTCGGCCGCGCCCAGCACTGCCACCGGAATCATGCCGTTGGAGTTCGGGTTCACGACATTACGCGCTGACCCGGGTCGAACATCGATTCTGACGTCCGCGGCCTGGGCCGGCACTTGGACCAGAAGAAGAACCGCGAGAGTGAGCAGGACGGAAAGCGCTAAAACGCTTCGTTTCATGTTGCAGCTCCCTATGCGTTATGAGTTGGGTGGATAAATAAAAGGTCGACCCTTGGATCTCGACGAGACGTATGCAATTGTCCGAACCAAAGGGTCTCCTTCGACGGACGGACTAGGGGTTTACTCCTGTCCGGTCTCCGAGAATTCCCCGAACGCCATTCCAAAAAATGTCTATCTGAAAACTTGTTGAGAGGCAGCACCCTGATCAGGAAGCATGCTTCGGGTGATTTATTTCGAGATCCTCAAATCACCGTGATGTTAATTACTACGAGGGGACCACTCGAAGCTCAAAGTGTGCTTAGTCTGAACCTGAATCGAATCAGTGCGATCAAGGCCAAGATCCCATCCTTGGCTCGGATCTTTTTGCCTTCGGCGTAGGTGCGGCTATTGTAGATGACTGGAACCTCGAATACTCTGACAAACGCTAAGCTCATGCTATGGAAAGCGAGGATGGGCAGAGTTGAAAGCTTCTTCGCGACATTAGAAACGGAGCTAATTGATCGCAGGAAGTTCAAGAACCAATCGGAAGCCAAGCTAGCTGTGTTCGATTTCATCGAAGGGAGATACAATCCGCGACACCGTCACTCAGCTTTGGGTTACCGATCCCCAATCCGGTTCGAACGGGATCATGCAGAGGCTGCGATCGCTAGTTGAAACCTATCCACGAAAGTGGGGCAACTTCACTTGGGAGTCTTTCAAGTTCAACATCTAGTTAGACGACAGGTATCGCGCTTTTAAGGCCCCCCACGTGGAAGGTTGCGCCGATACCGGCCCGCAACCAGGAATGAGAAACGCGCCAAGCGGTCCTGCCGGATGGGTCATCACCCCCGAGTTCGAGGCGACCGTGAAATCACCTGCTGCCATGTCGCAGAAGTAGGGATTATCGATCACGTTGCCGTTTGATTGCCACCAATTCGGGCAATCCTGCACTCCGTCTCCGCCAACATTCTGCCAAGCCAAGTTGTTCCGAATGGTCGGAGTCGCCCCATTTCCGCACCAGATACCACCGCCTTTGATACCAAAGGCAATAATGTTTTGCTCAATCGTAGGACTCCCCATCTGCTCCATTACGATTCCCCCGCCAAATGCGTTGTTGGGTCCGTCACCCGTGTTAGCCACGATCGTGTTGTGATGCACCCAAGCCTGGGTCTGCCATAGCCAAAGTCCACCCCCGCTGTTCCCAGTAACTTGGCTTCCATGTGCATAGTTATTACTTACAAGATTTGATGATACCTCTACCGAAAGGACCGTGGAGCTAAGAGCATTACCAATATAAATTCCACCCCCATGATCCCCAGCCCTGTTATTGCCGATAATGTTTCCTGTAATCAGCGCCCCATCATCCAGCGTCCGATAATAAACACCACCTCCATCCCCGTCCCTGGCTTCATTGCCCGCGATATAGTTATCGCGTATTTCC
>Ga0075431_100006909_pt1 | contig 11281 bp, 8 predicted proteins | sample RhiMetdeltSRZDD5_FD_75297 | JGI IMG/M metagenome (GOLD analysis project Ga0075431, IMG submission 75297) | Populus rhizosphere microbial communities from Tennessee, USA - Rhizosphere MetaG P. deltoides SRZDD5 | ecosystem: Host-associated > Plants > Roots > Rhizosphere > Soil | place: USA...
CGCGCCACGCCATCCAGCGTCACGGCCTCCGCGATGAGGTTGAAGAGCGTGCCGCCGCGCACGGTGCCGATGGAGACGCGCGACGGCCCATCGCGCCCTTGGAGGCCGTGAGCGGCCTCCACCACGGCCGCCGCGGCGCGGATGGCATCGATGCCCGCTTCCGGCGCTGCGGAGTGGGCGGCGCGGCCGCGCACCTCGATGCGGAAGCGGTCACGGCCGGCGAACACGGTGCCGTCCGTCCAGCCCACCGTCCCCGTCGCGAGCGTGGGATCCACATGGAACCCCAGGATGGCGGCCGGGCGAGGATCGTCGAGCACACCCTCCTTCACCATCAAGGCCGCCCCGCCTTCTTCCGCCTCCGGCGCGCCCTCCTCCGCGGGCTGGAACAGGAACAAGGCCGTGCCGGCCAGCTCGTCCTTGTGCCGGGCCAGCAGCTCGGCCACCGTCACCGCCACCGCGGTGTGCGCGTCGTGGCCGCAGGCATGCATGATCCCGGGATGGCGGCTCCGGTACGGCACGTCGCGCTCTTCCTGGATCGGGAGCGCGTCCATGTCCGCGCGGAGGGCCACCACGGGCCCGGGCCGCCCGCCGCGCAGGCGCGCGACCACGCCCGTCCGCGCCACCGGATGGCGCACCTCCAGGCCCAGGGCCCGCAGCCGTTCCGCGACGAGCTTGCCCGTTCGGAATTCGCGGTTGGCCAGCTCCGGGTACTGATGGATGTCACGGCGCAGCTCGACGAGCTTCGTGGCCAGCGCCGCCGCCTCCGCCGCAAAGGAGTCGGCGGGCGGCGGAGCAAAAGCGCCGGACAGCAGCGCGGCCACGATCAGCAGGGCGGTCACGGGCAGAGGCCGCCGTGACCCGCGCCGCGGCCGGATCAGGTGAGCTTGCCCTTGGCGATGGCCGCCTGCACGGTGTGCAGCGTCTTCTCCATGAGCGCGCGCAGGCTCTCGTCCTGCTCGAGCTTGGGCAGCTTCTGGTCCAGGATCTCGGCGTAGGGAAGCTTCTTGCGCCAGAGCACGGTGCCGCCGTCGTAGACGCGGACCTCGAAGCACGCCTGCTCGACGCCGAGGTCCTCGGCCTGGAGGTGGTACTGCTTCCCCCCGTGGTCGTAGACGCGGTTGACCCCGGAGATCACGCGGGCCTCACGCCCGCGCTGGCGGTGACCCGGCGCAGCCAGCGCTCGAAGAACCAGTTGCCGATGCGGTAGCTGCCGTTCTCCGCGGTCAGGTAGCCCATCATGCGCAGGCCGTAGAGGAGGGGCTCCACCGCCTCCTCCGTGCGGCGGATGGCCTGGGCCAGCTCCTTGCGGCTGCGCGCCCCGTCGCGCGCCATCTGCTCGAGGAGCGCGCGCTCGTCGCCGTCGAGGGTCTGGAAGTCGACGGAGAAGAAGTTGGCCACCATCTCGTCCGCCGCCACCTGGTCCAGGGTGGCCCCGAGGTCGCGGCTCTCGAAGAGGCGGCTGGCGATGAGCTGGACGAGGAAGGGGTGGTTGGCCGTGCGCTCCAGGACCAGCTCCACCTCGTCCTTGGAGAACTGTCCGCGCACGAGCAGCGCGCGCGCCTCGTCCGCGGCCAGCGGGGTGAGGTACACGGGGGGGATGAAGCCCTGCAGGAAGGGCGAGGTGTCCACGTCCGTGATCTCGTCGATGCGGGCCAGCCGCTTGGTCGCGGTGAGCACCGTGCGCACGTCCGGACCCTTCTGGAAGATCCGGCGCAGCCGCGGCAGCACCACCGTGTCGGTGCGGGCCACGGCCAGGAACTCCTCGGCCTCGTCCACGAGGAGGAGGAGCCGCCAGCCGCTGCGCACGGTGCGCCGGACGAGCGTGGTGAGCATGTCCGCCACGGACAGGCCCTCCAGGTCCTCGACGTCGATGTCGGTGGCGCGGCGGAAGCTCTCCGAATCCTCGACGCTCCCGAGCAGGCCGTCGGCCAGCCCGCGCGCGTCCGCGCTGCCCTGCAGGTCCCAGTACAGGGGCACGAAAGGGGTCTGCGCGCTCCGCTGCACGCGGTACTCGAGCTGCTTGAGCAGGCTCGTCTTGCCCAGCCGCCGCGCCCCCGCCACCCAGATGGAGTCGCTCTCCCCCTCCAGGATGTCGCGCAGGACGTCCGCGCGCCCGAAGAAGTTCTCTCCCCGGACCCAGCTGCCCGCGATGAAGGGATTCCTCACGCGGAAGCGGTCTCGCGCACGGGCAGGGTCTCCTCCGCGCGCTCGAAGAGGACGAGCGGGCGAACCGCCTCCACGTCCGCGGCGGTGATGGTCGTGCGTCCCTCCTCGAGCATCTGGTTCACGGCGTGGATGCAGAACTTCTGGATGACGTAGGGCTTGAGGGAGCTGTACTCGAGGATCGCCTCCACCGCCTCCGGGGTCCAGCGGAAGATCCCTTCCACGGGCTGGCGGATCAGCGCCTCCGCCTCCTCGCGGCTGAAGGCGCTGAGCTCGATCTCGTCGAAGAAGTTGTACCAGGGACTGCCTTCGCTCTTCCAGATGCGCTTGATGCCGACCCCGCTCATGATGGCCACGAGGTGCTCGGAGAACGTCTTCATGAAGATGCTGCGCAGGCGCTGGTTCACCCGCTCCGAATACTCGTTGAGCACGTCCACCTCGTCGATGAGGAGGGCGAGCTTGACCTTCTTGGTCGTGCGCGTGGTCAGGTCCTCCACCACGCGCTGGAGGTCGTGGCTGAAGTCGCGCCCGTCGTAGCTCTCGCGGCCGGGCCGGAAGCGCAGGGCCTCGCGCGTCTCCGCGCGCAAGGGGAGCTGCTCCGCCACGTCGGTCATGACCGCGTCGAAGAAGGCCGCCTCCGGCACGCCCTGGAGGTCGGTGGAGACGGCGAAGAACTGGTAGTCCGTGCCCTGGTCGTGCTCGAGGGCCTTGCGCAGGTGGTGGAGCAGCGTCGTCTTCCCGATGCGGCGCTCGCCCGTGATCATGAGGCTGTTGTGGTGAAGGACGTTCATGATGCGGGCCAGCAGCTTGTGCCGCCCGAAGAACATGTCGTCCTCGAGCACGGGGGCGCCCGCGATGTAGGGGTTGAAGCGATTGCGGACGGCGCGCCGCCGCCGCGTCCGCTGGACCACGAGGCCGAGGCCGATCAGGCCGGCCGAGCTCGCCACCGCCGAGGGCAGGAACCAGGGGCGCTGGTACAGGAGGAGGTTGCGCGTGACCAGGAAGGCCTGTTCCTGGGTCGCTCCCCGCGTGTCGATGGCCACGACCTTGATGTCGTTGGCGCCCTTCTGCAGATCGAAGGAATGGGAGATGCGCTGGTAGCGGGTGAGGGTGTCGCCGCTGGCCAGGAGGTCCAGCTCGCCCACGACCTTGCCCGCCTGCAGGAACTGGATGCGGGCCAGGCCGCGATCGTCGAGGGCGGTACCGATGACCTCGAAGTGCGGGCCCTCGGTGCTGGCGCTCACCACCTTGCCCTCGCCGCCGGGCAGGAGGAAGTTCAGCACGGGGGGCGCGTTCGGGAACAGCTTGTCGAACAGCTCGTCGCCGGTCAGGCGCAGGGCCATGCGCTGGCGCTCCGTCGCCCGCGCGTTCTCCGCGTCGAGGGCGAGGACGCTTCCGAAGCGCACCGACGCATCCGCATACCGGCGCTCGCCCATCAGCCCTTCCGCCTCGGCCAGGAGCTGATCCACGCGCGAGCGGGTCTCCTTGGCCTTCAGCACGCCGTCGACGATCTTGCGTGTCCGGGCCAGCAGCTCCTGCGCGTCCGTCGCGTCCTTGTCCGACGCCGCCTCCGCCAGCGGACGCAGGGCCGCTTCGTACTGTCCGGCTTCGAAGAGCCGCCGTCCTTCCTGGAGGAGGGCGTCGCGCGCCGCCCGGGTGGTGGAGGCGAGGATCTCCTCCTCGGCGCGCTGGTTGCCCGCGAGCGCGGTGGGGTTGGCCGCGTCCAGGGCCAGCACCGACTCGAACTTGAGCTTGGCTTCGGTGGCGTGCCCGTCCTGCAGCAGCTTCGTCCCGTCGGCCAGGGCGGTCGCGATGCGCTGCCTCCGGTCCTGGGCTGCCTCCGCGCGCGCCTTCTCGCCGCCGATCCGCTGGATCATCTCGGCGATCGCGTCCTGCGTGCCGCGGTCGAGCTGTTTGGCCATCTCCCGTGCATTGGCCAGGCTGGCCAGGGCGTCGTCCAGGCTCCCCGCCTTGTGCTGCTCCAGGGCCTGGGCGCGGAACTTCGCGACCTCCTGGGTGAGCCGCTTGACCTTGTCCTCGCTCTCCGCGCCCGCCTGCTGGGCCAGGGCGGTCGCGCGCAGCTTGTTGAGCTCCGTCCAGAGGGCTTCCCGCTCCATGATCTTCTTCTTGGATTGCTCGATGTTGAAGAAGCGGATGGCGCTGTCGTAGTCGCCCAGGGCCAGGTAGCACTTGCCCTGGTAGAAGTAGGGCAGGTAGTCGATGAACTCGAGGCCGTAGGTCTGCTCCTCGAGGGCCGAGTCCGGCTTGATCTTGATGGCCTGCTCGAGGTTGGCGATGGCCTTGCGGTACTCCTTGGCCGGGATGAGCCGGTCCCGAGCGTCCAGATAGTACGCGTACCAGCTGCGCGGTGCGGCCTGGAGGGAGGGAGCGCCGAGGGCCACGACCAGGACGGCGACGAAGGGGACCCGCAGGCGCATGGAAGAGTCTAGCAGCACGCGAAAGAGAGGGAAGCGGGCCCGGGGGAGACCCCCAGGCCCGCGGTTACGGCGCTACTTCTCGTAGAGGGCGGCGATGAGCGCCCCGCGCGCGGTGGCGGTCAGCGGATCGGAGGCCATGCGCACGCCGGACACGGCGACGGGGAGGCTGCGCGCGCTCAGCGCCTTCTCGAACATCTCCTTGAAGCCGCGCGGCTTGGCCGTCCCGCCCGAGAGCACGATGGGCAGGGGCCGGTCCGCGCGCGGCAGCTTGTCCGCCTGCGAGATGGAGGTCTTGAGCTTCTCCACGAGCGACTCGATGAGGTCCTCGTAGTAGATGCGCAGCGCCTTCTCGTACTTGTCCTTCGGCTGCTTGCTGAGGTCCAGCCCTTCTTCCTTGATGACCTTCACGCGGGTGGCCTGCTCGCCGGTGACGGAGCCGACGGAGTCGTCGATGAAGTCGCCGCCCTTGGGGATGCTGAACATCATGGAGGGGATCGACAGGTAGGCGAGGGTGACGTTGCACATCCCGCCCCCGCAGGAGATCCCGATGCCGGTGAAGTTGTTGTCTTCCAGCTCGGAGAAGATCACGGCCAGCCCTTCGTTGATCGCGACCGGCTTGTAGCCGAGCGACTCGAAGTAACGGCGCAGCGTGGCCTCGTGATAGGTGAGCTGCGCCTCATGCCCCTCGGTGGCGGCGGGGACGGAGAAGGCGAGGATCTCGCCCTGCGCGCGCGCCTTGGGCACCAGGGTCTGGAGGATGGCCTCCAGCACGGGCATGGCGAAGCGCTCCTTGGGGTTGATGAGCCCGTCCGCCATCGGCCGCCGCACGTTCGCGTTGAACATGTTCGCGAACTTCTCGGTGGCGCTGCCGTAGATGATCAGCTCGTCGTTCTCGCGGTAGTACGAGATCTCGTTCTGGCCGAGGATCGTCTCCGTGAATCGCGACCAGGGGACGGGGATGAAGGCGTTGAGCTGGGCGCCGGTGTCGATCTCCTTGCCCTTGCGCTTCGCCGCCACCACCTTGCTCGTGCCGACGTCGAGGCCGACGGGGTTCGAGCCGGCCTTCATGAGGTCTTCGATCCGCTCCTCGGCCTCCTGCGCGACCTTCCACAAATGGTCCTTGCGCTCGTCCATGCTCTTAACCCTCCTTCGGCACCGGCGTGATTCGTGGCCGCGTCATTGTAGACCCTCCGGGCGGGAAGTCGAGGCGGCAGCGCGGCCTAGGGCCCCCTGCGTGTCCCCCGACACCTCGCCGGCGGCCGCGGGTGGCTCCGTCTTTTCCCCGTCGTCCCCGGCCTGCTTCTCGATCCAGCGGTCGTAGGCGGTCTGGCGCTGGTAGCGCACGTCCTCCACGTCCCGGTGCGCGCGGGCGGCCTCGCGCGCCAGGTCCGCCTCCGCCGTCCGCACCCCCGGCCAGGGCTGGTCGAGCACCTTCAGGAAGTCGTCGTCGTAGTCGAACCCGAACAGGGCGACGCTGGGGGCAGGACGCTGGTACTGATCGGGCAGGCCGAAGACCGCGAACGGGAAGCCGCGCGCCCAGTCCATGTGGTGCCCGATGAGGTGCTTCTTTGGATTGACGCTGGTGAGGCCGTGGGTGACGCACATCTCCGGCGCGATCTGGTAGCGGTGGCGCAAGTAGTCGGAGATGTTGCGGCCGGCCGCGAGCTGGGCCTGGGTGATGGGCAGGGCCTTGCCGCCCTCCCAGCGCGTTTCGAAGGAGACGCCCAGGAACGCGTGATTGAGGTTCAGGTACACGCGGCCGGCATTCGCCCACACGGAGTTGCCCGCGTGGTTGGCCTTGCTGTCCTCGGCGACGATGCGGTACACGCGCCCGAAGCGGTCGATCACGTAGTGGTAGAGCCGGTTCTTCTGCACGTAGCGGAGCAGGCCCTGCGAGGTGCCGCGGAGGTTCTCGTTGTACGCGGCTTCCAGGGGCCAGACGTCGCTCTCCGACGTGTGGAAGAGGAGCCCGACGGGAGCCTTGTACACGTGCGCGTCCAGGTTGCCCTCGAGGTCGAAGACGCGGAAGGCCCGCGACGTGCCCTTGACGGTCAGGGCGGTGTCGATGCGCAGGCCGTTGCTATAGAGCTCCCACTGGGGTCCCTTCTCGACGAGCCAGATCGCGGCGGGGGCCACGCCGGCGGTGGTGAGGGACCCGGGCGCGGCCTTTTCCACGGCCGAGGATGCGGGGTCCGTGACCGGTGCCAGGGCCGCGGGCGCGGCCACGCGCCGGGGCGCGGCCATGAGCGGCTCCGCGGGCGGTCTCGTGTGGCGGTAGGCGGCGACACCCGCCCACACCCCCAGCGCCAGGCCCAGGCCGATGACGGCCGCCCGTCCGAAGGCGAGCGAAACGTGCGTGGCGACATCGACCGGCATCGGGGAGCCCGCCAGCACCTGCGTGTCGCGGAGATGCCGCAGGCCTTCGAGGCTCAGCCAGTGATAGAGGGCGCGGCGCAGCGGAGCCAGGGGGACGGAGCGGACGACGCGGTCCAGGGATTGGTACCGCCCGAGCGAGTTCCGGATGAACCGCAGCTTGGCCACGGGATCGCGGATGCCGTTGCTGACCGACTCGAGCGCGTGAAGGAATTCCTCGGGCTCCGAGCGCGTCGGAACCGGTCGCCGCCCCACGCTGCCGGTTCGCACGGTTCGCTTTGTGTCCGCGCCCATCACCGATCGAGCCTCCACGACCGCCAAGGTCAGGCATTATAGGGATTTGCGCGAAGGCTGGCAAACGGCGGCAGAGGGGAACCGGCCGCGGTCAGTCGGAGGGGCGCAGGGGCAGGCGAACCTCGAAGAGGGCGCCCCCGCCCGGACTGCTCTCGACGCGAATCGCGCCTCCGTGGATGGCCACCACCTCCTTGACCACGAAGAGGCCGATGCCGGCGCCGGCATGGGCCTTGGCCGGGCCGGCGTCCACCATGAAGAACTTCTCGAAGATGCGCTCGTGGAACTCCGGGGCGATGCCGATGCCGTCGTCCTGGACACGCAAAACGACCTCTTCGTGCGTCGCCTCCAAGGCGACGTCGACCTTCCCGCCCGGACGCGTGAACTTGACCGCGTTCTCCACGAGGTGGAACACGAGGCTCTGCAAGAGCCCCTCGTCGCCCGCGAGCACGGGGACCTCGCCCGCGATCGAGCTCGTGAGCTGCAGGCCCTTGGCGTAGGCCTCCTGCTTGTGCGCGCCGAGGACGCTGCGCACGGTCTCCGCGAGGGAGACGGGCGCCCAGGCGACGTGCCGCTGGGCCTTGCCCTGCTCGAGCTGCGAGACGTGCAGCACCTCGTCGATCATGCGGCCCAGCCGCTGCGTCTGCTCCTGGGCCACGCGCAGGTAGTGGGCGGCCTGGTCCCCCCCGCCCGCCTCCGCCAGGGCTTCCAGATATCCCTGGATCACGGTCAGGGGGCTGCGCAGCTCGTGGCTGACGTTCGAGAGGTATTCCTGGCGGTGGCGGTCCATCTCCACGATGCGGCGCAGTCGCAGCGCGTTGCCGATGGCGATGGCGGCCTGGGCGGCCAGGGTGGCCGCGAAGCGGAGGTCGTCGATCTCGAAATCGTCGGGGCCGGTGGTGCTCTCCAGGAGCAGGACCCCGAGCTTCTCCTGCGGCAGCGCGATGGGGACGCAGAGCGCGCTGCGCGGATCGACGTTGCCGGCCGCTTCCCGGAACGCGGGGTGCCGCACCGGGCGCCGGCGCTCCCCGGACCCGGAGCCGACGAGCCGGCCGTGCCCGCTGACGAACACGCCGCCGGGCAGGCCCTCGTGGAAGGCCAGCCGCACCGCGCCCAGGGCCTCCGGATGGAGGTATCCGAAGCTGGACCGGACGCGCAGCGACTCGCCGTCGTAGAGGAGCACCGCGCCCATCTGCGCGGGCCGCACCGCCTCGACGCTGCGGCGCGCGATGCGCTCGAGGAGCACGTCCAGCTCCAGCTCGCTGTTGAGGACGTTCGTGATCTCCTGGAGGATCTCCAGGTTGCGCAAGGCGCGCACCTTCTCGTCGAAGAGGCGGGCATTCTGGATGGCGGCCGCGACCTGGGCCGCGATGCCGTCGAGCGCGACCACGTCCCCTTCGTCGAACGCGTCCACGCGGTCGCTCTCGACGTTGAGCACGGCCACGACCTGGCCGGTCAGGCGCACGGGGACGGCCAGCTCCGAGAGCGTCGCGGTGAGAGCGGAGGGCAGGAAGCGCGCCTCGCGCCGCACGTCGCTGGCCAGGATGTGCTCGCCGTGCTCCGCCACCCAGCCGATGATGCCGTGGCCGAAGGACATGCGGTGCCCCTTGGGCATGGCGCTGGCGGCCCCGCCCGAGGCCCCCGCCAGGTGCGCCTCGCGGGCGTCGGGATTCACGAGGTACACGGACACGCTGTAGTAGCCGAACGAGCGCTGCACGTAACGGGCGATCGCTCCGAGCAGGGCGCTCACGTCGAGCGTGCTGGCCGCGATCTCGGACGCGCCGGCCAGGAGGGCGAGCTGCCCCGCGCGCCGGTCCTCCGCCTGCCGGGCATCGGCCTTGGTCAGGGCGACGGCGGCGCGTCGGCCCAGCGTCCCCAGCGTGGTGAGGTCCTCCTCCTCCCAGACCGTTTCCGACTCCACCACGACCAGGCCGCCCAGCGTCCGGCCGCCCGCGGCCAGGGGCACGACGATGGCACGCCGCCGCTCGTCCTCGCGCCCCAGGCGCACGGTGCTGGGCGCGGCCCGGGCCAGGTAGGCGGCCAGCGGCGTCCCCGCGAGCGTGGGCGGATCTCCCAGCAGCTCCAGGGCGCGCGAACGCTCGCTCCCCGGGGGCACCTGAACCTCCTCGCTGCCGTCGAGCAGCACGATCACCGCTTCGCCGCCCGAGAGCCGGGAGGCCGCGCGCGCGATCGTCCCGAAGACCTCGGTGAGCTCGCGGTCCTCGACGATGGCCTTGTCGATCTCCCAGAGCGCCTGCACCTGGGCCAGATGGCGGCGCGAGCGCTGCACGAGGCGCGCGTTGTCGATGGCCGCCCCCAGCATGCCCCCGACCGCGCCCAGGAGCTCGATCTCGTCCTCCGCGAATTCGCGGACGGCGTAGGCGCCCACCGGCATCATCCCCACCGCGCGGCCGCGCGCGTAGAGGGGCACGAACACCACGGAGCGGAGCCCGCTCTGTTTCGTGGCCTCGCGCGCGTCCGCGGTGGCCGCGATGTCCGGCACCACCACCGGACGCACCGCGTCGATGGCCCGGCCGATGACGGCCTCGCCCCGGCGGAAGCGGGCCACCGCCTCCGGATAGTCGGGGGGCAGGCCGAAGTGGTGCTCGGTCGCGCGCAGCTCACCGGAGCTCTCGTCGAGGATGTAGATACCCCCCGCTTCGAGATGGAGGGCGTCGAGGGTGGCCCGCAGGGCCTGGGAGAGACCGCGATCGAGGTCTTCCGAGTGCGCGAGGGAGGCGGCGACCGACGCAAAGGCGGCGAGGCGTCGCGCCTCGCGGTCCCGCTCCGAAGGCCCGATGCGCGTCATGTCTTATCAAGTCAGGGCGGGCACTCGCGCATCATTCGCGATGGGCGCTCGCGATCCCCCCCTGAAACCCCCCTCGCAAGGGCGCCGACGCTGCGCGGCGCCGCCTTGCTCTGCGGTCGGCTTGCCCGCGCGCGGGGATCGTAACACGGCGGCCGCGCGCGTCAGGGGCCGAACAGGGGGCGGGGGAACAGCGCGGATGCGGCGGGGGAGCGCAGGAACGGGAAGAGCAGGGCGCAGGACGGCACCTGGAAGAGGCTCTGGACGACGACGGAGGAGGGGAAGTGCAGGGGCGCGTGGGCCAGGGCCAACCCGACCGCGACGACGTAGGTGACGATCGCGGCCAGGCAGTAGACCATCGCCACCGACCGGCAGAGGGCGATGCGCTTCCAGAGGCCCCAGGCCAGCAGGAAGTGAAGGAGCCCCCCTCCCGTGGCTTGCCAGGCCATGGCGAACGACAGCGGGCGCGGGGCGTCGTGGATCGAGAGGGCGATCTCGAGGACTCCGCTCACGGCGAAGAAGGCCACGGAGAGCCAGACGCCCGGCGGCGTGGAGGTGGATTGCGTCACGCGGGAGCGGCCGCGACGGGGGCCGCGGGGATTATACGAGGGGGCGGCGGAGACGTGCGACTTGAGGGACCCCGCGCCGGGGCCTAGAATGGCCGGGAGCCGGGACTCTCCTGGTGTGTTTCCCATGACCGCATCCAAGCCGGCGTCGCGGCGACGCGCCCCGCGCCTCTCCGTGGAACGTCCCGGGCGCCTGAAGGGCCGCGTCCCTCACCCCATCACCGTCATCGACGTGAGCCTCACCGGCTGTCTGGTGCGTTGCGGCAACCTCCTGAAGCCGGGCGCCATCCTCGACTTCGAGATGGACCTCGACGACGGTCCCGTGACCACCAAGGTGCGCGTCGCGGACGCCTCCGTCGACGGCGCCGCGAGCGGCGAGAGCGGCCAGGGATGCCTGGCCGGCCTGGAGTTCCTGGGGCTGCCCCCGCGGGAGGACGCCCGCCTGCGCCGTTTCCTGGACGAGGAGAGAAGGCGGCGGCGGAGTGCGGACGCGTCCCCTCGCTGAGATCTCCTCGCGCGAGCTCCGTCCCCTCCTGGACGAAGAGTCCGAGCACTGGGGACAGGAGCTCCTCTGGGACTACACCGACGTCTCGTCCGCGGTGGCGAGCGGGCTCGAGCGCCGCGCCCTCACCGGCTTCGTGCTC
>Ga0075431_100006910_pt1 | contig 11281 bp, 13 predicted proteins | sample RhiMetdeltSRZDD5_FD_75297 | JGI IMG/M metagenome (GOLD analysis project Ga0075431, IMG submission 75297) | Populus rhizosphere microbial communities from Tennessee, USA - Rhizosphere MetaG P. deltoides SRZDD5 | ecosystem: Host-associated > Plants > Roots > Rhizosphere > Soil | place: USA...
CGCTCGGCCAGGAGCAGCGCGTCGTTGCGGCGACGGCGATCGTCCGCGCCGCCGTCCGTCGAGGGCAACGCGAGCGCGGCCAGCCGGCGCGCTTGATGGCGCGCCGGACCGAAGTCCACGGCGATCCGCTCCGGTCGGGCCAGCGCCTCGACCTCGTCGAGGTAGACGGCGAGGTCGCGGCCGTAGGCGGAGTAGTCCAGCGGAAGCACGTCCGCGTTGGCGAGGCGCAGCGCGGCCACTCCCCACAGGGAGGCCATGGCCGCGTGGTATTGGAAGCTCGGATCGCCCTGGCGGCGCATCCATTCGTGCGAGTCGTAGATCGAGTGGTACACGCCGTAGGGTCCGTCGAACAGGAAATCGGCGGAGGGCACGCCCAGGTGGTTGAAGAAGACGGTGTAGTCGCTGCCGCTGCCGAGGATCGCGACCCGGGGCTCGGCCGTGCTCTCCCCCGCCACCACGCCGTATCCGCGGATGTTCGAGGCGTCGCCGGCGCGCCAGACGTCGTAGACCGATCCTCGCCCCTTCGGGTCCGGGATGCGCCGCGCGACCTCGTGGAAGAAACGCCGCAGCGACGGCACGGCGCTGATGCTGAAGCGGTCGCCGGAGGTGGACGCGTCCACGTTGAGGCAGGCCACCGCCTTCGCGCGCAGCTCGTCCGCGTGCTCCTCGCCCCATTCCGTGGAGCCGGTGAGCGTGAACTCCTCCGCGTCCCAGATGCCGAAGACGATCGTGCGGCGCGGCCGCATCCCGCGCCGCGCGAGGTCGCCGAGGGCGCGCGCCAGCTCCAGGGCGGTGGTGGTGCCCGAGGACGGGTCCACCCCGCCGTAGGTCCAGGCGTCGTGGTGGTTGGAGAGCAGCACGATCTGCGAGGCCACCGCCGGATCGGGATCGGCGCCGGGCAGGCGCGCGATCACGTTGCGGATGGTGCGCACCTCGCGCGGGATGTCGAGGGCGATGTGTAGTCGGGCCGGGCCCGGCCCCACGTGGTACGTGAACGGGCCCCCGCCCTGCCAGGAGCGCTCGGGGCGGACCGGCCCCCCCAGCGCCTGCAGGATCTCGCGCGCGTCCTGGAAGGAGAGGGGAAGGCTGGGAATCCTGGGCAGGATGGTGGAATCCGCTTCGGGGATGCGGCGCGCTCCCGCCACCGACGCCCACCCGGGCGTCAGGGGATCACCGGGCACGATGAAGTCGTAGACGTTCGCCCCGCGCTGGAAATGGCTCTCCGGCCCCCACGGACCCTTGGGATAGACGTCGCCCTGCACGTAGCCGTCCTCCGCCGGATCGGAATAGGTGATGAGCGCGGCCACGCCGCGGCGCTCCGCTTCCAGGCTCTTGCCCCCGCGGTAGCCGCCGAAGTACCGGGCCAGGGCGATGCGGCCGCGTACGTCGACGCCGAGGCGCGCGAGCGCGTCGTAGTCCTCGGCGCGGCCGTGGTTGACGTAGACGACGTCGGTCGTGAGCTCGGCGCTCTTCGCATACGCATGCCAGGGCAGAGCGAGGGACGGGTCGCGGCTGGAGGGATCCTCCGGCAGCACCGCCTCCGGCCGGGCCAGGCGGACGGGGCGCGGCGAGACCAGCTCCACTTCGACGCGGCGGGGCGAGGAGAGCAGCACGTCGTAGCTCACCACTTCCGTCTCCAGGCCCGCCTCGCGCATGCCCGAGGCCACCCGTTCCGCGACCCGCCGCGCGCCCTCCGTCCCCGCCACGTGGGGCGCCCGCGTGAGCTCGGCGTGGACGGACTGGCAGCGCGCCGCGGACGGAAGGGCCAGGAGGGCGATCTCCACCTCGCGCTGGCGCGCGGCGGACGCGGTCGTGAAGCCCAGAGGCGGCGGCTCGTCGACCGCACGCGCGGGGATGGCGAGGAGCAGAGAGAGCGCGGCCGCGGCGATGCGCGCGGGCGTCATGTGGCGCGGATTGTACCGGAGGCGGCGCGGCCGGGGTGCGCGGAACCCGCGTGGTAAACTCCGGCGAAACATGGCCGACGAGATCGTGGTGCGGCCGGCGCGCGCGCGCGCCGATTACGACGCGTGCGTGCTGCTGCAGCGCGCGGTATGGGGGCTCGAGGACATCGAGATCACCTCCGCCATCCAGCTCATCGCCACCACCCACGCCGGAGGCATGCTCCACGTGGCCGAGACCACGGGCGGCCAGACCGTGGGCTTCGCCTACGCGTTCCCCGCCCTCCGCGGCGGCACCCCCCACCTCCATTCCGACATGCTGGCCGTGGTGCCCGAGTACCAGCAGCGCGGGGTGGGGCTGCGCCTGAAATGGGCGCAGCGCGAGGAGTCGCTCGCCCGCGGCCTCTCCCTCATCACCTGGACCTTCGACCCCATGCAGGCCCGCAACGCGAACCTCAACCTCCGGCGTCTGGGGGCGTCCGCCACCGAGTTCCTCGAGAACTTCTACGGCGTGACCACGGCCTCGCTGCACCACGGGCTGCCCACGGACCGCCTCCTCGTCCGCTGGGACCTGGCCGCGCCGCGGGTGCAGGAGCTGACCGTCCAGGGCGAGCCGCCGCGCACCGTGACCGCGCCCCCCGTGCCCCGGATCAACGAGGTGAAGTGGCAGGCGGGCTGGCCCGTCTCCTCGGAGCCGCGCCTCGACCTCGAAGCCCCGGAGCTGCTCCTGGAGATCGCGCCGGAGTGGGACATCCTGTGCCGCGCCGCCCCCCGCGTGGCGGACGCGTGGCAATCGAAGGTGCGTCAGGCCCTGCAGACGTACATGGCCCGCGGCTACGTGGCCGCGGACTTCGCGCCCACGCAGGAAGGCGGACGCCGCCGCCCGCTGTACGTGCTGCGGCGGGCCTGACCGGTGAAAGGGATCATCCTCGCCGGCGGCACCGGCACCCGGCTGCATCCGCTGACCCTCGCCGTCAGCAAGCAGCTCATGCCCATCTACGACAAGCCGATGATCTACTACCCGCTCAGCACGCTCATGCTGGCGGGCATCCGCGAGATCCTGGTCATCACGACGCCGCACGACCAGCCCGCCTTCCAGCGCCTGCTCGGGGACGGGACCGCGCTGGGCCTGCGCTTCGCATACGAGGCCCAGCCGCGCCCGGAGGGTCTGGCCCAGGCCTTCGTCATCGGCCGCCGCTTCGTCGGATCGGACGCCGTCGCCCTGGCCCTGGGCGACAACGTCTTCTATGGGAACGACCTCGTGGAATCGCTGCAGCGGGCCGCGGCCAAGACGCGGGGGGCGACCGTGTTCGCCTACCGCGTGCGCGATCCCGAGCGCTACGGCGTCGTCGAGTTCGACGACACCGGCCGCGCGATCAGCATCGAGGAGAAGCCGCCGCAGCCGCGCTCACCCTACGCGGTGACCGGTCTCTACTTCTACGACAACCAGGTGATCGACATCGCGGCCGCCCTGCGCCCCTCCGCCCGCGGCGAGCTGGAGATCACCGACGTCAACCGGACCTATCTCGGCAAGGGCGAGCTGCAGGTGGAGGTCCTCGGACGGGGCATGGCCTGGCTCGACACCGGCACCCAGGAGGCCCTCCTGCAGGCGTCGAACTTCATCCAGGCCATCGAGCAGCGCCAGGGCCTGAAGGTCGCCTGCCCGGAAGAGGTCGCGTTCAAGATGGGCTTCATCACCGCGGAAGACGTCCTGCGCCTGGCCCGCGCCATGAAGAAGACGGAGTACGGCGAGTATCTCGAGCGCATGATCGAGGACGAGGCGCGGTAGCTCTTGCGCTTCGTCCCCACCGCCATTCCCGACGTCATCCTGGTCGAGCCCGACGTGTTCAAGGACGATCGCGGCTTCTTCCTGGAGACCTATCACGAGCGGAAGTACGCGGAGGGAGGAATCCCCGGCCCCTTCGTGCAGGACAACCACTCGCGCTCCGTCCAGGGCACGCTGCGCGGCCTGCACGCCCAGGTCCGCCGTCCCCAGGGCAAGCTCGTGCGCGCGGTGGAAGGCGAGATGTTCGACGTGGCCGTGGACATCCGCCCCGCCTCCCCCACCTTCGGGCGCTGGGTGGGCGTGCGCCTCAGCGGTGAGAACTTCCGGCAGCTCTACGTGCCTCCGGGCTTCGCGCACGGCTTCTGCGTGGTGAGCGCGCAGGTCCACGTCGAGTACAAGTGCACGGCCTTCTACGACCCGGCCGACGAGGTCTCGATCGCATGGGACGACCCCGAGATCGGGATCGCGTGGCCCATAGAGAAGCCCATCGTGTCCGCGAAGGACAGGAGTGCGCAACGGCTGAAAGAGATGATCGATCGACTTGGTTAGCAGATAAAGGGGTCTGTCACCCAGGTCGGTTTGTCTTCCTACGAACGATCATTCCCCAGTGGCGGCTGGTAGTTGCGCGTCCGCGGCCCACTCGCTCCACGAGCCCGCGTACAGACGGCCTCGTAATCCGGCCAGCTCCAGCGCCAACAGGTCGTGACACGCGGTCACGCCCGACCCGCAGTACACGATCGGCTCCTCCCGATGCGCACCGAGCGCCTCGTAGCGCGAACGCAGGGCCGCGGGAGCGAGAAACACGGGCACGGGATCGCTGGTGAGATTCTCCTTGTACGGCGCGTTGCGCGCGCCCGGTATGTGGCCCGCGCGGGGATCGATCGGCTCCGAGTCGCCGCGGTAGCGCTCCGCCGCACGGGCATCGAAGACGAGCGCGTGCGGACGTTCGCCCACCATCGCCGCCTTGTCGAGGACCCATCCCGCGCGCGGTCGCGACACGAAGACGGCCGGGGGCGGCGCGGCGGACGCGGTTTCGAGCGCACGTCCTTCCGCCGTCCACTTGGGCAGGCCGCCGTCGAGCACGGCCACCGCGTCGTGCCCGTACGCCCGCAGGAGGTACCAGAGGCGCGCCGCCATGGCGCCGGCCTGGTCGTCGTAGGCGACGACGCGCGTCGCCGGTCCGATCCCGGCCGCGCTCATCACCCGCGCCACCTGCTCCGGGCCCGGCCAGGGATGGCGGCCGACGAGGCGGCCGCGGCCTCCCCCGGGCGCGGAGAGGTCCTCGTCCATGTCGAGGAATACCGCGCCGGGGATGTGCCCGGCCTGGTAGGCCTCCCGGCCGCGGCGGGCGGGGTCGAGATACCAGCGCACGTCGGCGACGCGCAGGTCGGGCGCGCCGAGCTGCGCGGCCAGCCACTCCGTGGTGACGAGCGGGTTCACGGCGACGGACGCGGCGGACGGTCGCCGCCGAAGGGCGACTCGATCTTCTTGTAGTCGGCAGGGGCCACGAAGACGGAGCCGGGGATGGGCCCCTTGCGCACCTCGGTCGCCTCCGTGGAGACCTGCCGCCGCGCCACCCGCATCCGATAGTCGAGAGCGGTGGCGAGGGGGAAGCCCTTGATCTTCTTCATCTCGTCGAACAGGCGGTCGAAGCGCCGGGCCAGGGGACCCATGGACGCGTAGAGCACCTTGCGCGCGTCGAAATAGCGCGCGGGCGGCTCGAGGGCGGTCGTGGTCCAGACCTCCATCCGCATCGAATCGCCCATGGTCAGGACGTACGGCTCGGTGTCGTAGCCGGCGACCTTCCTCCCGCCCGTCCCTTTCTCCACGGTCACGCTGGCCGTGGCCCCGATGGCCCGGTCGAAGATCGGCCGCCCGGCCATGGCGGAGTCGATCTGATCGAGGAAGGCGCGCAGCTCGTCCAGGGTCGTCGCGGAGTACTCCTTGCGCCGGTTGTCCAGGATCGTGATCTGTCCGGAGCCGAGGTCCACGATGGTGTCGCGCTCGTCCCCCGACATCCGCAGGCGGGAGGACGAAAGATATTGGGTCTGGGTGCGCGTCGTTCCGCGCGGCGTGGTGACGGTCGAGACGATGGTCAGGTCTTCGGCACCCGCGCACGGGATCCCGGCCGCGGAGAACGCGGCCACGACGAGCGCGGCCGGGAGGGCGCCTCTCATCCGTTTCGATTATGACACGCGGTCCGGACACGCCTCGTACAATGGGGGCCATGCCCAAGCCCGAGCGTCAGGTCCTCGTCTGCACGAACACGCGGCCGCCCGGCAATCCCAAGGGCTCGTGCGGCGAGAAGGGGTCGGACGCTCTCGCCGACCGCCTCAAGGCCCTCGTCAAGGAGCGCGGGCTCGGCGCGCGCGTGATGGTCAACAAGACGAGCTGCCTCAAGCACTGCAGCCGCGGGATCACCGTGGCCGTGCAGCCGGACAACGTCTGGTACGGACAGGTGACGGCCGGCGACGTCGACGAGATCTGCCGGCGGCATCTCGAGGAAGGCGAAGTCGTCGAACGGCTGTCCATGCCGGACATTCCCTGGGAATAGCGCGTCCTCCCGCGTGTGACTTCCGTCTCCCGGCATGCCCTTTGCACCGTCTCGAGTCGGAACGGGTCGGGGGACCCGGGAGGATGTCATGGGCCGTCAAGAGCTCGCGTTCCTGGCCGGCTTCGGAAAGGCAGCCCTCCTCGCCCAGCAGGTCAAGGCACACCCGCCAAGCCACACCACGCCCGAGGAATACATGCGTGACGTGGCCCATCTCCACGGCGACTCCGAGGACCTGCTCTCGCGGGGCCTGGCCGTGGGGTGTCTGTCCGCAATCGAGCACGAATAGGTCGCCCAGGCGACACACCGAGCCCATCCGCGGACAAATGTCGGCGGGCCGGGCTCTTCTCAGGCCCGCGAGCGCCGGCGTACGGCGTGCGGGCGGGTGGACGGCCGCGGCGCGCGCGGGAGCGCGCGGCCCACGGCCGGATTGAGTCGGGCCAGCTCGCGCAGGAACGCGGCGGCGTCGATCTCGCCGTCGCGCAGGAACTGATTGACCTCCCGTGCGAATTCCCCCACGACTTCCGGCCGGTTCGAGGCCTCCCGGTGCACCACCGTGCGCTTGTGGAGGCGTCCCTCGCGTATGAGCCTCTTGACGAGGCTCACCCGCGCGGCGCTCCACAGACGATAGCCCTTGCGGTTCCGCGGCGGCTCCGGAATCTTGCCCGCGTAGAGCCAGTTGAGGAGGGTCTGCTTGCTGACCTTGAGGTCGTGAGCCACTTCGAGCGTCGTCAGATACTTCATTTCGAGCCCGCGTAATCCGAGAAGTAGCGCGCCACGGTTGACACCGCGTCTCAATTCGATCGTCACACGCGCCCCGGGGGCCGTCAATGAACGCGCAGAAAACTCCCGCGAGCCGTGACAGAATCGCCGCCCGGCCACAAATCGGGAATAAAGGGAGGCGGGACCGCGATTCCCCCGAGGGCTGTCCCGCAGTCGGATTGACACGTGAGGAGAGATTCGAAGCGGAAGCGCTGCCCCATTTGAGGGCCCTGTATGGGACCGCGTATCGGATGACCAGGAACGCCCACGACGCCGAAGACCTCGTCCAGGAGACCTATCTCCGCGCCTTCCGCGCCTTCGACCACTACCAGCCGGGCACGAACATTCGCGCCTGGCTCTTCACGATCCTGCACCGCGCGCGCACGGACAGCTTTCGCCGCCAGTCGCGCTCGCCGCAGACCGTGGAGCTGACCGGCGAAGGGCCGGCGGTGCCACCCGCGCAGGACGCGCTGGCCGCCGGCGGTGAGGACATCGTGCGGGCCATGGAAGCGCTGCCCGAGGTGTTCCGCAGCGCGGTCGTCCTCCGCGACATGGAGGACTTCACCTACGACGAGATCGCCCGGATCCTCGAGGTGCCGGTGGGCACGGTGATGTCGCGGATCCATCGCGGCCGCGCGCTGCTACGCGCCGCCCTGGCCCGGCGGCCGGCATGAGCACGACCCCGGCGCCCGCCTGCGACGGGACTCGCGTCACCGCCCATGTGGACGGCGTCCTGCCCGCGGAGGCCCGCGCGGATATGGAAGCGCATCTGGCGGGCTGTGCCGCCTGCCGCGAGCAGGAGGCATTCGAGCGCGGCTTGCGCGAGCGGATGCGGGCGCTCCCCGCCCCCGTCGTGCCCGCGGGCCTGGAAGATCGCGTCCGCCGCCGCATCCGGCACCGCCCCGCGCCCGCCGCCGTGCGCTGGCTGCCCCTGGCCGCCGCCGTGGCTCTGGCCGTGATCTGGGGCCGCGGGGCGGCGCCCTTCGTCGCCTGGGAGCTGGCGCGCGACCATAGCCACTGCTTCGGCAAGGAGCACCTGCCGGCCGAGGTCTGGACGTCCGACACCGGCGAGATCGCGGAGTGGTACCGGCAGCGCGGCACCGATCTGCCCCTCATCCCGGCGTCGGCCGGAGGGGTCGAGCTCGTGGGCGGCCGTTACTGCCCGCTCCTCGACCGGAAGGTCGCCCACCTTTACTACGCGGGCGAGAAGCGTCATCTTTCCCTCTATGTGGTGCCGGGACCGGCGCGGTTCGGGAGCCGTTTCGTGACCCGCCAGCGAGGTGAGAGCGTGCGGCTGGTCCATACGGGCGGGATGACGCTGGCCCTCGTGGGCGAGGACGCGGAGACGGTGGACGCGTTCCATCGCGCCCTGTCCATGAGCCGCGCGGACGCCTCTTCCCTGGCGTCGCCTCCCCTGACGGGGGCGCCGTGAAGGCGGTGCGCTGGGAAGACGTCTCCGTCGAGCCCGTGACGGACGTCATCACCCGCCAGGTCGTCACCGGCCGCAACGAGATGATCGCCCGCGTCGTCCTGCGCCGCGGGGCGATCGTCCCCACCCATTCGCACGTCAGCGAGCAGGTCACCTGGATCCTCGAGGGTGCGCTGCGCCTGTGGATCGGAGTCCCCGAGGAGGAAGTGACCTTGCGGTCGGGGCAGATGGTGGTGATCCCGCCGGACGTCCCGCACCGCGCGGAGGCCCTCGAGGACACCGTCGACATCGACGTCTTCAGCCCGATCCGTCAGGACTGGCTGGACGGAACGGACACGTACTTCCACCGGAAATAAGCGGTCGGCCGAAACGGACGGGGACGGGCACGGAGACGGAAACGGGCCCGGGAACGGCGCGGAGCCTCGTTGTTGACCCGACCTGACGGGCTTTGGTACGATCGCTTTTCACTCCCGTGGGGCTGTAGCGCAGCTGGGAGCGCGCGTGAATGGCATTCACGAGGTCACGGGTTCGATCCCCGTCAGCTCCACCAACTCCGGCAGCGACGTAAGCGATACAGTTCTCTCCATGACCGGAGGAGGGCGTGAACGTCGACGCTGGCCCCGCGCTCCGCTGCGGGGCCAGGTGGTGGGCCAGATCTACACCGAGCACGCCGCGCCCATCCTCGATTTGTCCGAGGGTGGCGCTCTCCTGGAAGTGCCCTGCGCCCTGCGGCCGCGTTCCGTGTATTCGGTTCGGCTGCTCATCGGCGGCGAGACGGTCCTCACGCTGAAGGCGACCGTCGTGAGGAGCTACGTCCACCGGGTCGACAGCTCCGGCAAGGGCGAAACGCAGATCCGGTACCACGCCGCCCTGCAGTTCGTCGATCTGGCCCCCTCCGACCATGAACTCCTCAGGAAGCGCATCGCGACCGAGGTGCGGCCGGAAACGGCCGCGTTGATGGAAGCGCCACCGTCCGGCGGCGTCCACGCACCCGCGGAGCGGCGCGATGCTCTGAGGGTGGCGCTTGAACGCAAGCTGTCAGGCGAAGTGGGTCTGCACCTCCCATCCCGAGTGCTGATGCTCTCGCCGGGAGGGATGACCATCCGCATGCCGTTTCGGCCCGAGATCGGCTCGACGGTGGGCTGTGCTCTCGATCTCGGGGGCACACGCCTGGAACTGAGGGGCATCGTGCGGGACACGCAAGCAGACAGCGAACCCAGCGCCGACTTCGTCATCGGCGTGGAGTTCATCGACCTTCCCGAAGACGGACGGAAAGCCATCTCGACCTATCTGGAGAAGCTTGGATAGGACCGCTCCTGCGGGTCACCCGGTGAGACGCGTGCGCTGCGGTACGGTCAGATCGATCACGATCACGACGATTCCCACCGCTTGTCTCGCCGCTGTGCTGTCCTGCGGCGGAGAGCCGACCACTCTGCCGGCCTCCCCCTCGCTCACGCCTGCGCCACCGGAGACTGCGATCACCGGTGCGGCTGTGCCGGGAATGGGCTCTTACGATCAAGTCATCCCCGATTTGATGCGGAAGTACGCCATCCCGGGGGGCGCGGTGGCTGTGGTGCGCGATGGCAAGCTGATCTACGCGCGCGGCTTCGGTTACGCGGATGTCGAGAACAAGACGCCCGTGCAGCCTGACGCCCTGTTCCGGATCGCCAGCGTGTCCAAGCCGATCACCAGCGTCGCCATCATGAAGCTCGTCGAAGAAGGCGAGCTACAGCTCGATGATCGCGTGGCGCCGTTGATCGCGGACCTCACGCCTGCAACGGGAGCGACCGTCGATCCGCGGTGGGAGCAGATCACCATCCGGCAGCTGCTCAACCACACCGGGGGCTGGGATCGTGACCGGCCGAATGGCGGATTCGACCCGATGTTTCGGCCGGCCATCGCCGCCGCCGCCGTCGGCGCGCCCGCGCCCGCGTCGGCGGAAACGGTCATCCGCCACATGAAGGGATTGCCGCTCGACTTCGATCCGGGGACGAGGTACGTCTACTCGAACTTCGGCTATGCCATTCTCGGCCGCGTGATCGAGCGTTTGAGCGGCATGCCGTACGAGGAGTACGCGCGCGCACGCGTGCTGCAGCCCGTGGGCGCCAATCGCACACGGCAGGGCAGGACGCGCATGAAGGAAGCCCTCCCGGACGAGGTGAAGTACTACATGCCGGGAGAACCCGGGATGGGCCTGACCGCGCCCCTGGTGCCATCCGTTTTCCCGGGCGAAGGCGCGGTGCCGATCACCTATGGCGGTTACTACCTCGAAGCGATGGATTCACACGGCGCCTGGGTCTCGTCGACCATCGATCTATTGCGATTCATGACCGGCGTCGATGGCCGCGCCAACCGCCCGGACATCCTCAGCGCTGGACTCGTCGCGGAGATGACCAGCAACGGGCCTGCACTATGTGCCGGTGGCGCGTGTTATTACGCATGTGGATGGCTGGTTCGCCCCACCCAGGGTGATGCGACCTGGTCGCACGGGGGATCGCTGCCCGGCACCACGAGCACTCTCGTGCGCTCGTATCACAACTTCTCCTGGGTCGCGGTGTTCAACGCCCGATCGCCCACGGGCAACTTCGACGGCGAGCTCGATGCCGCGCTATGGGGTGCGCTTGCGCAGGTCACGTCATTTCCGACGCACGACCTGTTTTCGACCTTTCCATGACATGAACCGGAGGTCACGGGTTCGGTCCCCGTCAGGTCCCCCAACCCACCCGACAACCCATCAGCGGCAGCGTGCTTCCGCTTCGCGCGCGTGCGGGAACAGCGCGGCCGCCCTGCAGTCGTGGTAGTGCCCGCCGATCTTCAGGTGCAGCCGGTAGTTCCCGGGATCGATCCGCGAGGCC
>Ga0075431_100006911_pt1 | contig 11280 bp, 7 predicted proteins | sample RhiMetdeltSRZDD5_FD_75297 | JGI IMG/M metagenome (GOLD analysis project Ga0075431, IMG submission 75297) | Populus rhizosphere microbial communities from Tennessee, USA - Rhizosphere MetaG P. deltoides SRZDD5 | ecosystem: Host-associated > Plants > Roots > Rhizosphere > Soil | place: USA...
GTTCTCATCAAATCGCTCAAATTCGGTCATCAACTCGCCAACTTCATCGCAATTGGCGCCCCGCTGGTGACATCCACCAGGATAGTTTTGTACTCCAGTGGCAGACCAGCGCCAAGTGAACGAATAATTTCCGGCGCGGTTGTTCGTCGCTTCGGGAATCCGAGCGTTATGCGCCAGACCTGTCGGTCCTTATAGAAGTCTTGCTCTACCTCCTCCAATGTGTATTCCTTGTCGCCAAGCAGTTCCCGGGCATATTCTTTTGCTCGCTCAAACGCCTCTTGCGCGGTCACCATAAAATGACAGTAGCATAGCGACCCCGATACTGCCGCAATCTCGAGGCTAACTCGCAACCAGCCTCGCGATTTGAAGCGGATCGAGCCGGCTAACGGACCGGAATGTTTTCGCACGCCCGCGCGCGATTGAGGAGCAGTTCGCGTTCGCGGGCGTTGCGGGTGAGCGAGGCGGCGCGCTCGAACTCGGAACGAGCCTCACGCAAACGGTCGAGCTTGACCAGGAGGTCGCCGCGGACGCTCGGCAAGAGGTGGTAGCCCTGAAGGGACGGCTCTGCGGTGAGCCTATCGATGAGGTCGAGGGCCGCTTGCGGACCCAAGGCCATGCCGACCGCCACAGCTCGGTTCAACTCGATAACCGGGGATGGCATGAGCTGCGCGAGTTCCGTGTAGAAGCCGACGATGGCTGTCCAGTCCGTTTCATCGGCGCTGCGAGCTCGCGCGTGACAGGCGGCGATGGCGGCCTGGAGCGTGTACGGGCCACGCGCAACCCGGATCTTTTCGGCTCGCTCGAGTGCGGCGAGACCACGGCGGATGAGAAGTTGATCCCAGAGTGCGCGGTTTTGGTCGAAGAGCAGGATCGGCTCGCCAGACGGGCTCACGCGCGCTCTGGATCGTGACGCCTGGATTTCCATCAGTGCGACCAAGCCGTGGACTTCGGGCTCTTCCGGAGCGAGCTCCGCCAAGATGCGTCCGAGACGAAGCGCGTCCTCGCAGAGCGCAGGCCGCATCCAGTCATCGCCGGCGGTGGCCGAATAGCCTTCGTTGAAGATGAGGTAGATCACCTCGAGGACCGACGACAGGCGGGCCGCAAGCTCGGGTCCTCGGGGGACCTCAAAGGGAATTCGTTTTTCGGCGAGAGTGCGCTTGGCGCGGACAATTCGTTGCGCGATAGTTGGCTCGGAGACCAGGAACGCGCGCGCAATCTCTACGGTCGTCAGGCCACCGAGCAGGCGCAGCGTGAGGGCAACGCGGGCCTCCGCGGAGAGGACCGGGTGGCAGGCCGTGAAGACCAGGCGCAGCAGATCGTCGCCGACGTCGTCGTCGAGAGCGGCGTCGAAATCCGCCATGGACATCTTCTGTTGCTCTTCAAGCTCGTAGCCGAGCTCTTCATGCTTTCGCTCAAGGAGCTTGTTCCGGCGCCACTGATCGATCGCGCGATGCTTTGCTGCCGCCATGAGCCAGGCGCCCGGGTTATTGGGGACGCCCGACTCGGGCCACTGCTCAAGTGCGGCGACCAGAGCGTCTTGCGCGAGATCCTCGGCAAGACCGACATCACGCACGATCCGCGCGAGCCCGGCGATAAGCCGGGGAGACTCGATCCTCCAAACCGCGTCGATCGCGCGGTGTGTATCGGTAGCTGTCACCCACTACCGATCACACCATCTTTCGATCGGTTCGCGCAAGACCGGCGCGATCAGGGCCGGGAGGTCTTCCTTTGGAGCTGATCGCGGAGTTCCTGTTCGCGCGCGGCCTCCTCGGGAGGAAATACGTCTGGGGGAAAATCCGTGACCTCGGCCACCTGACGAATCTCGAGCACTGCGCCGGGGCCAAAGGGTGCGCGCCGGGCCCATTCGAGCGCCTCTTCCTTCGACGCAACCTGGATCAGCCAGAAACCGGCCACCAGTTCCTTCGTTTCGGTGAATGGGCCGTCGGTAACCGTGGGCTGACCCGTGGTGTACGTGATACGTGAGCCTTTTGAGCTCGGCAGGAGCCCTTCCCCGGCGAGCATCACCCCGGCTTTCACCATTTCTTCGTTGAACTTTCCCATGTCGGCAAACATTTTCTTGTCTTCTTTCCGGAAGACGCCTGATTCTGAGTTCTTGTCGGCTTTGACTATCATCATGAATCGCATAGTAGTTTCCTTTATTTTATGAGTTTTTTTTTGGCCGTCTCAACTTGGCCTCTACTATGACGTCGAACGAGAATCGGCCAGATCGACAGGTTCAGGATCTTTTTTTGAAGGAAATTTCTACGACGCCTTGCGTCTTCGGGCGATCGCCAGGGTGGCGAAATTCCGGAGCTCCGACAAGGCTTTGCGCTTGGAAGCGTCGAGCGTAAAGATATAGGAAGCGCTGTCAAAGTAAAAGCATCCGGCTACGATGCCGTCGACGACCAGCGGGAGAATTCCAAAGCAAGGCGCCGCAATGGTCGCCATGAAGATGGAACGGCTGTAGCGGACGCCCGTCGACGCGTCGACAATGATGTCCTCTTTGCGCAGCATCGCCGAGCCGAGCGGACCGCTGCGCAGCGAAATCGGGAAATGAAATTTCTCGAGCAGGGTCTCAAAGTCCGCCCCCATCCCCAGGCGAGCCTGGACATGCGTGCGTTCGCCGTCCACCAGGCAGAACAGCACACGGTCGAGACCGGCGCCTCGATAAAACGCCTCGAGGATCATCGTGAGGAGGGCGTTCAGGTCGAAATCATCGCCAGATTCGATCATGCCGCTCAACTCTTTCATCAGGCTGTGAAGCACGTCAGTCTGCTCCGCCGGCGGAATGTCTTCCGCCAGGAGCTCCTGGACGCAATCCTTGCGGTTCGGGTCCGGCTGATTGGTGGCGGCAATGATCTGACGGCTCAGGTTCGCGCGATCCATGGGTATGTGCGCGGCGCGGAAGGTGTCCTGCGTCTCCACAGCGGCGGCTTCGAGGACGGCGGGAATATCGCTCGCTGCAATCGGAAGGGCGGCGCCGTATTTCTTCACCAGCGCCGTAAGCGCTTCACGGCTCTCGGATGGGTCCTTGCGGTAAACAACGGCCGAGAGGGCATGACTAAAAGAAGTGATAACACGCAGTTGCTCGATCTCACCATGCTCGAGTGCGCTGAGGTCGGGATTCTCCATGCACTTGGCGACGGTTTCCGGCAGGTTCCAATATCGGGACACCCCCTTGCCGAGCTCCTCGTAGCGGAACTTCAGAATTCGTTCGCAGGACTCGGCCTCAGACAGATGGTCTTCGGTCATTCCTTCACTAATGGCCGCATATTCGTCCGGAAGGTAGCAGGCGATCACCAGTTCGCCAAGGTTGCGAAACATACCGCAGAGGTAGGCTTCTTCGATACCGCGCATCCCGGACCGGATCGCGATCTGCCGCGCATGGTTTCCGGTCAGCATCATGAGCAGCACGAGCTCTTTCAACTTGTCGGACTGATTGCGGAAGTGCTCGAAAACAAGCACGCCGGATGCGAGGTTGCTGATCGAGTCCCAACCCATCATCGTGACGGCGCGCGATACACTCAGGATCGGCTTGCCGCGTGGATTGTAGTTCACTGAGTTGGCGACGCGCAGCACCATCGTGGTCAGGCTGACGTTCTTTAGGATCAGATTTGTGAGCAGGTTCAGCGTCGTGCTCTCGTTGAGCATGGCTTTGGCGACTTCGGCAAGATGATGCGAGAACGCAGGCAAAGTCGATTGCCTGTGGATGAGCCGGATACAGTTTTCCAGGCTCTGCTCTTTGGTAGGCGGCTGGTTCACAAATTTGGGCGTCGGTTAGACAACCCTGATACTCCTATCGGGTGTTTGGTGGAATGTGTTAGCTCACCGGGCGCAAGTCTCACCTTTCGCCCCCTCTTTCCGATAAGAACCTAGATTGTGCGTCCACTACGACTCATCCTACGTGCGCTCGTAATTCCCGTGCTTTGCGCCAACATAGGCTCGATACAGGCTCAAACCTCACCGTATTGGCGATCTTGGGACTCGGTCGACGGGATGGCCGAATCCTGGGTCACCTCCATGCAGCCGGATCGCGCGGGCAACCTGTGGACAATTCACGGCGACGTAGAAACGATGACTGTTCTGGATGGTTATGGTTCCCGGATCCTGCCGGGGCCGGGGGCTCCCGCGCGCATTGCCATCTCCCCTTCCGGCGAAATCTGGGCGCGCTCACTTGGAGCCCTCAAACGATTCGAAAACGGAGCATGGCGCTCTCATCCCAGCGGGCACGTCCGAGCCACCAACCAGCGACGTATCGGCATTGCCGCTCTGCGGGAAAATCATGTTGTTCTGCTCTCTCCGGACGCTCTGTACGACTACGATGCGGCCGCTCGCCGTCTGGACACCCTGAAATCCGCGTCCGGCTCCAGTTTGGGAGTCTTCCACTACATGACGATGGCCAAGGATGGGGGCCTGTGGATCGCGGGCGAGCGCGGAATCGCCCACGTGAAGTTCGCATCGGACGGCGCCTTGACCTGGAGCCAGTTCGTCACCGCGCCCAAGCTCGTAAATATTCAACTAGCCAATGAAGCCGGCTCAGATGGATTACTGGCTGTCGGACTCGACATTTCCGGTAAGCACGCTCTGGCCCGCTTCGATGGAAAGAATCTCCAAATTCTCTTTAAGCGCGGCGTCAGACCATTCTGGGCCTGGGATGGACCCGGACACTCCATTTGGATTCACGACCAGGAGGCGTTCGGAACGTTGAAGGGATCGCAAATCGTAGAGGTCGACCGCCAGGGGGCTCTCGCCGGGCTCTACAACGAAGTGCTCAGCCAGGGGGAGGGCGGGTTTTTGCTCGCCACTGCGCAAGGTTTAAGCCGCTACACCGCTCCTCTCTGGCACACGCCGCCGGCAGTGGCCGATTTGAAGCAGCAGGTGTTCTCGATCGCCGAAGACGCCAAAGGCCGTCTTTGGTTCGCCTACCTGGAGGTTCTCGTGTCGTTCGACGGCCAGCGCTGGAAGAGATATCCATTGCCGAATGGGTATCGCCGCCAGACCGACGGCATCCTCGTTACCCGCGACGGCCGCATCGTGATTCAAGACTCGAAAGACACATTGCAGTCGCTTGATCCGGAAACGGGACGTTTTGAGCTCATCGTTCATCCCGGTGGCCGGCGAATCGCCTCGGTGCAAGCGGGGCACGGCGGCGACTTTTTAGTTTTCACGAGTGAAGGATCCGAACAGTCCGGCCAGAACATCCTGCACGGGCGTATGGAATTCTTCGATGGCAGGAAGTTCACGGTCGCGGCCGAGCTGAGCTCACTCGCCAAGGGAGTACCTAGCGTTCGAACCCTTTTGAAGGACAGCAAAGGCGATTTCTGGTTGGGCGGTCCTGCCGGACTCGGCGTGTATCGAAACGGCCGCTATACCAAACAAGGACCTGAACAGGGCTATCAGGGCAGCGGCGGATTCATCGTCTACGAGGCCGAACCGGGGCGGCTGTTGGTGGGGTCAAGAGAGGGACTTTTGTCCCTGGAGGCGACGGGCTGGCGACTCATTGCGTCAGGCCTCGATCGCGTCCGTAGTATCGTTCGCTCGAAGGACGGTGTGATTTGGACCGCATCGGGCACAGGCGTCCATCGTTATCGGAATGGCGAGTGGATCACCAACGATTCTCAGGATGGGCTGCCGTCGACGGTCGCCGCCGAGGTCTTCGAGGACAGCCAGGGGCGCATGTGGGCAGGAACCAATAACGGATTGGCCGTCCTCAACCCCGCCGCCGATAAGGATCCTCCACGCGCCTTTCTATCGGAAAAACAGAACCCACGAGAGATCTCTCCGGACGGCAATGTAAGCTTCCTCATCTCCGGCGTGGACAAGTGGAAGTCGACTCACTCATGGCGGCTGTTATTCTCCTATAGGCTCGACGGAGGAGCATGGAGCCGTTTTGTCCCGTCCTCCACGGCGGCGTTTAAGAATCTGGCATCGGGAACCCATCGGCTCGAAGCCCGCGCGATGGATCGCAACGGCAACGTGGATCCCCATCCGGCCGCCTTCGAGTTCCGCGTGCTGCTGCCCTGGTACAAGCAAAGCGGTTTCGTGATACTGGCCACACTGGCGCTTGCCATTATATTTTCATTGCTCTGGAAGGCCAGGAAGGATTTTCGTCAACTTCGAACGGCAAAGGAGGTGGCGGAGTGCGCGAACCGGTCCAAGAGCGAATTCCTCGCCAATATGAGTCATGAGATCCGCACGCCGATGAACGGAATCATCGGCATGACCGAGCTGGCGCTGGAGACGCCGCTCACCGCCGAGCAGCGCGATCTTCTGCAGACCGTGAAGGACTCAGCCGACGGTCTCACTACGATTCTCAACGACATTCTTGATTTCTCGAAGATCGAAGCGGGCAAGCTCGAGCTGAGTCCCATCGATTTCAGTCTGCGAGATTGCGTCGAGGACTGCCTCCATCTGCTCGGTGTCCGGGCACATCAGAAGGCGCTGAGCCTGACCGCCGATATTCCGGAGAACACTCCGGATTCGTTGGTAGGCGATCCCGGACGGCTGCGCCAGGTATTGATCAATCTGGTCGGAAATGCAATCAAGTTTACCGAGACCGGAGCTGTTGTGGTGCGCGTGAATCTCGAAGAGCGCGCGGCTAATCGCGCCACGCTCCGCTTCGCCGTCGCCGACACCGGCATTGGAATCCCCACCGATCAACAGGAGCGAATCTTTTCTCCTTTCGAGCAGGCCGACGGATCCACTACGCGGCGCTACGGCGGCACCGGTTTAGGTCTCGCGATTAGCGTCAAGCTGATCCCGCTGATGGGCGGAAGCATCTCGGTAAGGAGTCCGTGGACCGAGGCCGGACGCCCGGAAGGGGGGCCGGGAACTGTGTTCGAGTTCACCGCTAGCCTCGACGTTCAGCAAACAAAGCCCGTAAAATCGCCAGCGCCAGGCGCGCAGGTACAAGGCTCGGCGTCTCAGATCAGCCGACCGCTCACCGTCCTTCTCGCCGAGGACAATCTGGTGAATCAGAAGTTGACCGTCTACCTCCTTCGCAAGCGCGGCCACTCAGTCGTAATCGCCAACGACGGAATGGAAGCGCTGCAGCTTCTGGAGCAGAGCGCCTTCGACGCTGTGCTCATGGACGTGCAGATGCCCCGCATGGATGGATTCGAGGCCACGGCGGGTATTAGGCAAAAAGAGCAGGCTACCGGTCAGCGCCTTCCAATCTTCGCCATGACGGCCCATGCGATGAAAGGCGATCGCGAACGTTGCCTCAGCGCCGGTATGGACGGTTATCTCTCAAAGCCCATCGTCGCCGGGGATCTGTATGCGCTCCTCGACAGCGTCGAGGGCCGCGCGCCGGCGCCTGTGGCTTAACGTGGCGCACGCTATCGGGCTCCGTACCCTCACCGAAATGTTGCAGGCGGCCCCTGGATGGAGATATCTCCCAACGCCAGGCCGACATCGAGACCGTCGGCCGAGAGGGTCGAATAGACGTAATTCTGCAGTATCACGGCTCCCGGACCGCTGGGCAGGGCAAGCAGTATATAGGATGGCACCGTAAACCGCCCGGCGGCCACCGGAGCAAGGCACGTAAAGCCTCCGGTTACTCCCTGAGGATTCTGGTTCGCATTGGTCGAGGTTCCGGTGATGACAACGTAGGTGCCCGGATTGCCGCCGGTCCAGGTGACCGTCAGTCCCTGCGACTTGTCGACCGTCGCGGACGCGCTCTGATTGGTCCAGTTCATCAGCGGATTGGTGAACTCTACAGTGGAGGTGAAGGAGCCCACGTCCGCGCCGCCGGCGCCCTTGAAGGTAAAGGTTCCGCCGGATTGTGGAATCGCGCCGGCCCCGAGAAGCACGTTATAGACGCCTCTGATTCCGAGTTGCAATGCCAGTGTCGCCGCCAGACCATTCGGCCCGGTTAGAGTGATGACGCCGGCGTCGAGCCCTGTGAAGCCGATAGGCCCGCCCGCCGTGATCACCGGGGTCGCGACGCATCCCCCCGGCGATGGAATAGCGCCGACTGCTGCCCCGGCGAGTCCTGTGTACCTCCCAAAGGCCGCGTTCGCAGTATTACTCAAGCCGGCAGTGCTGCCCGTGCCCGGCCGAAAAGTCTGAATCAGGGATACTAACCCGGTCCTGACACTGGCTCCCGCGACCTGGTTGCCATTGACCCCGGTCAGCGATTCTACACAGGCGCCGCCTCCATTGCTGATAGGGAGAGTGACGGAATTGCTCACGACAGTTCCAGTGACGGCCACCACGGCCACGAAGCAGCCGGTTGGCGCCGACTGCGGGATGGTCAGATTGATCTGATTCACACCGGGGTAGCCCGACGAACCTTGATAGAGGATGACGGCCGCAACCCCGCCGATGTAAATCTGCAGCGGTGTGTTTACCGCGTGCGGGGTTGACGTGAGGACCGTATCGCTGTCTTCGGGATCGGCGCCGAGACCGCTCGTCCACAACACAATGATCTGGCCCGGCGCTCCCGGATTGGTGAACGTGAGCAGAGCGCCGGTAACGGCGTCGGTGGCGACTCCCAGATTCCCGTTGTAGGTATTGATTCCCAGCGCGCTCGGTACAACCTGGATGGTCGCCGGCGCGCTGGTAGCGCCTCTGTAGGTCACGGTTAGCGTCCCGGTACCCACCGGAGTAGTCGCAGGCAGAACCGCGGCGAGCTGTCTCGGACTGGTGTAGTACAGCGCCGGGCGCGTCGTTACGCCGCTCACGACGACGGTGATGCTGGTCCCGTTCAGCGTCAAGGGAATGCCGGGCCCTGAACTCGACTGGAGGACCGGATCGCCGGGGTCGGAAAGCCCGCTTCCCACGACGACGAATAGGCTGCTGGGCGCAATGCCATAGTTCGGGAAGCCCGAAGGAATCCGGCTGGAGTTGTTCTGGATCGCGGTGATGGTGGGGCCCGTGGGAACCGCTGCGATGAAGGTAACGAACTGCAGTGTAATCGCCGTGCCGCTCTTTGCCTTCACCAAGACCTTCGCTGCGTTCCGGCCGTTTGTGAGCACGACAAAATAATCGTTCACTACCAGAACGTTCGCAGGAATGGCAGCCGCCGTGGCGACGACCAACAACGGCCGCACCGTGGCCTCGACAGCGTTGTCGAATCCATTTTGGCCGAGCGGGCCGACGTTAAACGCCCTCGCCGTTCCCTGCGGCGTGATGGTGCTGCCGTTCCACCGGAGGTCGCCCCCGGTAGCGGCGGTTGCGCCGGTATCCAGATTCAGGTTGGTGTTGGCTTCAAGAGTCGTGGTTCCACTCACGTCGGCCAGGGCGGCGATGGGGAAGGCGAGAATAGCGATAGCTATCCGTCGGCTTAAAGTTGGGGGCATGGCGCAAACCCTCCTAGTGGTTCTATTCTAGTCGGGTTTGCGCCCATGAGTTGCGATTTTCCAGACGCGCTCCAACGCGTCCCTGCCAGCGGTCCCGATCGACGGATCGCCACGGCTCAAGAGGTGTGGTTTTTCAAGCTGCCACCAGGAGGCATTCTAGCCGATTCAGTTTCCTTGCGATGCTTTGTCATCCGCGGGTTTATCCGCGTTTCTCACAAATTCGATCTTTTGCCTTTCTCAAGACCATGTTCCAGATCTCCAAATCGCCGCCGCCGAGTCCACTTTCGTCCAGCCCTAGGCACCAATCAGCGAATTGTTCTCCGAGATCCTTAACCGTCTGTGGGGTCTTTCCCTGGCCTAACAAACGCGCCGCGGCGATGGGGGCTTTGCTTTGCAAAGCAGTTACCCTGCTTCGAATGAGCCGTTGAAGTGTTGACTCATGAAAGTCGACCAGCACTCGCACAAACCATTCCACGTTTGCAGCGACGTTGATCGGCCAGTTGTTCTGGAAAAAACTCACCCAATTGGTAGACGAACGCCTGATGCCAATGCATAGGTGGAATGACGGCATAATTTCGCCTCCGTCCGGAACAATCGGAAATAACAGACGAGCCTCGTCGCCCAGCTTCTCCATAATCGCTAGGGAAGTAAACGTGTCGACGGCGACGAAAGGATAGCTGGAAGTAGACGCCGACTCTCGCAGCATCTTGATATAACTTTCAGGATCGAGTTCATCCACTAAGCGAAACTGCGCCGGATCGACTCCAAGTGTGTTTTCGAGATATTCGGCGCTCGAACCGCCGCGGAGAACGATGGGGGAAAACTTCGAGGGAAAGATTCCTTCGGGTTCGGGAGTCAAGGCGCTTTTCCAAACGGATTCGCCAACCTGTTCCACGTCGGCGGTGAACGCTATGACGTTCATCATGATCCTCGGCGGCAATCGCAGTAGCATCCAGTTCAACGCGCGAACCGGTGTTGCAAACCAGCCTACCCTCACATCTTGCACCGAACCTGGCTCTCTAGACGACCGTGGAGGCGCCAACGTCTTGATGGTTTGTAGATTGTCCACATTCACCAACTCGCCTATCGGCTTGAGTATCTGCCCTACAAACCCCAATTTTTGGACCGAACTCACGGTGGAACTTGGAGGCGCGACGGCGAATGGTGGAAAGTCGCGAACGCCCAGAACGAATCGACCCTCCGTGGGGTCGGAGAGTTCATCAGGGATGGGCAGAATGTCCCCCAGGCCGCGCCGGACTACCGGCGCCCACGGAAGAGAAAGATAGTCAAGGCCAAATTGGATCTCGGCTTCGTTGAGCCGGCACATGTAACGAGCACCAGCGAACCGAAGCCGCGCGATTCCAGAATCGGCTATCCTGGCAAGGTTCCGCTTGCAAATGCCGCATGATCTGCTGACCGCGCCGATGAGCTGGCATAACTCCTTATACAAATCGACCAGACAGCTGCTCGCAAATTCAGTTTCGTTTCGAAGAAAGAGACTGAGCATGCGATGCGCATGTTCGATTAAATTCTTGTTCAGGACACTCATCGAGAGTAGGCCGATTGAGTAAGCTGGGAGCTTGGTCTTATACTTCTGCGCCGCCCGTTCGGTGGTTAGCGGAAATACCAAAAGTCCCCGGCGGCCGTGGTTCCTCTTGAGCTGCTCCAGCGTCAAGAGGCAGTGCCACTCGTCGCAGATCATCACCGGACTTCTTCGATCGTTGGAAAGACCGACAAGCGCCTGCGCGTAGCTGGAAGGATCGAACCCAACCTGCTCCCCGCGGCCCGGTATCGCACAACATTCCGAAGGACGGTATGGCCGGCTTCGCTCTCCATTCTGCCAACGACCGCGGTGAAATCGCCGGGCTTTCTTTCAATGAGCGCCGCGGTTTAAAAGCCGTCGCAATCCGGAATTCATCATGGAACCCCTCGCTAAGCTTCGTTGCGCAGGCTGAAATATCAGACCCATGGAAGTATA
>Ga0075431_100006912_pt1 | contig 11279 bp, 7 predicted proteins | sample RhiMetdeltSRZDD5_FD_75297 | JGI IMG/M metagenome (GOLD analysis project Ga0075431, IMG submission 75297) | Populus rhizosphere microbial communities from Tennessee, USA - Rhizosphere MetaG P. deltoides SRZDD5 | ecosystem: Host-associated > Plants > Roots > Rhizosphere > Soil | place: USA...
GAGAGCTTGACGAGATTGGAGATCCCGAGCTGGAATTGGCCATTGATCAACGCGTAGCCGTGCACCCAGTCCATGACGCGTTCTCCAAAAGGCGGTGGCTGATAACGCGAGCCAAGAAAGACCGCCTGATTTGAAAAGCCGCCGGGGTAGGTCGCATCTGAAACACTGGGCCCTTTAATCCAGTGCAAGGCGCCGTCCAGTTGGCCTGGGCCGTTGGTCCCGGCGCCGAGCCAACCCAGCAAAACGCCGCGACCGCCGAGGAGATTGACATACATTGGCCAGCGACGCAGACGAGTGACCGGAGCAGTACCGGAAAAAACCTGGCCATCGCCCAACCGGCCAGAGAACGTCAGCTTGCCGAGACCATCAATGGTGGCGGTGCCGTAGCCATGGCCGCCTGGGGTCAACTGATTGACTGGAGTGCCGGCTGCGGGTGAGATCGCGAATGTGTACCGGCCTTTGGACAGCCCGTTTCCATTGGTGAATGTAGGGGACAATCGCTCCAGACGCAGTTCGGCTATGCCGCTTACAGAACCCGTGATCAGGCCTGCTGCATTGGTTTTCTGAAGTTCGAGATTGATCGCGCGCTGAATGCCGCCGACGTCACCCTGGATCGCCGCGCTGCCCTTTGCGTCGAATTTGCCCCTGAACGAATACGTGCCGGCGCGGTGCAGAATCTTGCCGGTAAACTCGCCACTCGTATTCACGTTGAGAGAAATGCATCCGGAATTTGCTGCGACCGGGTTACCAATGGCGCGAAAGAGTCCTTTGTAAGCGCCAGCGAGTTGCGACACGGGATATTCGCGAACGAATTTCGCGGTGAGCGTGAAGTTAGTGGCATTGGTCGGGACCATGAAAGTGACGGCTGGAAGTGACGAAGTCACCCCGCCGCTCCAGGACTGGAAAACGTAACCCTTGGAAGGGGCCGCAGTGAACGTGTAGAACGTGCCGACTTGCAGGAGCCGGTCCGCGGGCACTCCCATGGCTCTGCCAGAGCCCTGGATATTGAGGTCCAACGGCACGCGCGCGAAGTAAAGGAAAGCAACCGTTGCAGCGGGCGAATAATTCCCTTCCCAATCAATGCTTTCCACGGTGACGGAATTCAGGCCGAGTTGCGGCGATAGCGTGAATTGCCAGTTGCTGGATCCGAGGGCGCCCTGCGCGGAATTCGTCTGGAACCGGTAGACTACGCGGGCCACGCCGGTATCGTCATCCGCCGTGCCGGAAATCGTGATGCCGGATTGATTCGTGAAGCTCGAGTTTGGCGGCGGAGCCACGATCTGAACGGCAGGCGATGACGCACCCGGAGTGTTGGTGCGATTGAGGGTCGTTATGCGGACATAGTGCAACTCGCGATATTGCGGCACGCGGGTCGTCGTGAAGGAGACCGGCACGTCCGTCAACGCCCCATAGTTGTTGCCCAGCAGAGTCCGCAGATTCACGATTCCGGCAGTGGTTGAAAGGCCATTGAAATAACTGAGCACGTTGCTCCCGTTGGAGTTGGTCAGGATCCTGCCAAAGACGGTGAAGCCGCCGTTCTGCGTATCCAGGTTGGTGTTGCTTGCGAGATTGAAAAACCATTGGCTCGTCGCCGAGTTTGAATCCGAACCGACTTTGGCCATCGCGATCGTGCCAAATGTGTTGCTCAAGACCGGCCCGCTGGAAAACTCGTTATCGAGCCGGCCGTAGTTCGTCACTTCGAGGTAGGTGGAGAAAGCATTCGCGCTTGCGGGATTGGTCGCCGAGAAACCGCCCCCTTGAATGACAAACCGGGGCACGCAACGATGCAAGAACGTATTTGAGTAGGCACCGCTGTGGACGTAGAGCAGGAAATTGCGCACCGTTTCGGGCTTTTCCTGGTCGAAGAGTTCCACGTCGAAATCACCAAATGCATTGGTTCCACGCAGGATTTCAAAGCGAACGATGGTGTTATCCGCACGGGCCGAAGGATGAAAGGCGAGAGCCAACAAAAGCAGCAATGCATTAACACAGACTCTGGCGCTCAGTAAGGGCATGCATCGTCTGATAAAACCGACACGAGTCTCCGAGGCAAGCAAAAATCCGAGAAATCTGTGTTGAAGTTGCCTAGACCTGCACGAATCGCACAATTGACGCGAATAATTCTCAGCAGAGAGGGAGTCGATGTTCTTCCTCGCAGCCTTGATTTACCTTGAGTGGCCTTGACTGGGCTGGGCGTCGGTGTAAGGCCGTCTTCTCGTCCGGGCACCCCAGACCCTTCCCGGAAAAATCCGTCACAACGTCACATTTGCGGTTTTGCTGGGGAATTCGCAAATTTATCCGTCACACGATCCGTCACAGTGACGCATGATCCGTCACAAATTGAGCGCGGAGACTTTGGGAGGGCACGGAGGAGGTCGAGGACGAACCAACCCCGGACCTCCAATCCCGCAAGTGCAATTGAAGCCCCCTTCATATCAGAATTGGCGTCAATTCGTGTTCATTCGCGGTTAAAAAATGCACGTTGTTCTCCAGAGCCGCGTAGCGAGACTCCCAGGATCTCCCGAGGAAGTGGTCAGGAGGCTTGGGCATTCAGGATGATGTGAGATCAGCCGGTAGCGGCGGTCGGGAGCCATCAACGCTTTCCAAATGTTTCGCCGAAGAAGTCGCCGGGGTTCCAACGCGGGGGTTCGTCGGCATTGGCGATTTGGCCCGCGATGTCGGTCATGAATCGCACAAAGCGGACGGAGGAGGCGCTGTCGCGGGGGAGGGAGAGATCGTCTGATGGGCGATGGTAATGCTCTTTAATGAACGTCTCCGGACTGATGCCGGTGGTGGGCGAGGCGTCGCCCGGATTATTCCCGACCTTGGGGAAGATGGCGGGCACGCCCTTGCGGACGAAGGAGTATTGATCGCTGCGAATGAAAATGACGCGCTCGGGTTGCGGGTCGGGCACCAGTTCGAGTTGAAAGCGTTTGGCTGCTGCTTCGACGGGTGCGCGCAACGTGGAGTGTTCGATGCCAAGGATGGTGTACCTGCGCGTGGGCGCGGTGACCAGGACCATATCGAGATTCAGATTCGCGACCGGGCGGCCGACGGCGGGCGGCAGGTGTTGGGCCAAAAACTCCGATCCGAGCAGGCCCTTTTCCTCGGCGGTGACGGCCGCAAAAACCACGGAGCGACGGGGATGTTTTACGTCAGCGGCTAGCGCGCGGGCAACCTCAAGCATCATGGAAATGCCGATGGCATTGTCGAAAGCACCGTTGTAAATGGAGTCGCCATTACTGGCCGGGCCACGCCCCTGATGATCGAGATGTGCCGTGAAGACCAGCGACTCCTGACGCAAGGCGGGATCGCTGCCCGGTAACACGCCAATCACGTTGGGGCTGGTCAGGCGCCGCTGTTCGCTGACGGTGGTGATGGTGGCTTCGAGGTTGAGCGGGAACGACTGCGGCTCGCTTTTGGCGGCTGTTGTGAGCGTGTCCTGGAGCGACTTCGGCGCGCGGGCGAAGAGTTTGCCCGCGCCCTGGGGGCTGACGCTGAGCGAGGCTTTCAATTGCGGAAAAACATCCGCTGGAGAGCCGTCACTTTGCAACCAGCGCATGGCGGGAAAGCGGCTTTGAATCAACATGCGCGGCCAGGGCGTCTCCTCCAGGTCCTTGGGCGTCGGCACTGTGATGAGCCCAATGGCTCCGCGTTCGACCAGGGCCTTTGCCTTTTGCCGCATGTGGGCGTGATGAGCCAGGGCGGTAGCCGGAAAGCGAGGGGGAGCCTTGGACAACACTACGGCGATTTTGCCCTTCAAATCCACTGTCGCAAGATCATCGTAGCCCAACTCCGGCGCGCGCACGCCGAACCCAACGAACACGAGCGGCGCGCTCACAGTAACATTGGTTTCAAGAGGACTTGGGCGAGCCAGGTAATCGAGGTTATAGTCCAGTACGTCGGTTTCGGCGCCTGAACGCAGTTCGAAGCGAGCAGTGTCCGGCACAAGTTTGCTTTCCAGCAGCGGGACGGTCTGCAACCACGCATTAGACTCGCCGCCCGGCCGCAAACCGAGTTGATGGAACTGTGCCGCCACGTAGCGCGCGGCAATGTCGTAGCCGGGTGTGCCGGCGCCGCGCCCTTCCAACAAGTCATCCGCCAGGAACGCGATGTGCGCGCCGAGGGCTCGATCCAGATGTTGGTCCTCGAGAGGCAGTGCGGCTGCTGCGTAGTTCCCGGTGGCCAGAATGCACGCTGTCCAGAGCAGCGCAAAGGAGTGCCGGAGTGAGCTTCGAAGCGATGTGGGTGTCATGCCTGTTTCGTTTTATCGCTCAATCCCGACGGGATACAACAGATAACGGTCGTCGTAGTACGGACTGCGCTCGTAGAACCAGCGTTTCCTCGCGGCCGGGCTCGCGGCGAATTTTGGATCGGCTGCCAGTTTCGCGTCGAATTCGGCTTTGAGTTTTGGATCGGCGGCGAGCATTCGTTCCGCCATGGGAGCCAGCACGTAACCTTCGATGTATTCGGTGCGTTGCATAATCTCGAGGAAAAATCCCCAGGCGAGGAACGAATCACTGGATTGAGGCTCCAGTAACGCTACCGCTAAATCACCAAGCGGTTGGGTGGCTGGGATCCGAACGGAACCGGCGGGAAACTTCTCCTGGCGAACCTCGGCCTTCACGCCGGTCGTGAGGGTGTAACGGCCTTCGAAGGGATGAAAGCCACTGTTGGTCTGAGGCCGCGGGTTGACGAGGCGGTACATTTCCAGCGTGATCGTTCGCGCGGTCTGCAACGTTTCCATCTGAATCCCGTGAAGCTTGAGGCGAGAGATGACCTCGGGGCTGGTGACCGGCACCCAATACGCCCGGGGGCGGACAACTTCGACGTCAGGTTTCTCCAGAGTGATCGGCACGCGCGGGTAAGACCTCGGCGTGCCGAGCCAGCGAATCTCGGTGCCGCCTGTCGCGGGAGACACATACGTTTCGTGGGCGACGCCGAGGAAATCCGTCGTCGTTTGTTGACCGGTGGGCTTAGCCCGACTTGGGAGCGGTACGACAGCGCGATGGGCAGAGATGTCCGCCGCAGTGGCCTGTTGCAACGCCTTCCCTTCGTTGCCAAGCGCGCGCAGAGAGGATTCGATCAGGACGTACGTGCCAAGGACACGCTGCCGATACGGTTTCAAGGAATGAGTCTCGACGAGGACGGTTGGGAGATGGCGCAGGTCGCCGTAGCCCTCGGAGTAGCGCGGCGGGGAAGGTCCCACGGAAAAGCCTTTGGCCATGTCGAGTTCATCTTCGCGGTCGAAAAACTGGCCGGGAATGTGGCCCGCGGTTTTCAGCGACGCTTCGACTGCGGGCCGGTACGTTTCGTTGAGCCACCGGCTGGTGTGTGCCGACCAGGCGAAGCCCCCTGAGTCACCATTGTAGCCGAAGGTGACGTCGTATTGATGATCGATGCCGTCGGTGACATGCAGGTCGATGTAAAGCGCGGGCGACCACTGATTGATGAGCCCGAGCATCGCCTGCATTTCGGGCGTGTCCGCTTTCATGTAGTCGCGGTTCAGGTTGAGGTTTTGGGCTGTGGTGCGCCAGCCCTGGCGGACCGGACCTCTTTGGTTGGGGCGACTCCATTCGGACGAACGTTCGTGTCCGTCCGCATTGAAGATTGGGACAAAGAGGAGGTTCGCGCGGTCGAGCAACGATGCCTTGCCGCGGAATGCGATATCACGCAAGAGCATCAGTCCAGCGTCCTTGCCATCGATCTCACCCGAGTGAATTCCGGCCTGGACCAGCAGTGTGGGTTTTCCGATCTTGCGTGCCGCTTCGGGATTGAACGCGCGATCTTTGGCCGCAACGACCACGTAAAGCGCGCGTCCTTGCGCGGTGCACCCGAACTCCCGAAGCGAGATGAGTGGCGATGCCTTGTCGAGTTTCTTCAGGTAAGCGACGGTCGCGTCGTAGCTGGGAGTTTCCGTCAGACTGGTTTTCTCCGAGGGCGTAATCCACGGATCGTCGTCTTTCGCGATCAATGACTCGCTCGCACCTTTCCAGGGAGGAACTGGCGGCAGGAGATCCGCAGCGCGAACATCTGGCGCCGCGATCAAGAAACAGCAAGCAAGGCGGAGGATTAATACGCGAGCGATCATTGTTCCTCCGCGTACTTAACGCAAATTGCCATAGTCATGGTGGGAATGGCATGGAGTCCGCTCAAGTTGACGACATTCTGACGTCAGGGACTCACAAACTCAATCACATAGCGGATTTGGGCGGGGGTCAGACGTGTGTCCTGTACGGTTCATAGCGGTAGTACTTCGGGCGGGAATCGAGCCGCAAGTGCAGCCAGGAGACGCCCATGCCGGCGGTGCTTAGCCAGGTGGGACGATGGGAAACCCGGTCCTGCATCGCCAGGCCGGCAGTGCGCCAGAAGGCGTCAACCTGCGAGGCGGGGGCGTCTCGAAGGAATCGCGCAAGGTGTGTATAGCAGGCTTCGTCCGCCATTGGCGTCGGTACGACGAGAATTGCATCGCCTCCGAGATTCGGAAAGGTGAGAACTGCTTCGGAGTGTCGGGATGCGAAATGCGACTTGAACGGGGAGGGATCAGGTGTGAGACGAGACAGCGATGCGCTCTCGACGAGGACAAAGTCGAATGAGCGGTCGAACGTTCGCTCCGTGACGGGTGGTGTTTCCCAGAAGAATGCGTCGAAGGAACACTGGGTAATCACTGCGGTGAAAAACTTCCGGAACTCGCCGCTGGCCTGCCATAGTTCGACCACTTGCCGAAATGACAAGACGCGCGAGTCGTCGCTCACAGTGGCTTTCGTAGTCCGCGGATCAATGGGATGGAAATGGGATGTCCACATGGGGCAATATTCAGTTAGCGACCAAGCCTCTATTCTGCGAATTTCGCAACGAGAATCGCCAGGGCAATGAGAACCACCAAAGCCACACTTGCCATAATGAGAAAGCGCGGGTGTCTGCCAAGGAAACCGCTGAAGAACGCCTCGAGTTTCTCGTCCGGTGATGATGTTCGCTGCTCGTCATCCGAGGAGCGCTTCATGTAATCCCTGTCGCCTAAGCCCATTGTTCGTTTGTGTTGGAGTGGATCGCGTCAACCAATCCTGATACTGTTTCCATATTGATGTGGGGTCATTCAATAGCTGGCCACGGCGACGCAGTGCCCTCTGGTCAACTGCGTTTTGCGGCGCCCTTTAGGTTTTCCCCGAGGCGCTTGGCGAGGCGTTGGAGGGCAGGGGAGCGGTCGTTTTGGTCGAGGCGGACTTCGATAAGGCTGAAGGCCTCGGTGTGGTACTTGGCGGCCATGAGGGCTTCGTCGAGTTGCTTCTCGGTGTTGACGAGGAAGGCGCGGCCGGCGCCGAAGACGTCGGGCAATCGATGATAATGCCAGAAGGTGACGTCGTTGTAGGGGCCGTCCTGCATGTGGCGTTCGGTGCCATAGCCGCAGTTGTTGAGAACGATGACGATGGGGTTGAGTTTGTAGCGCACGGCGGTGGAGAGTTCCATGCCGGTCATTTGGAATGCGCCGTCACCGACGAGGATCAATGGGCGCAGACGCGAGTTTGCCATTTGCGCGCCGATCCCAGCGGGAACGGCGAAACCCATGGATGCATAATAGGCGGGGCCAAGGAATTCGGTGCGATGGCGGATGAACAAGTCGGCAGCACCGAACAGCGCGTCGCCGACGTCTGCCACGACGACCATGTCTTCGCCAATGAACGCGTTCAGACGCTGGAACAGACGCTGGACGGTGATGTTGCGCTGGGCGCGGCGGTTGCCGTCTTCGGGGAAAAAGGCTTTTGCATTTTTCAGGCCGACGCGCTCGGCATAGGATTTTTCGGTGAGGCGGCGGCGTCGATATTTCATCTTGAGGAGGCCGCGCATGAAATCCTTGAAGCGCACATTTTCGTAATTGTGATAGCGAATGGACAGCTTTTCGCTGGTGGCGTAGATCGATCGGCCGGGTTCGAGGCGCGCGGTAAAAATGCCAAGGTTGATGTCGGTGAGAAACGCACCGAGCATGACGACGCAATCGCTGTTCTCGACATATTGGCGGACATCTTCGCGGCCCATGGCACCTTCGTAAACACCGAGGTAGAACGGATGCTGTTCGCCGATGACGGATTTGCCGAGGAGGGTCGAGACGACCGGGATATTTGTTTTCTTCGCGAGTTGGACGACTGCATCCTGCAAACCAAAGCGGTGCACTTCGACGTCAGCGAGCAGCACAGGTCGTTCGGCGGCATTGATCATCTCGACCGCTTCGAGCAGGGCGGCCTTCAATGTACGGAGATCGCTGCTTTCGTGATGTTCGTCCGGGTGGTGGTAGCGAATGCCAGGAACGGAGACGAGGTCGCGCGGCAATTCGATGTAAACAGGGCGCTTGTAACGAACGGCGGCGTGGAGCACGCGATCGATTTCCTGAAAGGCGGTTTGCGTGTCGGTCAGGACGGTCGAAGCGACGGTGAGCTGCTCGAAGACTTTCTTCTGCGTGTCAAACTCGCGGACCTTGTGGTGCAGGAGTGGATTCTTCTCGCGCTCCTTGATGCCTGGCGCGCCGCTGATCACCACCACGGGGGATTTTTCGGCGAAAGCTTCGGCAGTGGTGTTCGCGACTTTCAAGCCGCCGACGCAATAGGTAACACACACGGCGCCCAGGCCGCGCATGCGCGCGTAAGCGTCTGCGGCGAACCCGGCGCCTTGCTCATCGCAAGTAGTGACGACCTTGAGTTTGCTGTGCGTGAGTTGATCGTAGAAGCCGAGGACGTAATCGCCGGGAATGCCGAACACGTGGCGCACGCCGTGGTCATAAAGGCGCTGGATCAGGTATTCGCCGATGCTGAGCCCATTTTTCATGCTAAGTCAATTTACCACATTTCGGTCGAGGCCGGTGATAATCCGCGCGCCGCGCTTATAAGTAAAATAGGAATACGTCCAGTTGAAGAGCACAATGAATTTGTTGCGCAGGCCAATGAGAAAGATCAGGTGAATGAACAACCATGCGAGCCATGCGATATAGCCGGTGAGTTTGACTTTACCGATGAGTGCCACGGCCGCGGACCGGCCGATGGTGGCCATCGTGCCTTTGTCCCAGTATTTGAACGCGGGACGATTTTTCAGGTGCGCACCGTATTCCAACTCATCGTGGATGATGTGAGCGACGTGCTTGCCCATCTGCATGGCGGCGGGCGAAACCCACGGGACAGGTTTGCCGTCTTTGTTCGGGACCGTGATCATGTCGCCGATGGCGAAGATTTCGGGATGGTTGGGAACGCTGAGATCCGGATTGACGATGATGCGCCCGCCACGATCCAGAGGGACTCCGAGTTTTTTGGTGAGAGGATTGGCCATCACGCCTGCGGCCCACAAAATTGTTTCAGCGTGGATAGTTTCGCCGTTGTCGAGTTGCACTTCACCTTTGCGAATGTCCTTCACGCGCGTGGAAGTCAGAATTTTTACGCCGAGGGTTTCAAGTTGGCGCTGGCCGCTGTGCGCGAGATCGTCGGGCAAATGGTTGAGGATCACGGGTGAGGCTTCGATGAGAATGATGCGCGCCCGGGCTGGATCGATATGTTCGAAATCGTGCGCCAGAACGTGTTGAGCGAGCTCGGCGCAAGCGCCGGCCAGCTCGACGCCCGTAGGCCCACCGCCGACAATGACAATCGTCATCAGTCGGTCCAGCTCCTTCCCGTCGGTTGTGTTCTCAGCTTTTTCGAAGGCCAACAGGATCTGATCGCGAATCCGCAACGCGTCATCCAGGGTTTTCAAGCCGAGCGCGTGCTGCTGCCAATCGGTGTGCCCGAAATAGCTGGTGATGCTGCCGAGCGCGAGCAGAAGATAATCGTATTCGTACGTGCCATTGCGACAGATCACCCTTTTGTTCGGGAGTTCGAAGTCCTGCACTTCGTCGAGGACGACCTGGAGGCGGGGAGTATCGCTCAAGATTGACCGGATCGGTTGCGCGATATCGGGCGCCGACAGGCCGGCGGTGGCGACCTGGTAGAGCAGGGGTTGGAAGAGATGATGGTTGGTTTTGTCGATGACTGTAACCGTCGCCTTGGGATGACGAAATGTTTCGCAAAAGGTCAATCCTCCGAATCCCGCGCCCAACACCAGCACCCGCACCGGCTTGTCCATTGCCATGCGGAAAGTTGTCGGGGAAGGGGCCGGTGGTCAATGGCTATCGATGGCCGAAGCGCGGCCTGGCAGTTCGTAGCCGCCGAGGTGAGGAGGCGGATTCCCTGCGCGTCCGCCTCCTCACCTCGGCGGCTACGTGAATGAACAAAGGAAAGTATTGCCAAATCCCGTTCCTATGCCAGTGTTATGGGTGAGTTAGAACTATGGATAAACCGAAAATCATAGCTTATTTGAAGCCTACCTGTGGGTGGAGCATGGGCGTGCGCGCCGTGCTTCGCAAATACGACTTGTCTTACGAAGACCGCGACATCATCAACGACCCATCCCAGCGCCAGGAGATGATCGAGAAAAGCGGCCAAATGCTCAGTCCGTGCGTTGAGGTCAACGGCCGGATGCTCCCCGATGTCAGTGGCGAGGAAGTCGAGGCGTATTTGCTGGCCAACAATATCGTGACGCAGAACGACCGCCAACCGGACGCGCCCATCAACGAACCTTGCGCTCACGAAAAACCGCAAAGCGCCCCGCTAAAGTTTTTCCGTTAATCACGGGCCGAACCATTCTTTGATTCAGGCCGCCCGGAGCATTCGTGGCGGCCTGATTTGTTATTAACAGATGCGCACGGTGACGAAGGTCGCAGCGATGCAACGCCAGGCCATTCAATGGCGCAGGCAAGGCGTGCGCATCGGTTTCGTGCCGACGATGGGGTATCTGCACGAAGGCCACATGAGCCTCGTGCGGCGCGCGCGCAAGGCCATTGGCCAAGGCGGGCGCGTGGTGGTGAGCATCTATGTGAATCCGACGCAGTTTGGGCCACGCGAAGATTTTTCCCGTTATCCGCGCGACTTGAAACGGGATGATGAGCTTTGCCGCCGCGAGGGTGTGGACGTGATCTTCGCGCCGTCGGACGTGGAGATTTATTCCAGGCCGTTCAGCACGTTTGTGGTCGAGGAGGAAATCTCGCAGTCCATGGAAGGCCGCTCGCGTCCCGGTCATTTTCGAGGTGTCACCACAATCGTCGCAAAGCTGTTTAATATTGTGCTGCCGGATGTGGCGATTTTCGGCGCAAAAGATTATCAACAAGCCGCCGTGGTTCAACGCATGGTGCGGGACCTGAACTTTCCGCTTCGCGTGATCGTGTCTGATACTACGCGCGAGAAGGACGGATTGGCGATGAGTTCGCG
>Ga0075431_100006913_pt1 | contig 11279 bp, 9 predicted proteins | sample RhiMetdeltSRZDD5_FD_75297 | JGI IMG/M metagenome (GOLD analysis project Ga0075431, IMG submission 75297) | Populus rhizosphere microbial communities from Tennessee, USA - Rhizosphere MetaG P. deltoides SRZDD5 | ecosystem: Host-associated > Plants > Roots > Rhizosphere > Soil | place: USA...
GCGCGCGACCATTTCCTGGGGCTCACCGCGGTCTCGGGCCGCGGCGAAACCTTCAAATCCGGCGGCCGAGTGGTCAAGAACGTCACCGGCTACGATCTCTGCAAGCTCATCGCGGGCTCCTGGGGCACGCTCGCGGCGATGACCGAGGTCACCATCAAGACGCTGCCGCGCCCGGAGACCGAGCAGACGCTGTTGATCCGGGCGCTCGAGCCGCAGCGGGCGGTCGAGGCGATGACGGCCGCGATCGGCTCCTCCTGCGACGTGTCGGGCGCCGCCCACCTGCCCGCCGGCGTCGCCGCGCGGATTCCCTCAGGCGAGATCGCCGGCGCCGGCGGCGCCGTGACCGCGCTTCGGCTCGAAGGCTTTGCCCCGTCGGTCGCCCACCGCAAGCGCATGCTCGAGCCGCTGATGAAGCCCTTCGGCGATCTGGTGAGCGTCGGCGAAATGGTCTCGCAGGCGTTGTGGCGCGCGGTGCGCGACGTCACGCCGTTCGCGGCCAGCCGCAATGGCCTCGACCGCCCGCTCTGGCGCGTCTCGACCGCGCCGAGCCGCGGCGCCGAGCTGGCCGCGATTGTTGCGAAACGCGCCGAGGCGCAGATGCTCTACGATTGGGCCGGCGGCCTGATCTGGCTTGCGCTCGATCCCTCCGACGACGCCGGCGCCGCGCTGGTGCGCCGCGCTGTCGCCGCGATTGGCGGGCACGCCACCCTGATCCGGGCGCCGGCCTCGACCCGCGCCGCTATCAACGTGTTCGAGCCCCAGGACGCCGCCGTGGCCGCATTGACGAAGCGGGTCAAGGAGAGCTTCGATCCCAAGGGCGTGCTCAATCCGGGACGGATGTGGGCCGGGGTGTAATAAACGTCGTCGTGTGGAAGTAAGTCGCCTCGATGCAGACCTCCTTCAGCCTTGCCCAGCTGGCCGACCCGCATCTGGCGGAATCGGAAAAAATCCTGCGCACCTGCGTCCATTGCGGGTTTTGCACCGCCACCTGCCCGACCTATGTGCTGCTCGGCGACGAGCTCGATTCGCCGCGCGGGCGCATCTACCTGATCAAGGACATGCTGGAGAACGACCGGCCGGCGACCGCCGACGTGGTCAAGCACATCGACCGCTGCCTCTCCTGCCTGGCCTGCATGACCACCTGCCCGTCGGGGGTGCACTACATGCACCTGGTCGATCATGCCCGGGTGCGCATCGAAAAGACCTATCGGCGGCCGCTGCCGGACCGCCTCATGCGCGCCCTGCTGGGCCGGGTTCTGCCGGACAATCGGCGCTTCCGGCAGGCTTTGCGGGCGGCCCGGATCGTCAAGCCGCTGGCCATGTTGTTCGACCGGATCGGGCTCATACGCCTCGCCGCCATGCTGCGGCTCGCCCCTGCGACGCTGCCGGCCGCGCCGCCTGCTGAGCGCCAGACGCGCTTTCGCGGCGAGGGCCCCCGCCGCGGCCGGGTCGTGCTGCTGGGCGGCTGCGTGACCCCGGTGATCGCACCCTCGGTCGAGGCGGCGGCGATCCGCGTCCTCAATCGCCACGGGGTCGAGGTCGCGATGCCGAAGGCCCAGGGCTGCTGCGGCGGAATCGCCCACCATGCCGGCCGCGAGGACGCGGCCCTCGCTGCGGTCCGCGCCAATGTGGATGCCTGGATCGCCGAGCTCGACGGGGAGGGAATCGACGCCATCCTGGTAACCGCCTCGGGCTGCGGCACTACCGTCAAGGACTATGGCTTCATGCTGCGCAGCGACCCGGCCTATGCGGACAAGGCCGCCCGCGTATCGCGGCTCGCCTTGGATATCAGCGAGTATCTGGCGCGGCTCGAATTGCCGCACGCGCCCCGGTCCGCCGGGCTCGTGGTGGCCTATCACGCGGCCTGCTCGCTGCAGCACGGACAGAAAATCGTGCGTCAGCCGAAAGAATTGCTTTCCAAGTTCGGCTTCGTGGTCAAAGATGTGCCGGAAGGACATCTGTGCTGTGGTTCGGCCGGAACCTACAACATTCTTCAGCCGGAGCTGGCGAGGAGGTTGCGCGATCGCAAGGTCGGGAATATCGAGAAGCTCAAGCCCGATGTGATCGCCGCCGGCAATATCGGCTGCATCACGCAGATCGCCGCAGGCACCGCCATTCCGGTCGTCCATACGGTCGAGTTGATCGACTGGGCGACCGGCGGGCCGGTGCCGGAGGTCTTGGCCGGGAAACGGATTTCCGCCGCGGTGGGAGAGGCCGTCGCGGCGGCGATGTGACGGTGCGGCAAGGGGCAACGGCGATCCGCACCGGGATTTGAGCCGCAACGATCGGGAGGTCGATCATGGCGAAGAAGAGGAAGTCGAAGACGAAGAAGCGGAAGGCCAAAAAGGCCGCGCCGGCGCGCAAGAAGAAGCGCGCGGCGAAGAAGAGCGCGGCGCGCAAGCCGGCCGCCAAGAAATCGAAGCCGAAGGCCCGCAAGCCCGCGGCGGCGAAGCCAGCGGCTGCGAAGCCGGCACCGGCTCCTGCTGCTCCCGCCCCTGCTCCTGCGGCACCGGCCACCCCGTCGTGGTCCACGTTCGGCGGCGGCTCGAGCGGCAGCGGTTCCGGCGGCGGCGCGTAGGCCTAAGCGTCACGGGGCGAAACAGGCCCGCACGCTCGCTGCGGGCCTGGCTTCCTTTCTCAGACCGGTTCGATTGGGCGGGGCGCGTCCCCGCAACGCTCCGGCTTGTGCCTGAATCGCGGGGTTCCCGGCGTGGCCGGGTGCCTGCCGGCCTTGCGCATTGCATAGCGATGGCGGGCCGAATAGCATCGCCGGACCGAGACGGATGGCCACGGGCCGGAACTCTCCCCCCTTCCACTTTCGACACGGAGCAGGTGCGCTATGCCGGCGACACACAACATCCTGATCATGGGCGCGTCCTACGGGTCGCTTCTGGCCTCAAAGCTCTTGTTCGGCGGGCACAAGCTCCATCTTGTATGCCTTCCCGCCGAGGCCGACCTGATCAACGCGGAGGGCTTCCGCGTCCGCTTGCCGGTCAGGGGCCGCAAGGATCCGGTCGAGCTCGACTCGCGCAAGCTGCCGGGCAAGGTCACCGCCGGCGGCGCCGCCGGGGTCAATCCGAAGGACTATGATCTCGTCGGCCTGGCCATGCAGGAGCCGCAGTATCGCTCGCCCGGCGTGCGCGAGCTGCTCGATGCGGTCGCCAAGTCGCGCGTGCCCTGCATGTCGATCATGAACATGCCGCCGCTCCCCTACGTGAAGCGCATCCCCGGCCTGAACTATGACGCCCTGAAGCCGGCCTATACCGATCCCAGCGTCTGGGACAGCTTCGATCCGGCAACCATCACGCTGAACAGCCCGGACCCGCAGGCGATCCGCCCGCCGGAGGAGAAGGTCAACGTGCTGCAGGTGACGCTGCCGACCAACTTCAAGGTGGCGCGCTTCGACAGCGAAAAGTCCACCGCCATCTTGCGGCAGCTCGAGCAGGAGATCGAGGCGATCCGCTACGATACGCCTGAGGGAAAGACCGAGCTGCCGGTGAAGCTCAAGGTGTACGACTCCATTTTCGTGCCGCTCGCCAAGTGGTCGATGCTGCTGGCCGGCAACTATCGCTGCGTGACCAAGGACGGCATGCGAACCGCCCAGGAGGCGGTGCACAGCGACATCGAGACCTCGCGCTCGGTCTACAATTTCGTGTTCGACCTCTGCGTCAAGCTCGGCGCCAAGCCGGAGGATCTCGTGCCGTTCGAGAAATATGCCGCGGCGGCGCAGAGCCTCACGCGTCCGGCCTCGGCCGCGCGCGCGCTCAACAACGGCGCGCCCAATATCGAGCGCGCCGACAAGCTGGTGCAGCTCATCGCCCTGCAGAAGGGCCTGCGCCATCCCGTCATCGATGCCACGGTGGCGCTGGTCGACGCGCGGCTGGAGGCCAATCGCAAGAAGGCCGCGGCGGCCTGAGGACGGTGCCGGGCGGCCGCATAGGCCGCTAGGCCGAGCGGCTCGCACTGCGGCGCGCGTCGCTCGCGGTCGGGCCGCGCGCTGAGCGCCGCGGTCTGCCGCGCCGGCGTGACCGTAAGCCCTTCATCGGCAAGAGATTCGTCGCCGCGACGAGATCCGGGGCGATGCGCCGCCAGGCGCGTCCTGCGCGCATTGCAATCCTGCCCGCGCGCGCAGGGAGGCGGCTTTCCGGCATTGGCACCGTGCACGGCCGGCTGTGGTGCAATTGCCACAGCGCAAGTCTTTCGACTGAAATCAACCGGATTCGCCCAAAAATGCAGCAAATGCTGCCGCTTTCGCCTTGCTGTTGTTTGTCACCGTGTTGTTAATTTTCGTCGAAATGCAGGGGACGCGACCGTCAGGGGAAATAGCGGTCGCATTCGGGCGCAAACCACTCACTGAGCCGGGTTTGGCGAAAGGGGCAGAAGATGAAAAAGTTGATCTTGTCGATAGTGACCGCAGCGGCGCTCGCGACGCCAGCGCTGGCGGCTGATGTCAAGCTGGTGACCAAGGCTCCTCCGCCTCCGCCGCCGAGCCCGTGGGACATCGCGTTCGGCGCCGCGCTGATGAGCGACTACCTGGTCCGCGGCATTACTCAATCGAACCACCGGCCATCGGTCTTCGCGTATTTCGAGCCGCGCTACAACGTCACCAAGGATCTGCAGCTCTACGCCGGCATCGCGGGCGCGAGCATCTCGTTCCCGAACCGCGCAGCCGCCGAGGTCGACTTCACCGCCGGCATTCGCCCGACCTTCGGTCCGCTCGCCCTCGATTTCGGCGCCATCTACTATTGGTACCCTGGCGGACAATGCTTCAACGGCAGCGTTGCTCCCGTTTTCGGCCCGGATTGTCTGGCCAACGGTTACCTGCCGGTCAATTTCAACGTCATCAAGGCCGACCTGAGCTTCTGGGAGGTCTACGCAAAGGGCACCTGGACGGTCAACGATCAGCTCGCGTTTGGAGGCGGCGTCTACTACTCGACCAACGTGCTGAATTCGGGCGCTGACGGCACGTACGTCTACGGCAGCGTCAAAATCACCGCCCCGAGTTCCCTCCTGCCCGCCGGCTTCGGGCTCTACGCCTCCGGCGAGGTCGGCCACTGGTTCCTCGGCACCAGCGACAACTTCTACTGCACTCAGGTCGGCGTCGCGGCCTGCACCCCGCCGTTCCCGAACGGCATTCCGTATGCCAGCTACACCACCTGGAATCTCGGGTTCGGCATCACCAAGAGCGTGTTCACGCTCGATTTCCGCTACTCCGACACCAACCTGAGCAAGGGCGACTGCAACGCCTTCACCAGCGACCACACCGCGCGGGAGCTGGGCCATGTCACCGCGATCAATCCGGGCGGGATCGGCTCGAACTGGTGCGGCCAGACCTTCTACGTGAAGGGCAGCTTCGACCTGACCGCGATGACGAATATCAAGTAGCCAGGTCATCGGCACGATCTGCGGGCGGCGGCTCCCACGGGCCGCCGCCCGTTGCTGTTCTGAGCGTCAGGTCGCAGCCTGCTCCAGCGCTCTCTCGCGCACCCGGTACCGATCGCCCTCGCGAATGAGCACGAGGCCGCGGCGATGAAACGCCGACAGCGTCGAGCGGTGGCCGATCGACACCACGGTGGCGCGGGGCAGCCGCTCGGCGAGCAACTGATAGAGATCGGCCTCCGACGGCTCGTCGAGCGAGGCGGTGGCCTCGTCGAGCAGCAGGTAATCCGGGGCTTGCAGGATCGCGCGAGCAATGCCGAGGCGCTGCTGCTCGCCCAGCGACAGCATCCGGTTCCAATGCGCCTCCTCGTCGAGCCGGTCGGCGAGCGCCGCAAGCCCAACCGCGGTGATCGCCTCGGCAAGCGCCTCCGCGTTGAAGGTTCCCGGCTCGGCCGGATAGGTGACGGCGGCCGCCAGCGTGCCGACCGGGAAATAGGGCCGTTGCGGCAGCGCCATCAGCCTGGCGCCCTTGGGCACCACGATGGCGCCGGTCCCGAACGGCCAGATGCCCGCAATAGCGCGAAACAGGGTCGACTTGCCCGACCCGGATGGACCGGTGACCAGCACGCGCTCGCCGGCGGCGACGATGATGTCGTCGGCGGCGACCAGCGGGGCGCCCTGCGGCAGCCGGACCAGCAGGTCGTCGATTTCGACCGCATCGCGCCCGCCATTGGGCACCACCTCGATCGCCGGCATGGCGGTGGTGGCGGTGCGCGCCGTCTCGGCCGCAATCTCGAATCCGTCGAGCCGCGCGACCACGGCGCGCCACTCCGCGAGCTGGCGGTAGGCGGTGACGAAGAACGACAGCGCGGTCTGGACGCTGTTGAACGCGGACGCCGCTTGCATCAGGCCGCCGAGCTGGACCGCGCCCGCGAAATAGGCCGGACTGACCACGACGAACGGAAACACGACCGAGATCTGCGCATAGCTGGCGGTGAGGAAGGTGAGCCGTTTGGTCCGCTGCATGATCAGCATCCAGTTGGCGACCACGCGGCCGAAGCGATCGAGCAGCCGATCGCGCTCCGCGGTCTCGCCGGCGAGCAGCGCGATCTGCTCGGAGCTCTCCCGCACCCGGACCAGATTGAAACGGAAGTCGGCCTCGAACCGCTGCTGTCGGAAATTGAGCGCGACCAGCGGCCAGCCGATGATGTGGGTCAGCGTCGTTCCGACCACCGCGTAGAGCAGCGCCGCCCACACCAGATAGCCCGGGATCGACACCGTCGTGCCGAACAGCTCGAGCGGCGCGGTGGCGGACAGCGCCCAGAGAATCATCACGAAGGACCCCAGCGTCACGATCGCGCTGAGCAGCCCGATGCCGAGCGCGAGCGTGCGGTCGACGAAAAGATTGATGTCCTCGGTAAGACGCTGGTCGGGGTTGTCGGCCGCATCGCCGAGCAGCTGCATGCGGTAGTGATTGGCGCCGCCGAGCCACTTGTCGAGATAATGCCGCGTCATCCACCGCCGCCAGCGGATCTGCAGCCATTGATTGAGGTAGAGCTGGTAGACGGCGAGCAGGATATAGGCGGTCGCCAGCGCGCAGAAGAACAAGAGCTCGCTGACGAACGTGTCCCAGTTGCGCTCCTGCAGGGCGTTGTAGAAGCGGTTGTTCCATTGATTGATCATGACATTGATGCCGACGATCGACAGCTCGATCGTGATCACGGCGGCGAGCAGGCTGCGGCCGACCCAGCGGTCCTCGGAGAAGAAATACGGGTGGGCGAGCCGCCAGATGATGGCGAGCGTCGAGCGGAGGCGTGACACGGGTTTCTCCTGTGTGCCGGCGGGCGGCTGGGCGAGCCGCCGTGCGTCCGGTGGGCCCTGCGGATCGAGCCCGTCCTGGGCGGTTCTCCTTGTCACGGCGGGGCGCCGCGGCAAGGTGGTCGCCGCCGTCTTATCACAAGGCAAGCGCGGAAAACCTCACCCTTCCGGCCGGGAGAGGACGGTTAATGTGCCCGGATGCGGCCGGCGGGCGAGCCCGGCTTTCGCCCCATTGCGGCCCCGACGCGCTGCGGCGAATATGCGGCATTTCAAGCCTTGTGGAACAGCACCGAGCCCCGTACAACCTTCGGGACCCGCCGGAATAGAAACCTCTGCCGGCGGTTTTCAAGACAAGCGGCTCCAACAACCGCCGCAATCACGCGATGGAGGGCAATGCCCATGACTGAACGAGTAGCCAAATCGAAATCCACGACCCGGCGGAAGTTCCTCGCCGGCGCCGCCCTGACCGGAGCAGCCGCGGTCGCCATGCCGCAGGTCTCGCGCGCGCAGACGGTGACCTGGAAATACCAGTCGACCTGGCCGACCAAGGACATTTTCCACGAGTTCGCCGTCGACTACGCGAAGAAGGTCAACGAGATGTCGGGCGGACGCCTCAAGCTCGACGTGCTCGCCGCCGGCGCGGTCGTGCCGGCGTTCCAGCTGCAGGACGCGGTCCATTCCGGCGTCCTCGATGCCGGCCACGGCGTCACCGTCTACTGGTACGGCAAGAACAAGGCGGCCTCGCTGTTCGGCACGCCGCCGTCCATGGGCTGGGACGCCCACAGCCTGCTGGCCTGGTTCTACTACGGTGGCGGCGAGGCGCTCTACAACGAGCTGATCAACGACATCCTCAAGCTCAACCTGGTCGGCCTGCTCTACTACCCGATGCCGACGCAGCCGCTCGGCTGGTTCAAGAAGCCGATCACCACCGGCGACGACTTCAAAGGCATGAAGTATCGCACCGTGGGGCTCTCCGCCGACCTGTTCAAGGAGCTGGGCGCGGCGGTGACCATCCTCCCTGGCGGCGAAATCGTGCCGGCCATGGACCGCGGTCTGCTCGACGCCGCCGAGTTCAATAACCCGTCGTCGGATATCCTGCTGGGCTTCCCGGATGTCTCCAAGGTCTTCATGCTGGGCAGCCATCATCAGCAGCAGGAATCGTTCGAGCTCAGCTTCAACAAGGGGAAGTACAACGCGCTGCCGGCCGAGCTCAGGGCGATTCTGCGATATGCCGCCTTCGCCGCCACGGCCGACCAGTTCGCCATGGCGCACGACCGCTATTCGAAGGACCTCGAAGAGATCAAGAAGCGCGGCGTCAATGTCATCAAGACGCCCGACGCGGTGCTCGATGCACAGCTCAAGGCCTGGGACAAGGTGGTGGCCGCGAACCAGGATGCGTACTTCAAGAAGGTGCTCGAGTCGCAGAAGGCCTGGGTGAAGCGGACCGCTGTGTACTTCCACAGCAACAACCTGACGACGGCGGATCTGCAGAAGGCTTACAAGCACTTCTACGGCTGATTTCGCCAACAAACCGAGGCCCGCGCGGGGGTTACGCGCGGGCCTCGGCCTAAAGTAGCGAATTCTCTTTTCCCGAAAATTGGATTAAGCAAGAATGGCCGCGGGGGAGCCATGAACCGCATTTTGCTCATTGTGGACGAGATCAGCACCTGGGTCGGCAAGACCGCGGGCTGGTGCATCGTGATCCTCACTTTTACCACCAGCTACGAAGTGTTCGTACGCTACCTGTTCCTATCGCCGACCGAGTGGGCGTTCGACGTCAGCTATATCCTCTACGGCACGCTGTTCATGCTGGCCGGCGCCTACACGCTCTCGCGCAACGGTCATGTGCGCGGCGACTTCCTCTACCGCGCGTGGGCGCCGCGGACCCAGGCCAAATGGGACCTGGTGCTTTATTTCCTGTTCTTCTTCCCCGGGATGCTGGCGTTCGTCTATGCCGGCTACGGCTATGCCAAGCTGTCGTGGCTTACAAATGAGCACTCATCGGCCAGCCCGTTCGGGCCGCCCGTCTACCATTTCAAGACCCTGATCCCGATCGTCGGCGTGCTGATGGTGATGCAGGGCATCGTCGAGGTCATCCGCTGCATCATGTGCATCCGTACCGGCGAATGGCCCAAGCGGCTGCATGACGTCGAGGAGCTCGACAAGGTCATGCTCGAGAAGGCCGAGCATGGCGAATACGAGGTGGTCAAGGAGCTCGAGGAAATCGGGCTCCGGAAGGGCGACATCTGATGCTCGGCATCGGCAATCCCGAGCTGGGCGTGATCATGCTCGGCTTGTTCGTCATTTTCATCATGTTCGGGTTCCCGATCGCGTTCACGCTGATGGCGCTGGGCGTGTTCTTCGGCTACTGGGCGATGGGCGACCTCGTATTCAACCTGCTCGTCCAGCGCACCTATTCGGTGATGACGAACGACGTGCTGATCTCGATCCCGTTGTTCGTGTTCATGGGCTACATCATCGAGCGCGCCAACATCCTCGACCGGCTGTTCCGCTCGCTGCAGCTGGCGGCTGGCCCGGTGCCGGGTTCACTCGCGCTCGCCACGCTCGCCACCTGCGCGATCTTCGCCACCGCCACCGGCATCGTCGGCGCCTGCGTGACGCTGATGGGATTGCTCGCGTTCCCGGCAATGCTGCGCGCCGGCTACGACGTCAAGGTCGCGGCCGGCGTGGTCTGCGCCGGCGGCTGCCTGGGCATCCTCATTCCGCCCAGCGTCATGCTCATCCTGTACGGCGCGACCGCCGGCGTTTCGGTGGTCAAGCTCTACGCCGGCGCGTTCTTCCCAGGCCTCATGCTGGCCGGGCTCTACATGCTCTACGTCATCATCATAACGCTGCTCAATCCGAAGCTGGCGCCGAGGCTGCCGGCGGAGGAGCGCAACGTGCCCGTGGCCACCGTGCTTACGGCGTTGCTGACGTCGTTCGCGCCCTTGGCCGGGCTGATCGGCGCCGCGCTCGGCTCGATCATTTTCGGCCTGGCGACGCCGTCGGAGGCCGCCGCCATGGGCTCGCTCGGCGCGCTCTTGCTCGCGGTCGCCTACGGCGCGGATTATTCGCGGTGGCACAACGTCCTGTTGGTGCGCATCTACGGCGCGCTGGCCGCCGCGTTCTTCCTCTACCTGATCGTGTGCGGATTTACCGATCTGGCCGTCGATCGCCGCGTCGTCACCGTCGCGTTGTTCGCGACCTTGCTGGTGGGTATCGCGCTGTTGCCCGGGACCTCGTTCACGTTCGGCCAGCTCAAGGAGTCGGTGTTCCTGACCGCCCGCACCACCGCGATGGTGTGCTGGCTGTTCATCGGCTCGTTCACGTTCTCGGCGGTGTTCGCCTATCTCGGCGGCCACGAGCCGATCGAAAAGTTCATGCTGGCGATGAACCTGTCCACCACCGGCTTCATGATCCTGGCGCAGTTCATCATCTTCATACTGGGGTGGCCGCTGGAATGGACCGAGATCATCGTCATCTTCATGCCGATCTTCCTGCCGCTCCTGAAGACCTTCAACGTCGATCCGTTGTTCTTCGGGTTGCTGGTCGCGCTCAACATCCAGACCTCGTTCCTGTCGCCGCCGGTCGCCATGGCGCCGTTCTACCTGAAGGGCGTGGCGCCGAGCTGGGTCAACATCAACGACATCTTCCGTGGCGTGCTGCCGTTCATGCTCATCGTCCTCGTGTCGATGGTCATGCTCTACACCTTCCCGCAGATCGGCCTATGGTTGCCGACGCAGGTCTATCGCTGACGCTCTTCGCGATTGATCGGAGGAAAGATGTACCTGCTGATTGCCGGCATCGTGGTTTTCGTCGTGACCGCTGCCGTGTTCGTGGCTTTGCTGCCGCGCGGAGGTAGGCTGCACCGGTGGGCCAACACCGAATGGGAGCCATATATCAGCGTCGCGATCTGCGCGGGGGTCGCGCTCGCTTTCACCATGACGTTGTCCGGCGTGCTTAATTTGCTCGGGACGTCGTGAAGTCTGGCTGACTGCTATTTTGATCACCTGGTGCGGCTAGCGATCGAATAAGAGTGAGAGCAGCGGGAGCGTAGCTTTGGCCGACGACGGGCTCGTGAC